>Ga0073928_10005818_pt1 | contig 17018 bp, 15 predicted proteins | sample PaiPotPPA55metaG_FD_76969 | JGI IMG/M metagenome (GOLD analysis project Ga0073928, IMG submission 76969) | Iron sulfur acid spring bacterial and archeal communities from Banff, Canada, to study Microbial Dark Matter (Phase II) - Paint Pots PPA... ... | reverse complement strand
TGCTGCAGATTATCGACCGGATCGTGTCGCGGGTGGGGCGACGCGTGGACGAGTCTTCGCCGATGGTGGATGCGCGCCTGCCGGACGGTTCGCGCGTGAATGCGATTATTCCACCGCTGGCGCTGGATGGGCCTTCGATGTCGATCCGGCGATTTGGAACTGGGCCGATCGCTTCGAACCAACTGGTGGCGTTGAAGAGTATTTCCGCGGAGATGATGGAAGTGCTGGCGGCCGCGGTGCGGGCACGGCTGAGCATCCTGATCTCGGGCGGCACGGGCGCCGGCAAGACGACCTTCCTGAATATCCTGTCGACCTTCATTCCGCAGAGCGAACGCATTGTCACCATCGAGGATGCCGCCGAGTTGCGACTGGCGCAGGAGAACATTGTTCGCCTGGAAACGCGGCCTCCCAACGTGGAGGGCCTGGGCGCGATTCGTCAGCGGCAACTGCTGATCAACAGCCTGCGTATGCGGCCCGATCGCGTCATCCTTGGCGAAATCCGCGGCGAAGAAGCCTTTGACATGCTGCAGGCCATGAATACCGGTCATGAAGGATCGATGGCCACGATCCATGCCAATACCACGCGCGACGCTCTCACCCGTCTCGAATCCATGGTGGCCATGTGCAACCTGAACCTTCCCGAGAAGACGGTGCGCCAGCAGATTTCTTCCGCGCTTTCGATCATCGTGCAGATCTCGCGTATGAGCGATGGCACGCGCAAGGTGATCAGCATCTCGGAGATCACGGGCATGGAAGAGAACGTGATCAGCATGCAGGACATCTTCACCTTCCAGAAGAAGGGCATCGGCCCGGACGGCAAGGTTGTTGGCGCTTTCCAGCCCTCGCACATTCGTCCGAAATTTCTTGAAAAGCTCCGCATCTCGGGTATCTTTCTGCCGCAGAGCCTGTTCGAAACCGTCACCGAAGTCAAATAACAGGAAAGGAGGTCGAGATTCATGAACGTTATTCTCATCATTTGTTTTCTGGGTGCATTCACGGTTGTCACGCTGATCATGATCGCCAGCGGAACAGGCGCAGATAAGCAAACCAAGCAGGTCATTGCCACGCTGAACTCCGCTCTCGCGACCTCCCATAAGAAGACGACGGACCAGATCGTCGATCTGCGCAAGAGCGAGTTGCTGAGCGCGGTGCCGTGGATCAATCGCATGCTGGCCAACATGGAGCTGGCGCCGCGGCTGCGAACGCTGCTTTACCAAGCCAACCTGAAGTGGACTGCGGGCGGCTTGATCCTGACGTCGCTGATCTGTGCGATCGTGCCGGGATACCTGTTTTATCTGCGCACCAGTGGTGTACTGTTCTCGATGGCCGTCGGCCTGGGAGCCATGTTCTTGCCGCTGTTGTTCGTGTACAGAAAGCGGGCAGCGCGGTTCGGCCGTTTCGAGCAGATGTTGCCGGAATCGCTGGACCTGATGGTAAGCGCCTTGCGCGTGGGACACAGTTTGAACGCAGCGCTGGGACTGGTGACACGCGAGTGCATCGATCCGATCGCGAGCGAGTTCCGTATCTGCTACGACGAGCAGAACTATGGCCTTGAACTGCGCACCGCGATGGACAACCTGGTCACCCGCATGCCTCTACAGGACCTGAAGATTGTCTGCACCGCCATCCTGATCCAGAAGGAAAGCGGTGGCAACCTGGCCGAAGTGCTTGACAAGGTGTCGCACGTGATTCGCGAACGCTTCCGGCTCAAGAGGCAGGTCAAGACACACACGGCGCAGGGGAGGTTGACAGGCTGGATTCTTTCCCTGCTGCCAGTGATCCTGGGCGTTGCTCTCTACTTTATCAATCCCGATTCGATGAGTCTTTTATGGAAGCGTGAGATCGGGATCAAGCTTCTCTACGCATCTGGAGCCGCGACGTTTGTGGGTTCAATGATCATTAGCAAGATCGTCAATATGGAGGTCTGAGGATACGATGACATTCGCATTTTTGGCATTCTGTGGAATCTTTCTCTTGATCGCGAGCGGCGGGTTACTGCTGTTCTATCGCGAGGCCATGATTCAGCGGATCTCGAGCGTCATCACGCCCAAGCCGCGGCAAGACAAGAAGCTGCGCACCAAGCTGCAGAAGACGGGATCTTCGCTGGGCGGCGTGATTGACTCCTTCGAGAGAATGATCCCCAAGAGCCAGGCCGAGGTTTCCGTTGTGCAACAGCGGTTGATTCGGGCGGGCCTGCGCAACGATGGGGTCGTCAAGACGTTCTACGGGAGCAAGGGCGTCATTCCCGTGTTGTTGTGCCTGGTGGTTGTGGCGACCGGTCTTGGGGATCAGTCGTTTTTCTTCTACATCGTTGCGATCGGCATCGGGTTTCTGGGGCCGGACTTCTGGCTGAGCCGGAAGATCAAGCAGCGGCAGAAGAAGATTCGTCGCGGCTTGCCCGACGTACTGGATTTGCTGGTGGTCTGTATCGAAGCCGGATTGAGCCTGGACCAGGCCACCTCCCGCACCGCCAGCGAGCTGAGCAAGTCTCAGCCAGCGATTTGTGATGAATTGGGCATCGTCGTGTTGGAACAACGCGCCGGCCTCCCTCGTTCCGATGCCTGGAAACACATGTCGGAACGCACCGATGTTGAAAGTCTGCGCAATCTCGTTTCGGTTCTGGTTCAATCCGAGCAATTTGGAACCAGCATCGCGAAGACATTGCGCATCCATTCCGACACGCTCCGGACGCAGCGTATGCAGCAGGTGGAGGAGATGGCAGCGAAGACCACGATCAAGTTGATTTTCCCGCTCGTGCTCTTCATCTTCCCCTCGCTCTTCCTGGTTGTGCTGGGCCCGGCAGCCATCAGTATGATGGAGTCTTTCAAAAACGCATTCCACTAATACGCAGAAAGGAGGACACACATGGACAACACACTCGTAATTCGCATCGTTGCTGGCGTGCTTTTCGCCATTGTGCTGGGAATTCTCGTCCAGCGTCGTCGCACCCGCGTTAACTAACCAAACAGTTATGCCCCAGGTTGATAGTGCCGTGAAGTCGAAGTCCCAGCGCTCAACCCACAGCAGAGGATACACATGGACAACACACTCGTAATTCGCATCGTTGCCGGCGTGCTTTTCGCCATTGTGCTGGGAATTCTCGTCCAGCGTCGTCGTACCCGCGTTAACTAACCAAACAGTTTCATGCCACCGGGTTGATAGCGCCGTGAAGTTGAAGTCCCTAGTGCTCAACCCACAGTTGTTGACTGGGGACACTTGCCGCCGAGGCCGTGAGTGTCTCCGTAGTCCCACGATTTGTCGCGGAGTTGGCGAACCTGCCACGCCGCACAAGTGCCGGGCGTTTCAATCGAAGTGCGATTGTTGCACGTCGAGCAAGGATGAATCCAGAACCAGGCCAATGCCAAGAAGGAAGCACGGGGGCTCATTGCAAGATCAGGGCCGCACCTCGCTTGGGAGCGAAAACAAAATGAACAGCCGTCAGTACTGTGTGTACAACCAAACTCGCGAATGCTTCCTCAGTTTGGGTGTGGACGCGGCAACCACAACATTTGCACGACTCAAGGGCCTGATCGGAAAGATCTCGTTGAAATCGGATGAGGGCTTGTGGATCGTGCCTTCCAGCGGGGTGCACACGGTGGGCGTACTCTTTCCGCTGGATCTGATTTACCTGGATGAACAATACCGTGTTCTGCACCTGGTGGAATCGTTTCCGACATTTCGCATCGCACCGTTGAGAACGCAGGCGGCGAGTGTGTTGCAACTACCGGCGCACAGCATTTTTTCTTCGCAGACAAAGCCGGGAGACCCGTTGGTGATCTGCGTTGCCGAAGATATGGAACAGCAACTGACGCTCAACAGGAGTATTTGCGAAACCTCAAAGTAGAGGTTGAAGACGAGGGAGATATGGGTTCAGGAACAAGTTGGTTTTCGAAGATGTTCTCACAGCGGGACCGGCGCAGAGCCGAACGCAAGCCCAGCACGGACATGGCTGCCTATTTCTGGACGGGAAGCACGCCGGTACGGCATCCCGTTCGCGACATCAGTGAAACCGGGATGTACCTGCTTACGGAAGAGCGTTGGCATCCTGGCACGGTGTTGATGATGACATTGCAGAATCCACACGAAACCGAGGATGGGGAACGCGTCATTGCAGTGCAATCGAAAGCGGTACGAACCGGCGAAGATGGCGTGGGTATCGCGTTTGTTTTGCCTGAGGATGAAAAGAAGTTTTTTGCGGGAGGTCGAGTAGGGGCGGATCGAAAGTCTCTGAGCGAATTCCTGCAACGATTCTGGAACAAGAACGGATCATAGAGCAGAATCAGAGTAGGTGTACCCGGGGAAGTCCGGACAAGTAGCATTTTTCTTGAGAAAGAATGCAGTCTGGCATTTCCTCCGCTGGAAATAGTCGCTCTGATTTTGCTCTAACCGTTCAACAAGTTTTGTCGCTTTTCGAGCGCGCGGCCAGTAGCCCCGCTGAAGGGAGCGCCCGAATTTTGAACTGGAGAGAACGACATGAAAGAGCAATTTGGTGGAGGACGCACGAGTAAGCCGTTCCTCCTCCCGTCACAACCTTTGGCCTCGGGGGATCCGAAACAGAAAACGATCAACGCAACTGTCTCCGTTGGGGACGGCAAGGAGAGGGCGCCGCGTGCCATGGCTCCCCTGTCCGGCATGCTGATGCGGACGAGCCTGCGCCACAACGACGAAGGCGGTTCGATGGTTGAGTTTGCGATGGTCTTTCCCATCCTGATGATGATCATCACTGCGATCTTCACGTTTGCGATTGCGTTCAACAACTACGTCCAGTTGACCGACGCAGTCGGTATCGCCGGCCGGCAGCTGGCCATCAGCAGTCTGCAGACGCTCGATCCTTGCGCGACCGCGGCTACTGCCGTGTACAACGCGGCGCCGCTGCTGAACAAGTCGAATCTGACCTTCACCTTCAAGATCAATGGCAACACCTACAACGGCGCGACCTGCAACAGCACCAGCTATACCAGCGGAGCGGCCGGCGATCTGCAGTCGGGCAACGACGCCACCATCACGGTCAGCTACCCTTGCAACCTCACCATCTGGGGCAAGAACTATGCGCCGAGTTGCTCGCTCCAGTCACAAACTACGGAGAAGGTCCAATGACTGCGGTATCTTTTGTACGACGGGCTCTTCGCGTCGCGTGGCATGACGGTGATGCTCAGATTCTTCCCCTGATGATTGTTATCTCCTTCGTGCTTCTGTCCATGATCGGTTTTGCTGCGGACGTCGGCAATGCCTATTGGTCATACCACGAACTGCAGGCCTCCTCCGATGCGGCCGCGCTGGCCGGGGCTTGGGCGCTGCCCAATTCGACCGCAGCGGCGACCGCCATTGCATACAGCTCCGTTGCAGGCGGGAAGAATGTGTACGCCAACCTGGGCACGGTGACGATGTCCCCCGGATTTCCCCTGGTGCGGTGCCTTACGACACTTCAAAACCAGGGTGAGGCGTGTGCGGCGCCGGCCAGTGGAAATGCCATCACGGTCAAGCAGCAGGCTGTTGTACCCATGTGGTTTGCCAAACTGATCGGCTTCAAGAGCATCAACATCTCGGCTTCTTCGACAGCGGCCATGCGCGGATCCAAGCCCAAGTCGTATAACGTTGCCATCGTGGTGGACACTACGTTGTCGATGAATGCCTACGATTCCGATTGCGGGGCAACCGAAATAGCATGCGCCCTTAACGGCGTTCAGCAACTCTTGCAAAATCTATCGCCGTGCGCCATCACCCTATCCACCTGCACCGTAACCAATGGTCAAGCAGCAAACTCCATCGACCGCGTCAGTATTTTTACTTTCCCCAACGTCTCCACGGCCACAAATTCGATCGACACCAACTGCACCACGCCTATCCCGAATCCCACTTGGCAAAACGGCTATTACAACGACCCGAATCTTGGAAATTATTCAATGTTGCCGGCCACCGCATGGACCGGCGTTCCGTCGGCATTGCCGTATACATTTCCAAGCACCACCGCGACAAGCTACTCCCCGACTGCCAATTCTGCCTCGACAGGCACCTACCAGATCACCGGCTTTTTTAGTGATTATCGCTCCTCCTCTTCTTCGAATGCGCCGGGTCTCACCAGTACCTCCAGCCTGGTGATGACCGCCGGCGGAAAAACCGGTTGCGGGTCGATGCTGCCCCCGAACTACGACGGCAACTATGGGACTTACATCGCGGGAGTCATCTACGCCGCCCAGGCATCCCTGCACGCTGAACAGGTAGCGAACCCGGGCTCGCAGAACGCAATGATTATTCTGAGCGACGGCGACAACACTGCGCCACAGACTGCCAATGGCGTGACCATCATGCCTTTGCCGGCCGACGGCAGCGGACACTACCCGTCTTATGTGGACGAATGCGGTCAATCGATTCAAGCGGCCAAGGCAGCAACGGCGGCAGGCACGCACGTGTACACGGTTGCCTATGGGTCGGGGTCTACGGGTTGCAATTCCGACACTACCAACACTCAGGGTTACCAAGGTGTTACTCCTTGTCAGACCATGGAGTACATGGCTTCCGCGCCCCAATATTTCTTCTCCGACTATAAACAGAGTGGCTCGGGGAGCACGTGCCAGTCGGCCGCACAACCCGTGACCAGCCTCAGCCAGATCTTTGTTCAGATTGCCAACAACTTGACCTCGGCCAGACTCATCCCGGACAACACGCCTTAGAGCATTTTCACTTTGAGTGCTTCCATCCAACGGCAGTCAAGTGCGGCTTTTCTTGAGAGAAGCCGCGTTCTGCTTTCTTGCGTTGTTAAGAGTGGAAGTGAAAATGCTCGAGTCCTGCTCGTCCGGGCAATTCATCGATGGTCCTGAAGACTTCCCAAACGCGGCTCGCTCCTGCTCAGAAAGACGTGGCGAGCCGTTTTCATTTGTGCTGCTCTCTGGCGGTTCGCTTGCAGCCTCACTCGTGGATTCGAGCCGGGCAATCCAGCCACGCTGAATCACGCACGATTGCTAGCGCATGGTTTATGGCTAGATTCTCGAAGCGAGAAAGCCTGTCTCTTGCAGTCGCGTTGACACATACGGCCGGATACGAAGGTCGCGATGAAAGGCGTTCACGAATGCGCCAGGTCGTGGACTCAGGTACAACGTTCTGCTTCCCTGAGTCACCGCTGGGCCAAGGGAGAAGGCGTCGCGAGAACTCATCGACGCCCTGGATGAGACGCCCCCAGATCAAGAACCGCCGCTTGAATAGCGGAGGAGAGCTATCAATTCAGCTCATCGGGAATGACAAGGAGGATCTCCACGGGGGTTGCCTGGCGATTCTGCATGGCGGGCCGGAATTGCCATTGATTCAGGGCGTCGAGGACAAACTTCTCGCGGGCAAATTGAGGGGGAAAGACCACAGACAGCGTCTCGAACTTGCCCTCCTTATTCACAAAGCCGTGAACCATGAGGGCGTCGGCGTCGAGGTCCCCTTCGCCGAGGGTGGGGCGGGCGATGTCATAGGGCCACGGTGCTTCGACGCGCGAGAGGCTCATGCCCGCTGCATCGGCAGATTTGGGCAGCGAGTACTGCAAAATCCAGCTCTTGGACAATCCGACGTGCACGTAGACCGTCGAAGCCAGGCGACCGCTCCACAGTTCCGCGGTTTCCGGATATTTCTCTGCAACGGCTGAGCCCACGACGACGACACCGAAGACGCCATCGCGCGGCAGCTTCACGTGATCGTAGGTGGGCCTGTTGCCACGGTCAGCTCCGGAATCGGAAGCCGCTGCCGGACCTCCCGCGCCCGAGTTGCCGGTTTCGCAGTTTGCGGCAGTGAGGTTCTTGCCAGCGTTGCCAGATCCAGCTCCGCTGCCTTGGCTTCCGTCGACGGTATTGGCTTTTCCGCTGCCAGTTTGGGAATGCTCCCCGGCCGCTGCATCATTCAACGGTCCGGCGGCCGTGCTGCTGGCGCTCTCATTGACGTGCGGCAGCGGAATCGCACCGCGATTCACGTGCAGATCGGAGATGGAGAGCACCCGCACCGGCGTTGGTGCTTCGGTTGAGGTCGCTGTCATTTGAGGGACGGACTGTTTGGGCTGTTCGGGTGCCTTGAGGACGACCGGCGACGTGGTACTGGCCAGTCTGGCCGCGGTCTCCTTCACGATGGGCATGGAGGCAAACTTCACATCTGCGACTCGCTGCTCGTTGTTTGGTTTTTCGATGACCGGCTTGGCGTTGGCCGCGAGGGGATTCATCACCGGGGCGAGAACGATCTTCTCAGTGGGCGTGTTCTTGGCCGACCACAGGAGCATCTGCGGGATGGGAATCTTGGTATTCAACAACAGGTCTGGGGGCAGATCGGGCTGTACCAGGGTTTGCGGAGCATGCAACCGCTGCACAGCCTGCATGGGCGCAGTCTGGGCCCGCGAAGGTGCGCCGCCCGGGGAAGGTGTGTGTGCCAGGGTTTTGTGGTCCGGATAGAAGGAGCTCCCGTTATTGGCGGCCCGTCTCTGGTCATCGGCGTTCTGGAGTTTCACGATACGCAGGGTGAAACGCTCCTTGGGATAGCGCACTGTGATGGTGGGCACGTGAAAAACACCGAGGGCCGCGGCAGTGATCACCACCACATGGGTAACCGCGGACACCACAAAGGCGGATGGTCGCCGTGCCGGCGGCAGCGGCTCCATAAACAGCGTGATGGTGCTCGGATATTTCATGCGGGCGCAGTTCCTTCCTCGTTGTCGGAGACAGTCATCGGAGACTTAAGCAATTCACGGGCCAAGTTGACCTTGGCTAAATGTCCGGGAATGGGGCGGGAAGAAGCCCTGCGTGTCTGTGGGGCTACACAGATGGCGAAATTGGTATACACGCGTTCACACCTGTTTCGGGTTGGTGGACCTAAATGCATGATTTGGCGCGGCATCCGGGCATATTTGCTTTGGCACGGCAATTGCCTCTAGAGGACTGAAAGCGGAGCTGGCCCAACCGTCAGTTCAATGGGATTCGCATGAACAAAAGATTGATGACCATCCTTTTCAGCGCCTTTGTCGTTGCCGCGGTTTGCTCGTTTCTGGTGTACCGGGCAGTTGGAGTTCGACTTTCCGCAGCTCACGGACCCGCGACAACCCGCATTGTGGCAGCGGCGAGCGATATCAAGATCGGCACAGTGCTGGCGTCCAACCAGTTGACGACCGTCGAGATTGCAGGCAGCGTTCCCAAAGGCGCCATCCTCAAACCGGAAGCGGCGATTGGGCGCGGTGTCGTCTCCAACCTGTATGCGGGTGAGGCGATCATGGACGACCGCCTGGCTCCCATGGGCTCTGGCGGCGGCTTGGCGGCAACGATCAAGGACGGCATGCGTGCCTGCGCGGTAAAGGTGGATGACGTGGTTGGCGTGGCGGGTTTCGTCACAGCCGGCGAGCGCGTCGACGTGCTGATCTCCGGCGTTCCGCCTGGACCGAATTCACCGACGACGGGTCCGTTGGTCAAGACCCTGCTGCAGAACATTGAAGTTCTGTCTGCCGGTACAGACATTCAGAAGGACTCGGAAGGCAAGCCGAAGTCGGTACAGGTGGTCAACCTGCTGGTAACTCCCGACCAGGCCGAATCACTGAGCCTGGCCAGCAATCAAACCAAGATTCAGCTGGTCCTGCGCAATCCTCTGGACACAACGATCACCAAGACTCCGGGCACCGATACGGCGAACCTGTTCGGCGGAGCCGCAGAGCCGGCCAAGGTGCGTACGGTCAGTGTGGCGAAGGTATTTCACAGGCCAGCTCCGCAAGACTTCTCCATCCAGGTTTACAACGGATCGAAGCGGAGCGAGGCCAAATTTGCTTCTTCTGGGGGAACACAGTGAAGTCGTTCGCGGGAAATACAATTTCATGTTTGATGGCGATGTCGCTCAGCCTGGCGGCTGCACCGGTCGCACTGGCGCAAAGCCCCGCGCCTCCACCCTCAGGCCTGTCTGAACAGGACTCGACGAACGATCTTTCCGTTACTGTTGGCAAGACGGTGCTGGTGGACTGCGCCAAGCGAGTCGAGCGGGTCTCCATCGGCCTGGGCGAGTTTGCGGAAGCCACCGCGGTGAGTCCGACGGAGATCATGGTAAACGGCAAAGCGGCCGGCGAAACCAGCCTTATCATCTGGGAAGCGGGCGGCGTTCGCCAGATCTTCAACGTCACCGTTCGTCCCAGTCAGATTGTTTCCGCGGACCGCCTGGAGGACGTTCGCCGCGAACTGCGGACTGAACTTCCCGGGCAGACTTTGAAACTCACTACTGAAAATGGCGCGGTGTTTCTACGCGGCACGGTGAAGGATCTGAACAGCTCCGATCGGGCGGTGCAAATCGCATCGACGGCTGGCAAAGTGGTCAACCTGCTGTACGTCAAGGTGCCTCCGGCCGATCCGCAGATCCTGCTCAAGGTGCGCTTCGCCAGTGTCGATCGCAGTCTCAGCCGTCAACTCGGCATGAACCTGTTCAGCACCGGGATTGGCAATACAGTTGGCGGCATCTCGACCGGCCAGTATTCGCCTCCAGGGGTGAGTCTTCCGAGTGGTTCCACGCCTGCGTCAGCGTCGATTTCGAATGCCCTCAACCTGATGGCGTTCTATCCCGGCATTAACCTCGGAGCCACCATTGAGGCTCTGGAGTCCAAGGGCCTGGTGCAGACGCTTGCCGAACCCAACGTGCTTGCGGAAAACGGCAAGCAGGCCAGCTTTCTCGCTGGCGGCGAATACCCCTATCCTGTCGCCCAGGGAACAACGGGCGGCTCTGGGGCAGTCACCATCGAGTTCAAAGAGTATGGCGTCCGATTGAACTTCATCCCCACGATCACGGCCCGCGGGACCATCCGACTGCAGGTAGCTCCGGAAGTGAGTGCTCTCGATTTCACCAACGCAATCCAGGTTTCCGGATTCAATGTTCCCGCCATCAATACCCGCAAGGTAAAGACCGTAATTGAACTGACAGACGGTCAGAGCTTCGCCATCGGCGGTTTGCTGGACAATCGGGAAACAGAGACTTTCCAGAAGATTCCGTTCCTCGGCGACATTCCGATCCTGGGCAAGTTCTTCCAGTCCATCAGCCGGAACAAGACCAACACGGAGTTGATCGTGATCGTCACGCCGGAGATCGTGAAGCCCATCTCCGCAGGCGCGGCGTTGCCGCAGCTGAAGTACCCGGTACCGTTCCTGCCCAGCAACTCCGGGATCCCGATGACCACGCCGGATGGTCCGGAGAATCGGACCGCAACCACGGCGGTTGGAACGACGCCGGCCGGTCCGCCTTCGACGATGCCGGTGGAGCAGGTCATCCAGACACTCCAGCCAGATCCGCCGCTAGTGATCGACAGTTCGAACGGCAAGTTCGGTGGGGCGTCAACGGCCAGCCCGGCGTCAGCGCCTTCGGGAGTGCCAGTCACCCCGGCGGCACCACAATAACGGCGACGCCGATCCAGCAAATCGTCTTGCTGAGTGCGGTCGACGCAGAGAACTCGCTGCGTCGACCGTATTCAGTCTGAACTCAATCCATTCTTCGAAACCAGGGATGTTCTTCATGCCGCTCAAGCAATGGATCTCGAAAATCCGCGCCGGCAATGCCCGTCGTCGACCAGCCGCCACGGTTCCTTCCCGCGTGGTGAACGTGACCCGGCAGACGGTCCTGGCTGACCGCCTGGAAGTTGCCAACCAGGGCGCAACACGTCGCAAAGGACTGCTCGGGCGCTCCGGATTGGAAGCCGGCGAGGGCCTGTGGATTCGGCCTTGTGAAGCGGTGCATACCTTCTTCATGAACTTCCCCATTGACCTGGTGTACCTCGATCGCGCACATCGCATTCGCAAGGTGCGCAAGAGCGTTCCGGCCTGGAGACTTTCCGCTTGTCTTTCGGCGAGCTCGGTTCTGGAATTGCCCTCCGGATGTATTGACGCTACGCAGAGCCGTTGCGGAGACAAGCTTGAGTTTTGTTCCCCGAGGCTTACCGCCACCGAGCAAGGGGATTAGTCTGAGCACGCTGAGCACAACACCCGTACCACCCCTTTCCGAGCCGGAACTGGCTGCCGCGCGAGGCGATTTGCGTTCGACCTTCGGTGCGGAAGGCGCCGCAGGTGGGGCAGCGCAGCGCGAGACTTCTGCCGGCTTGACACCGATTGATTTGATCTATCGCGGTGTAGCGAGAATCGGCTTGCCTTCGTGGACCCAGGTACGCAGTCGATTGACCTCGCGCCCCGGATTTCATCTGCAAATGGCCTATGCCAGCGTCTTTCTGTTGACACTCGTTTTTACCGGTTGCCGGTTGATGTCGATTCGACTGAACGAACCGACGGATGCGCTGATCGCGGTGGCGATCGTGATCGTGGCGACCATGCCACTACCGCTTTACTGGCATGAGAAAGGCAAACTGCATCTGCGCGATGCAGCTTTTGCTATCAGCTGGGCATTTTTGTTCACTGCGTGTATTCCCTTCACCGTGGCCATCGCCGCGCGGGCGGGCGCTCCCATGCCGCTGCAGGACTTACGTTTTGCACAGCTGGACCAATCGATGGGGATCAGCGTTCCCTACATCATGGCATTTGCGGACCGGCTTGGGGTTTCGAATGCGATCAATCACACCTACGTTTGGCTCGAGCCGTTCCTGGCGATTTCGTTTCTACTCCCGGCATTGACTGGAAAGGTATTGCCCGCCAGACGATTCGTGACGTCGAACCTGATCGCCTTCGCCATCGGGCTCCCCTTGTTTTTGCTTCTGCCCGCGGTTGGGCCGTGGTCGGGATACCATTTCCCGCCCGGGATTGATCGCTACGCTTGCGAGGCAGGTCTGTTGCAGCTACGCCAGCCTGGACCCTATATCTTCCATCCCGCAGGAGTGGTGTGCTTTCCTTCTTTCCACGTGATCTGGGCCATCCTGGCGGCGCATACGCTATGGTGCTTTCGCTGGCTGCGGATGCCGGCCTTGTTGCTGGCTGGCCTGATCATTCTGTCGACCATGACGCTGGGCTGGCATTACTTCGTCGATGTGCTGGCGGGTATGGTTGTGGCTGCGACCGCAGTCATGTTGTCGAGATCCCTGCCTCAGTAGCAGACGCCCGATAGGCATTGAAGGCACACGCATGCGGTGCGTCCGCGGCAGGCTCACGCCACGGCCTGCTAGGCAAGGGCCACCCGCGATTGCGAGGCAGTCACTCTATATAGCAAGACAAGCTGCATGCTGCCAAAGACCAGCAGCAGCAAGGTCATCATCTGGCTGCCGTGCCGATTGGTAGTGGAACTCATGTTCCAGGTGGCAAGCACCATGAGGAAGCCGAGGACGATGACCCATCCAGCCTCCCTGCGCCACGCGAGCTCTTTGAGGGCGCCCAGGGTGAGCAGCAGGGCCAGGATGACCAGGATTGCGTCCCACACCGGCACGTAGAGGTTGAGCAGCAGCGTCCAGGTCAAGGTGGCTGCCCAGGCCAGCAAGTGTGCCGCGCTATTTCCCTTTGCCGATCTCCACAGAAGCACGGCCAGCGTTGCCGCGGCGGCCACCGTAAAGCAAGCCAGGACAGTCAAGGCGGGAATCGATCTTCCTCCGGGGATGGAGAACGAGAAGGACGTGAAATCGACGTACTCCCACAGGCTCAGCAGCGACTGGCCATGGGATACGGAGGCGCTGCGGAAGAAGCTAAGGAAACGGAGATACTGCGGCCAGATGGCGAAGCCGGTGAAGGCCGTCGCTACCAGCATCCAGAAAGCGCTTCCCGTAACAAAGGCGAGAAACATCCGAAAGCGACGAGTCAGCAACAGCATGGGGACAACCAGCAGCAGCAAGGTTGGCTTATAGGCCAGCACTGACAAGGCCAGGCCTCCGAGCAGGGGCAGATGCTTCAGTTCGAGCGCGATGGCCATGCCCACGGCAAAGACAGCGAGTGCGGCGAGCTGGCCGTTCGACAGGGTTGAGATGAAGAAGGGGTAAAAGCCCAGCGCGAAACAGAACACGAGGGACTGCTTGAGATGTTCGCCAGGATACACACTCCTAGCGACAGCACCAATACCCATCAAGTACAGAACCAGCGAGATGCCGACCCATAAAAGATACGCGGGCAGAAAGGGCAGGCGCGCAAACAGGCTGAAGAACAACGCGACAAAGGGTGGGTAAGGGCTCGGGCCGTAGGAGCTCCCGTTGTGGAGCGCATAGATGTCGCTGAAAGTCTTCAACTGTAGCGGGTAGTCATAGAGCCGGGTGAGGGGATACTCGTGGGCAATCTTGCCGATGCCGTAGAAGTAAACAAAGTCGACGGGGAGAATATGACTCAGGACCGATCCGGTGCGGTGGCCAATGATCATGGGGCCGAAGAACGGGACCAGGACGAAGCCGATAAACAGTCCCCAGCAGGCGAGATTCAATTCCTTCAGGCCGGGAGCAGGCCCGAGCAGCCGCCTGGGCCATTGAATGAGGGCGCGGGGAGTTCCAGAACTCGACGCGGTGCGGCTGGTTACTTCTGGTGCGGATTGGAGCGGGCCCGATGAATCAATCAGTCCATCGGCCGATACATCGGTAATCCGATCATGGACCGGTTTGGGCCGTTGAGGGTGGGAATCTTGTGACATGAGAAGCACAGTGTATCGCTTTTCAAGGAACACAATAGCCCTTCCGTGCCATCCCGGTCGGGGTGGAGTTATTTCGGCCTCAAGGGTCTCCAACTTTGGTGTTAGTGACCTTCGGGTTATGTATACGAGTCAACCCTGTTACCTAGGTTCTCTGTAAACGACCGTATCCAGTAGAGCGATTAGAGGATTTTTAAGTTATTGATTCTAAAGATCGTTGTCGATCTGCAGATTTGGCACACGTCTTGCTATATATCGGGCATCCAGTCAGTGGCTGGCAAATTCAAAAACTACGGAGAGAACCCACAATGAAGAACCTTTTTTCGAAGCTGTCTGTCGCGATCAAGAGCCTTGCACGTGAAGAAGGACAGGACCTGGTCGAGTACGCCCTGGTCGTTGCCCTCATCGCCTTCGGCGCCACCGCCGCGATGACCTCGCTGTCTGGCAAGATCAGCACCGCGTTCAGCACCATCGGCACCACCCTCACCTCCAACGTCACCTAGTCTTCGTTCCTTCAAGGAGCAGACTATGCGCATAACTCGTCAACAATCCACTGCGGGGGAGAACCTGTTGCGACCAGGCTCCCCTGACGCAAACCCCCGCATTCAACCCTCACTCTAACCAACGGAACCCGTCCAAGCGGAGTTAGCCGCATGAAGCTGAAGTGTTCAAAGCTTATCTCCCGGTTTTCACTTCTTGTGAAGGAGGACGGTCAGGATCTGATTGAATACGCACTGCTCACTGGGCTGATTGTCCTGGGTGTAACAGCGGCTGTTGATTCCTATGCCATCAAGGTGCAAACAGTTTTCAGCAATCTCGCTACCACGTTCAGCACTGTCTTTTAGCTTTTTCGCTCGCGTGCGAGTCACCGCACAAACAAAAAAGATCGTCCGCCCCGGGAGAGATTCGTAGGCCCAGTAGTTGCCAAAACGATCTCTCCCAAACTTTGTACTTGCAACTCCACCTTGACGGCGTAGAGACACTGATTTTTGAACCTCCAGATCATGCCAAGACCCCGTACAGCAAACTCTCTGGCTGGCAAATCAACCACGGACGACGAAGTGAACTGACATGATTCTGCCTTCCTCCCCCAATCATCGCCTTACTCTGACCACGATCGAGTGTGCAGTCACTACCATTGCAGTCGCACTTCCGTTCCTTTTTCCGTCCCTGGCTTCTTCCTTGTTCGCTAAGATCGAACGTCCCTTTACCTGTCTTGCCCGCAGGAAACGTTGGGCAGTTTTCTTAACCGGCATAGCAGCTCTTCTGCTACGCATCGCCATTCTTCCCGCCTGCCCCATACCGCTTCCTTTTCTTCCTGATGACTTCAGCTTTCTCTTGGCCGCAGATACTTTCGCGCACGGCCGGCTGACAAATCCCACTCCCGCGATGTGGATGCACTTCGAAAGCCTCCATGTCAGCATGGCCCCTACCTACATGTCGATGTATTTTCCCTCCAATGGCCTTTTGCTAGCTGCCGGCAAAGTGCTATTCGGCCAACCATGGTACGGGCTGCTGATCTGCAGTGCGCTCATGTGCGCCGCCATCTGCTGGATGCTGCAAGCCTGGCTGCCCCCTACCTGGGCTCTCCTAGGCGGCGTCGTTTCGATCCTTCACCTCGGCTTGTTCAGCTACTGGATCAACACCTATACCGGCGGCGGCGTGATCTGCGCTCTGGGCGGCGCATTGATTCTGGGAGCATTGCCTCGCCTCAAGAAAACGGCCCATTTCCGCTACGGCGTGCTCATCGCTATCGGCATTATCCTGCTGGTTCTTACTCGTCCCTATGAAGGCATGCTGCTCTGCCTCCCGGTTGCCGCGTCCCTGGCTTACTGGACCGTCAAAGGGAAAAACCGCCCTGCTCCGCGCATCCTGCTCGCACGTTCCATTCTTCCTCTAGCTATGGTCGCCAGCGGCATAGCGTGGCTCGGCTATTACGACCAACAGAATTTCGGCAGTGCCACTACCCTGCCCTACACCGTCAATCGCACCACCTACGCCATGGCGCCTTACTTTGTATGGCAGAACGCGCGACCTGAGCCTGCCTATCATCACGCATCCATGCGGCGCTTCTATTACGAAAGCGAACTGACCATCTTCAAAAAAGCACATCAACTCAAGAATTATCTGCCCATCTCGAGCGGCAAGATTCTCAGCACCCTGCTGTTCTATGCCGGAGTCGCACTCTTCCCACCCCTGATCATGCTGCACCGAGTCTTCAAAGACAGCCGCATGCGCTTCCTGATCATCACCTTGCTCGTCATGATCGCCGGCATGGCCATTCAAATCTATCTAATCCCTCATTATCTGGCGGCGTTCACCGCACTCTTCTATGCCCTTGGCCTGCAAGCCATGCGCCATCTCAGGCTGTGGAAGAACAACGGACAGCCCGCGGGAAAAACGCTGGTTCGGTTGATCGTCACGGTGTGCATCGTCATGTCGGTAGTGCGCGTATTTGCCGGTCCTTTGCAACTCAAATTAGTCGAATGGCCAGCATCCTCTTG
>Ga0073928_10005817_pt1 | contig 17020 bp, 13 predicted proteins | sample PaiPotPPA55metaG_FD_76969 | JGI IMG/M metagenome (GOLD analysis project Ga0073928, IMG submission 76969) | Iron sulfur acid spring bacterial and archeal communities from Banff, Canada, to study Microbial Dark Matter (Phase II) - Paint Pots PPA... ... | reverse complement strand
CGGAGGCCACCGCAATCAAGCCCGGCATGAATGCGTTTCAGTGGAACTTGAAGTACGCGCCTGCGTTCGACCCGCCGGCGTACACGAACGACACCGACGACGACTGGACCTCGGCCGCAGACGGTCCAACGGTGTTGCCCGGTCTGTACACCGTTGCGCTGCAGTATGGGTCACAGAAATTGCAAGTGCCGCTGAAGGTCGTACTCGATCCACGCATCCATCCGGCGGCCGGCGAGCTCGAGGCGCGCTTTGCTCTCGAGCAGCAAATTATCGCAACGATCGACGAGCTCGACCGTGCCATCGCAACAGCCATGAGCGCGCGCACGCATCTGTCACCGGAGAAACGCGCGCTGGTCGACGCAGAGATCTCAAGGCTCGTGCTCCTTCACGGAAGTTCAAGTGAGTACGACGTCGTGAACGCGACGAAGCTCCGCGAGCATCTCGGCTTCTTGATTAACTCACTCGAGGGCGCCTACGCAAAACCGACGTTGGCCGAGTACTCGACGTATCAAGATCTCAAGACGCTCGCCGCCGAAGGCGAAGCGAAACTAAAGAGCCTGACGACGCGCTGATCACTACCCCTTGTCACGCTGAGCTTGTCGGAGCCGGAGAGAATGGGGTAGGCGCGACAAGTCCAGAAGAAGGTCCAGCGAACATGCCGTTACAGAAGAGCCGGGGCGTTAAGCCGCCGTGTCGGCGTTGCGGACACGCAAGAAGCGGCCACGCCGCATCGCGGCCTTTCAAGTGCAGCCGCAGAGGCAGTTCGACGCGCAAAAAGAAATGCGACTGTCCAGGTTATCGCGCCTATCCGGAGCGCCAATGCAGCGCCTCAGTTTCCGCGTTCTTACCCGACGGCGTGACGCTAGAAATGTATCAATGCCAGCGGGAAACCGTGGACGTACGAGGCGCAAAACGCTGTTGGCAACACCGCGATTTAACGGGCTCCGGCGAAGAAGGCTACGAGCCTTCCGGGTACGGCTCGCTGAAGAATCCCTACAGCGGAGGCCTGCCGGGCCTGGGGAAACGGCGATGATTCAGGTATTGTCGTGACGCAAGGCCCTTGATGGAACCATTTTATTGCGACGTGACCCCAGCGGCGGTGGCCCGTGTAGCAGCCGCGGCTGCCGCAGGTCCTCTTCTAGCCGTCTAAATCACGTCGGTAACATTAGGGTGTTTGCGTGGCATTGCAGCGGGCGGAGGGGTCGCGAAGGCGTCGACGACTGTTACGCTTGGGCGATCCCCTGCGCGCGAAACAGCAACATCGCGGCTACGGTCAATCTCGGGCGAAAAGACGTGAGTGCGCGCAGTGAGAAACTTTCCGAGCTCCCAGGCACGGTCCGCAACATGGTTTTCGAGTGTATTCAAAAGGTACTGCATGCTCGTCGCGCATACTCAGAACACCCTCGCCTGACAACTTTACACGTAGGTCCTTTGCTGGAGCCACTAGGGTAAATATCGTGTTTGACGCGTCCTAGCGACGCCACGCGGTATACCATTTGCGTCCTCGCGTCGCTAGCGGAAAGTGAGCTAACTGCGATAGCACTCGTGAGGCGACAGCCGCGAAGACGTTCAGCGCCGCCCAGGTACGGGATTGGGCTTCCGCCGAGCCGAACTGCTTACGCACTCGTAGCTTCTTGGAGGTACATCATGTTGCGTTACGCGCTTTTTGCGTTGGGAGCCACGATCGCACTCGTGGCGACGCCCAACAACATTCAAGCTCAGCAAATGGGTCCGATGTCGGACTCTGACTACGTCGCAAAAATTATGACCGCTGCGCCTGCGTCCGTTGTCAAGGGCGCGACGATCGTCCAGATGCAACAAAATGGAAATATGCGCACCATTCAGACCGGCTCGAACGGGTTCACCTGCATGATCGCTGGCGCGAACGATGCCATGTGCGCGGACCATAATGCCATGCAATGGGCTGGTGCATGGATGACGCACACGGCTCCTCCGAATAGCGTTGGTTTCGTGTATATGTTGGCCGGTGACAACGGCGCAAGCAACACCGATCCGTACGCGACTGCGCCGGCCTCAGGGAACCATTGGGTGAAGACCGGGCCACACGTGATGATCGTCGGTCCGGCTGCCAAAGGGATGGGGTATCCCATGAGTGCCGATCCCGATCCAACGAAGCCGTATGTTATGTGGGCCGGCACGCCTTACGCGCACCTGATGATTCCAGTAACTGCCTCGCCATAACGTCGTAAACGCGTGCGCGTGCGGTGCTGTGCGCTAGCGCAGAGACATCGGCATCGGAATATAGGGCGCGTTGAGAACGATATGACCGAGCACCAGCGCCGCGATCATGACGAACAACACGATGTGCCAGCGCCGTAGCGGCAAGCGATAGATACCCGGCGACTGCAAGTTGCTGCCCACGAGCGCTTGCAGCGTCAGGCCCGCGGTCGCAAGGCCCGCAAACCAGATGCCGGTACCGTTCGCGCCGTCAGTGTCGCCCATCGAGAGCATCACGTGCACGAGGGCAAAGATCAGCGCCGCGTAGCCCAGGATGAAGTGCGGGCGTAGTCGCTTGACAAACGCTCCCGACCCCCAGCGACGCAGCATCCAACCGACGATCGCCGCGCACAGCACAAGCGCCACGGCAATCCACGCGGTGAGGTCGGAGACGCTCAAGCGCTACCGCACTTGAACGTATTTCGTGTCGATGACCGCGCGCTTGATGTCGACATGTCCTGGTTTCGTTAAGACGCCGTAGACGAAAAGGATGGCGCCCGGCACAACCTCGCGAGCGGTGCCCATGACGACCGGCGTGCCGTCCGCGAAATAAAGCACGACGGGTTTGGCTGTCGCTTTATTGACCGTATCCGTCTGATGCTGGAGCAGCTCGGCATAGAGCGTCGACCGCTTCATCCGTTGAACGCGGACGGCGATCTGCACGTTTTGCCCCGCTCTTGCGTGCGAAAACTCTTGGGGCGACATGGGGACGGGCGGTGGACCCATCATCTGCGCCGCCGCTGCGGCGCTTAGGGAAGCGCAAAGCGCAAAAATGGCAAGGCCCGATCGAAAGTATTTCATGCTTCCACTATAGAGTGCGCATCGCCGACGCAACAGATGGTTCAACGCCTCCTTTAGTTCAAGGTGGACTAATCTTACCCCCGAAGGAGTCTGCCGTGTCAAACAGCTCTCGCCTCGCGCTCTTCATGGTGCTCGGCGCAGGCGCCGGGCTCATCATTGTCGCCCGCTTCCACCAGCCGCTCGGCATTGCGTTCGGTTTGCTGATCGGCTTAGTGATCGGTAAGGCTTCGGAGCGGTCATGAACCTGCTGAGTCGGCTTTGGTCAGCGTACGCGAGGCGATGATGAAGGATCCGGGGCGTGAGCTGCTCATTCTCGGGCTCCTGCGTCGCAAGCCGATGTCGGCGTACTCGCTGAACCGCGCCGTACGCAGGCACGCGCCGCTCAATCGCAACTTTCGCGGCGGGAACGTCTACCATGCGGTCGCACAGCTGGCGCGCCGCGGTTTGCTCCTTAGCAAAGAAGCCAAGGCGCGGCGCGGACCGTCGGAAAGCAAGGTGATCTTCCGGCTTTCAGCCGCCGGTGAACGGCACTTCGAAGCGCTGCTGAGAGAAATGTTGCGCGATCCGCAAACCGCCGACTGGACGTTGGAGATTGCCTACGTGCTCCTCGGCCAGTTCGCGCGGAATCAAGCTGTGCAGTTGCTCTCGGATCGCTCCACGGAAATTACGCAGCAAGAGAAGCGCCTAACGCGCATCTGGGGCAATCCCGAGGATCGGACCGGCGCGAGCTACATTGCCTACCTGCACACGCTCTCGCGCCTACGTGCCGAACGCCGCTTTCTGCACGACTCGATGGCGCTGCTCAATAATCCGCGGTGGACGCCGGAGTGGGTGCGCGACGATGGCTCAGTCGACGATCCGGCGCGCAAACTCTAAGAAAGAAAACTCCAGACTGAAGTAATTCGCCCGCTGCACCGACAGCGCGGCACCGTGCGACGCACGAACTTCATATCGTGGCGCTGACTCGGTTCTGCCTGAAGAATCCGATCGCGGTCGTGCTGTTTTTCAGCCTGATCTCTATCCTGGGCGTCATCGCGCTCTTGCGGATGGGACGCAGCATTCTGCCGCCGATTTCGATTCCGGTTGTCAGTGTCTCCGCGGTGTATCCCGGCGCCGGTCCCCAAGAGATCGAGACGCTCATCGTCGAGCCGATCGAGGACGAGGTCAATCAACTTCCCGACGTCTCGCGCGTCTCGAGCTCCTCGCAAAACGGCGTGGCTGAAATCGTCACCCAATTTCGCTTCGGCAGCAACGTCGACGTCGATCGCGCGAACGTTCAGCAAGCGGTGGATGCGGCACGCACCAATATGCCGAGTGATTTGGTCCCCCCGAGCGTTTCAAAAGACGATCCGGCTGAGGCGCCCATCTACGAAGAAGCGGTCAGCTCGGTTCTGCTCTCACGCGCAGAGCTGTCTGATGTCCTCTCGCACAAAATCATTCCCGCATTGCGTGCGACGAGCGGCGTGGGGACGGCCCGCGCCGCGGGAATCTTCGCGCGTCAGTTTACCGTGCGCCCGCAGATCGCGCCGCTCAACGCGCTGGGTGGCACCGCGCTGGACATCCTTCGAGGGGTGGCGGCAAGCAACAACATCCTGCCCGGCGGTACGCTGCGGACGCCACTCTTCGAGGAGACAATCGGCATCGACGCCGCGGCCCTCTCGAAGCAAGATCTCGAAAACGTGCCGCTCGCCATAGCCGGCAATCCATCGGTTCGCCTACGCGATGTTGCGACGGTAGAAGATGGCTACGCCGACCAGAGCGTGGTCTCGCGCGTGGACAGTGATCTCGCCGTCGTCGTCACCGTCTCGCACGCATCCGGCGCGGACTCGCTGAGCACGATCCGCGCAGTCAGCAAGACGTTCGCGCGCCTCGCACAGCGCTATCCGCTGGTTCGTTTCGAGCAGCTGCGCACCGATGCGCCCTACACCAACGCCGCCATCGACGGCGTGCTGCAAACGCTCGGAGAGGGAACCGTCCTCACCGTTCTCGTGCTCCTGCTCTTCTTGCACGCCTGGCGCAACGCGCTGATCGCGGCGATTGCGATCCCGACCTCGCTGTGCGCGGCGTTCGTGATGATGTGGCTGCTCGGCTTCACGATCAACGTGCTCTCGCTGATGGGGCTTTCGCTGACAGTCGGCATCCTGGTGGATGATTCGATCGTAATCATCGAGGCGATCGCACGCCATGCGAGGAGCGCAGTCAACGCTGACGAGGCGGCGCTCGCCGGTCGCCAAGAGCTCGGCGCGGCGGCCTTTGCGATCACGTTAGTTGACGTCGCGGTCTTCGCACCGATCGGCTTGATGAGCGGCCTGATCGGCGAGTTCATGCGCGAGTTCGGCCTCGTGATCGTCTTCGCCACGGGGTTTTCGTTGCTCGTCTCGCTGACGCTCACACCGTTGCTTGCGGCGCGCTGGGCGCTAGTCGGCAGCAATATGAACCTCGACGGCCTCACGTTTGCGGAAGTCAGATCAGTGCTCCAATCACGAGCGCGCACACTTCCGTGGATGCTGCGAACGCGAAGCCCGCTCGCCCTCCTTGCTGGATGGCACGGGCTGATCAACGGTTTCAATCGTTGGGAGAAGTGGGTCAGCCGCCGGTGCGCGACGCGCTGGTTGCCGGCCGCGCTCCAGCGTCGCCGTTTGGTTCTCGGTGTCGCCGGCGGTCTCTGCCTGCTGTCAGTCGTGCCGCTCTTCATGGGATGGATCCCGACGGAATTCTCTCCACCGGTCAATCGCGGTGAACTGAGCGTCGACCTCACCCTCCCGGCGGGCACGCCATTGGCCGTGACGGATGCCGCTGCCGTCAAGATCAGTGACGCGTTGCTGGACGATCCCGCGGTCAAGCACGTCGAAGCAAGCGCGGGCCGTGCCTTCAACGGAAACGCGGACATCTTCGCTAGTAATGTCGCGCAGCTCGCGGTCGTGTTGTCCGATCAAAACGCGAGCGGAAATGACGTACTCGAGCGCGTCAAGAGTCTTTCGCGCATCGTGCCAAGCGCGTCGATAGTGGGAGCCGGCAAAGGCATGGGCGGCGCTGCCCCGATTAGTTATAATGTCGGCGGCGATCCAGGCGCGATCGATGAAACCGCTCGGCGCATCGCAGCCGCCCTACGCGAAAGTCCGTACGCCACCGATGTTCGCCTAAGTAGCGGCGGCCTCGCACCGCGCCTGCAGCTCACCGTTGATTCGGAGAAGGCGCGCCTGCTCAGCGTCTCGCCGGATGACGCGGCGCAGACCGCTCGCATCGCCGCCGGCGGCAGCATCGCGACGAAGGCGCGCTTACCATCGGGCCTGGTTAACGTCGTCGTTCAATCCAATGCCGCGCGCTCCGGCAACCTCGACGCGTTACGACGGCTCGCAGTCCGGAGCACGGATGGAAAACTCGTGCCGCTCGGCGCGCTCGCCACAATGACGCCGACAAGAGAACCGACCGTCATTCAACGCGAGAACGGCGAGCGCGTGGTCACGGTAAGCGCCAACCCCGCGGATGGCGCGCCAATCGGCCAAGTTACATCATCGATCGGAAAGAAGATTGGCGATCCGGTCTTTCTTCCGGCCGGCGCGCGCATCGAACCGCGCGGCGATGTCGAGCAGTTCCTCAACGCGGTGACCACTCTGCTGGCGGCGTTTGGAATGTCGATCATCGTCGTGTACGTCATCCTGGCGGTCCTTTACAAGAGCTATACGTTGCCGCTCGTGATTATGTTAACGGTTCCGCTGGCATCAGTCGGCGCTCTCGGAACGCTCTTTGTGCTCAACGTGCTGCGAGACATTGCGCCGAACGCTGCCGTGCTACAGTCCCAGACGCTCAATCTCTATTCGATGTTGGGGATCCTGATGTTGGTTGGGCTCGTCGCCAAGAACGGCATCCTGCTCGTCGAGTACGCGGAGCGCGCAGTGCGTGCCGGCTCGCGCGCCCACGACGCGATGCGGAGCGCAGCCGAGCGCCGCTTCCGGCCGATCGTCATGACTACGTTCGCGATGATCGCAGGTATGCTGCCCCTCGCACTCGGCGACGCGATCGGCGCAGAGTATCGCAAAGCGCTCGCAACGGTCGTCATCGGCGGCCTCTCAAGTTCTTTGCTGTTGACGCTCTTCGTCGTACCGGTGATTTACATCACGTACCGCGAGCGTTGGCGCTTTGTTGCCTCGGCTGCCATACTCACCTTGTCGAGGCGCAGCAGTAACGATGGCCTCGCGCAAGTCCCAGTATCGCACTGAGCTCGTCTGGCGGTGACGCGACGTTCAGCCCATGGGAGTTGCCTTCTCATTTTAGGCTGGAAAGATGAGCGCTCGGCGGCCTGTCGTGGAAAAGCAACGCTCACGGGTGTGGGATCAAAGGTGCTTCGTGGCCCAATTGCCCTTAACACGCTTGGAAGGCGCGGCAGTGGTCCGATCCGGCTCTGGAAGGACGCGCACGTCACATTCCGCCAATCCATTCGAGACGACGATGTGGCTCGCGAAGAACGCGCATTGGATATTTGATGGGGTCGGCGCGCTATTGATCATGGCCTTGTTGGCGTGGTTTCTCAACAGACGCCGCGGAGAAAATTCAACTCGTATGCAAACCCAAGAGTCTGGAAAGAATGCCGCTAACCTGCAGGCGGGTAGGGACATCAACTTACGGCTCGGCAATCGAGAAGACCGTGACTGATCGTCTCGACCAACTCGCGGGAGATCGATCAACCAATCTACAGGCCGGACGCGACATAAACTACGGCCCTACCGTGACAGAGGTTATCGAGATTGCGGAGCTCACCGTCGAGGCACGCATGGATAGGCTCCGCGGCATCGCCGGCCAAGAAGCGGAGAAGCGTATTCGTGACGTTCTGAGCATGGTGGGTGTCTCGCTGGACAGAGAACCTGCCTCGGTACAAGAAAAAGCAAAGGACCCGGCGTTCCAGTTCGCTCTACTGGATGTTGAAAAAGCTTATGCTGCTAGCGGCGACGTCGATCTCGCAACGCGTTTGACTGAGATGTTGATTGATCGCACGCGGCGCGAGGAAAGAAGTCTAGCACAGGTCGTGTTGGGCGAAGCGCTTATTGTTGCGCCAAAATTGACACCGCGACTATTTGATGCCGTAACCGCACTATTTGTGTTGCGATACGTGACGTTTACGGGTGCACGCGACCCATCGATCGTTATTGGCATACTGCGACAACATCTAGCGCCCTTCTTGGAGCACTGGCCGCATTCGCAAGCTGAGTGGCAGCACTTGGCATATACCGGGTGCGGCACGCTTGACCTCATCACGGGATTCGATATTTTCGACTCACTTCGAGAGAGGTATAAACCGGCGCTTGATCATGTCGATCGACCGTCGTTTGAGGCGACATTGCGCCTCGCGCACCCGGCTTTTACCGTTCTCTTGGATAACTGGGAACAAAATGTTGCAAAGAGTTTTACATTACAAAGTGTGGGACTTGCTATTGCTCACAACAACTGGCAACGTGTCACCGGCGAGCGTGCCGATCTCGAAATTTGGATATCTTGATTCCGTCGGAATTTCGTTAATGGGCTGCCGGTTTTCGTCAGCCTGCGTGGGCGGTCACAATGCTAGCGTCACCTAAGTAGCGTCCGACAAATGAACAACCAAGACATGTCGGTTGAAGAATATCTTAGCCCAGAACAACGCGCGCGTTTTGATATAGACCGCCTGCTAAAAGACGCGAGCTGGGCGGTCCAAGACTATAAGCGCGTGAATTATGGTGCTGCGCACGGCGTCGCTGTTCGCGGCTTCATGATGAAAGAGCGCCACGAATCCGCAGATTATCTCCTCATGGTCGATCGCAGCGCGGTCGGCGTCATCGAGGCCAAGAAGACTGGCACAACGCTGACCGGCGTCGAGTGGCAGTCCGCCAAATATCGCGAAGGCCTTCCCGAAGGTATCTCCGCCGTGATGAAGCCACTTCCGTTTGCATTCGAATCAACCGGCATCGAGACGCGCTTCACTAATGGCTTTGATCCGGAACCCGCGAGCCGCAACGTGTTTGCGTTCTTTCGGCCAGAAATGCTTGCCGAATGGATTCGGAAGCGCTCTACGCTGCGGGGGCGCGTTCACGAGCTGCCAGCACTAAACGATCGAGACCTGTGGCCTGCGCAAGCCGAAGCAATCTGCAACCTAGAAGCCTCGCTCAAGCACGGTCGGCCCCGCGCGCTCATACAAATGGCAACCGGCTCGGGCAAGACTTTCACGGCAGCAAACATCTGCTACAGGCTGATTAAGTTTTCGGACGCTCGACGCATTCTGTTTCTCGTGGATCGCGCAAACTTAGGGCGACAGACGCTTAAAGAGTTCCAAATGTTTAGCACTCCGGATGATGGGCGCAAGTTTACGGAGCTCTATAACGTTCAACCCTTGACATCCAATCGGATCGACACTGCGTCGCGCGTAGTGATCTCGACTATCCAGCGACTTTATTCGACTCTGCGCGGCGACCCTGAGCTCAGTGAAGAGCTGGATGAGCTTTCAGCGTACGATGTCCAACCGGATCGCCCGGTCGACGTATCGTACAATCCTGCCGTTCCGATCGAGTCTTTTGACGTAATCATCGTCGATGAGTGCCATCGCTCGATTTACGGTTTGTGGCGTCAGGTGCTCGAGTACTTTGACGCCTTCATCATCGGGCTCACCGCGACGCCCGGCAAGCAAACGTTCGGATTTTTCAACCAGAATCTCGTCATGGAGTACAATCACGAGCGCGCCGTCGCCGAAGGCGTCAACGTCGACTTTGATGTCTTCCGCATTTCGACCGAAATCACGGAAAAAGGTTCAAAGATAGAGGCCGGCATTGTCACAAAGTTCCGCGATCGCAGCACGCGTGCGGTGCGCCTTGAGGAACTCGATGAAGACATCCAATACGACCCGGCAATCCTCGATCGCAAAGTCGTCGCGAAGGATCAGATACGCAAGATTATCCGCACGTTTAAGGATAGTCTCCCCGAGCTCTTTCCGGGACGCACGCATGTTCCGAAAACCCTGATTTTTGCGAAAGACGACAGCCACGCGGACGACATCGTCCAGGTCGTGCGAGAAGAATTCGGTAAAGGCAACGATTTCGCAGCGAAGATAACCTACAAATCGGGCTCGACGGGGCAGCGTCCCGAAGATTTGCTCCAAGCGTTTCGGAACAGCTATAATCCGCGGATCGCCGTAACCGTGGACATGATCGCAACTGGCACCGACGTCAAGCCGATTGAGTGCGTGTTCTTTATGCGCATGGTCCGCTCGCGCCAGTTTTTCGAGCAGATGAAGGGTCGAGGAGTGCGCGTCATCAACCCGACCGACCTTCGGGGCGTCACGCCCGATGCTCCAGCCAAAGAGCGCTTCGTGATAGTCGACGCGGTCGGGGTTACCGAAGCAGGCTTAAACGACACTGTTCCCCTGGAACGAGAGCCCACCATGCCGTTAGAAAGGCTCATGCATCGCATCGCCCTCGGCCATCAGGGGAAGGAGCTGATCTCATCGCTGGGCGCTCGCATCGCACGTCTTAACCTTCGGCTTTCAAAGGATGATCGCTCGGAATTGGAAGAGGTCGCGGGGGTGTCTCTCAAGAGTCTCGCCGATGGAATAGTCGAGGCGATCGATCCCGATGTGCAACTTGAAGCCGCGCAGCGCGCCACTGGGCAGAGTGATCCTCCAGCCGACGCCATTTCGTTAGCGGCCTCGCGTTTGATAGGCGATGCCGTGCGTCCCATCGCCGAGAATCCGGAGCTACGCGAGCGGATTGTGGAGCTGCGCCGCTCTTACGAACAGGCAATCGACGAGACCAGCGGTGATGTCCTCACTCGCGCTGAGTTTTCAAAAGACGCAACCGACCGTGCCCGAGCGACGGTACAATCGTTCGAAAAATACCTGCAAGGGCACAAAGACGAGATCACAGCATTGCAGATCCTTTTTAGCCGCCCGTACAAACAGCGGCTCACCTTTAACCAGGTGAAGGAGCTCGCACACGTCATCGAGCGCACCGAGAAACGCTGGACACCCGAAAATCTCTGGAAGGCATACGAGGCGCTCAACAGATCCAAGGTTCACGGCTCTGGCAAGCGCGTCCTCACCGATATTGTGCAGGTTGTCAAGTATGCGCTTCACCAGGATGAAGAGCTGGTTCCTTATCCGGACGTTGTGAACGAGCGCTTCGAGGGTTGGCTGTTGCAGCAGCGGCAAGCAGCTCGTGAATTTACGCCCGAACAGCTGGAGTGGCTGCGCCGTATGCGGGATCAAATCGCGTCTTCAATGGCTATCGCGCCCGATGATTTTCAATACACCCCATTCGTCGAACACGGCGGCCTAGGTAGGGCGTACAAACTCTTCGGCGATCAGCTGAACCCGCTGCTCGGCGAACTGAGCGAGGCGCTCGCAGCATGAGCGACGTTGCTCGTTGGACGGAGACAACGCTTGGTCAAGCGTGCCGCATTGTGAGCGGATCGACCCCAAAAACAAGCGTTGCAGAATACTGGGGGGGCGACATAAGGTGGATCACACCGGACGATCTGTCCGGTTACAGTTCTAAAACGATTGGACACGGGAAACGTTCTTTGACCAAAGCCGGATATGACTCATGTTCAGCAACGCTAATACCAGCAGGCTCCGTCCTTTTTACAAGCCGCGCTCCAATAGGATACGTCGCCGTCGCCTCGCGGGAGCTCTGCACGAACCAAGGTTTCAAGAGCCTTGTGCCGGGGCCGTGCGTGCTGAGCGACTACCTTTATTGGTACCTGCGTTGGGCCGCCGCGGAAATCAGGGGACTTGGAAGTGGTACTACTTTCAAAGAGGTCTCTAAAGGCGTAGTGTCATCGGTTCGCCTTAGGCATCCTTCTATTGAAGAACAGCGGCTCATAGTACGAGCGATCGAAGAGCAATTTTTGCGTCTCGATGCCGGCGAAGCCCTGATTGTAGACGCGAGGACCCGCCTCAGAGCTTTGCAAGACGCAATCTTTAAGACAGTGATGTCAAAGGGCTTTGGCGAGAAGCCGTTACGTGAGCTAGGAACCTGGTGCGGCGGAGGAACACCATCTAAAGCTGTCGGTTCGTATTGGCGGAAGGGCACGGTTCCGTGGGTCTCGCCGAAGGACATGAAGTCTGATCTGATTGTGGGATCAAAAGACAAGGTGACGCTAGACGCCATTCAAAATTCTGCCGCCCGAATCGTCCCTGCGCGATCGCTGCTATTGGTTACTCGTAGCGGCATCCTGGCGCACACGCTTCCTGTCGCCGTTACGGGTTTACCAGTCGCGATCAACCAAGATTTAAAAGCCCTCGTCCCTCGCGAGGGCGTCGTTGCTGAGTTCTTACTGTATGTATTGAAGGCCAATGAAAAACGTATTCTGAACACTTGTTCGAAGGCGGGAACCACCGTAGCGAGCATAGAGTTCAATCGGCTCATGGACTTTAGGATCCCACTGCCGCCGCCGCGTGAACAGCATAGGATCGTGAGAATTCAACAGGAAGAGCTCGCTCGCGTTAAAGGTGCGTCAACGATGGTTGCGGAGGCCCTTCGCAAATCGGGACCACTGCGTCAAGCGATCCTTTCCGCTGCTTTTTCTGGCCAGCTACCACGTTACAGCCCCAAGACGTCGAGTTGCAGCGCCACCGGGCGGGAAGGCGACACGGGACAGATCGCGAGCGTAGGTGGCGTCGCGGAGCAGAATGAGTGAGTGATTCAAGCGCGCTTGTCACCAAGCTTTGGAACTATTGCCACGTTCTGCGCGACGACGGCTTGTCGTACGGCGATTATCTAGAGCAACTCACGTATCTACTCTTCTTGAAGATGGACGATGAGCAGCGCAGACCTCCATTCAATCGGCCGGCAATCGTACCTCACGGTCTCGACTGGCGATCGCTCCTCGAATGCGATGGAGATGTCCTAGAAGCGCAGTACATTCGGATCCTAAACGAGCTTGGCAAGCGCATAGGCATGCTGGGCGTCGTCTTTCGTAAGGCGCAGAACAAGATTCAAGATCCGGCTAAGCTCCGTCGGCTCATTGTCGACCTTATCGACAACGAGTCATGGATGACTCTTGATGCGGATGTCAAGGGCGATGCCTATGAGGGTCTCTTGCAGCGCAACGCCGAGGATCTGAAATCAGGTGCCGGGCAGTACTTCACGCCGCGGGCGCTGATTGCAGCGATCGTCGATGTAATGCGCCCTACCGCCGATATGACAATTTGCGATCCGGCATGTGGCACGGGCGGCTTTCTCCTCTGGGCGTACGAGCGCATGGCCCGCGAGCGGCTGCTAGATCCCGACGAAAAACGTCGTCTTCGGTACGAAGCGCTGCAAGGCTGGGAGATCGTAGATAATGCGGCGCGATTGTGCGCTATGAACCTGCTGCTGCACGGCATCACGGCGCCCGATGCGGACAGTCCGATCCGGGTCGAGGATGCGTTGAAAGCGGACCCAGGCCTGCGCTATGAGATGGTGCTTACCAATCCGCCGTTCGGCAAGAAGTCATCGATTACGTTCATCGGTGAGAACGGGGAGGCGCGTCGGGACGATCTCGCGATCGTACGCGACGACTTCTGGGCAACAACCTCGAATAAGCAGCTGAACTTCCTCCAGCACGTTAAGACGCTGCTCAAGATCGACGGCCGCGCCGCAATCGTCGTGCCTGACAACGTGCTCTTCGAAGGCGGCGCTGGGGAAGTTATTCGTCGAAAGCTACTCGCGGAGTGCGACGTTCACACGTTGTTGCGGTTGCCAACAGGCGTGTTTTACGCGCAAGGCGTGAAGGCGAATGTGCTATTTTTTGACCGCAAGCCGGCCTCGGAAAGGCCATGGACTCGCGAGTTGTGGATTTACGATCTGCGTACGAACATGCATTTCACGCTCAAGGAGAATCCATTGCGCCGCGAGCACCTCGATGAGTTCGTGTCTTGCTATAAGGCTGAGGAGCGCGGCGGCCGAGCGGAAAGCGAGCGTTTCCGCCAGTTCAAGTACGACGAGTTGATCGCTCGCGACAAAGCCAGTCTTGATATTATGTGGCTGCGTGACGAGTCGCTCGAAGATACGGCCAATCTTCCCGCTCCATCTATCATCGCCGCCGAAATTTTGGAAGACCTCGAAGCCGCGCTTACTGAATTCAGCGCCGTCGCTGCCTCATTGGCTGCGTCGGCGTCCGAAGCTGCTGGATCTGCCTTTGCGCCTCAGGAATCGGGGCAGTCTTTGTCAGGCCGTTAGACGGTCCGGCTTATCCGCCATGAACAGTGAAGCTCAAATTTGCGCCTGCGACTGGCGTCGGAAGCCGCTGTAAGAACAGTAGAACGCGTTCGCGTTGCCATTGGTTTGATGTAAACGCCGGTTGCATCTGATCGAAGAAGGCTTGGGTCTTGGGTGAAATGCAACAAGCGCTACCGCCGGTAACAGAGCTGAAAAAAATGGTGGATTCTGAGATCGGCCTGTACCTACTGCCTCGTTTTGGCACCGCCTCGCGTCCGCGACCAATTGAGAATGTTCTTGCGGATATCGCGCGCGATGAATATGGCGGCAACCGTGAAGCGTTAGACCTGCTCGCTGAGGGGGTCAGTTACTTGCATAGGAGCGGGCTCCTTATAACAGCTGTCGATACTGGCTACACCGGATATCCCGTACTTACGCTCTCGCGCAGAGGGAAGCGAGCCCTGGAGTCCGGTATGCTGCCTGCCGAGAGCCACGCCCCATCAACGACAACCGCTGTTGATCTCCTCCACCCTAAAGTTGTCCACGCGTATCGCGAAATGCAGAAGGGACCAGAACGGTATGGGCGGGCACTGAACGAGGCCTTCACTCAGGTCGAAGTTGCCGTTCGCAACAAGACGAAGTTCAGCGATGATGGCGTCAAATTGATGCGCAGGGCGTTTGGGCCACCCAACGGGCCTTTGTGCGATCCCGCGATGCCGTCAAACGAAGCGGAAGGCTTTGCGCACATAGCAGCCGGGGCTATAGGCTTTGCAAAGAACCCCGGGTCTCATAGAGAGGTTAAGGAGTACGAATTTGACGCTCAAAGCACTTTACGGCTGCTGTTGTTGGCGAGCGAGCTACTATATCGCGTAGATTTTTCGCCTGCAATCAACGTGCCGTGACGGGCAACAGGGCCACCATCTTGCTGGCTTACCGCGCTCGATTGTCGACAACTACAAGAGCGATGTACCTGGCGCGCCGCTTTGGCCGCACAACGCTTGCGGTGACAACGATCGAGCCGGGACCGATCAACGAAGAGCTTGTGGTCCGAAATAACGATGCTCGGCTTCGTTCACGATCGACTCCGAAGGAACCGGCGATACGACATTTTCGCTTGTGCCGCAACCCTCCGAAGTTGGGCACCTGCGTCTGCTCCGCCTCTCGCGTTATGGCTCAGCATGCAGGTTATAATGGCTTGATGACAACCTGCTAGACCTTTAAGGTTGCGAGGGTGCATTGCTGCGCTGCAGAAGCAAACACGAAGCATGCTCAGCTATACGTGGAAGCCCATCAAGCCGCTTTCACTGCAGGATAGGCGGATAGACCTCGGTGCGATGCAGTCAATCTACGAGACTTGGCGCGCCTCGAAGCAGCGGCTGCAGCAATCGAGCGCAGCCAGCCTCAAAGAATTTACTAACCGCCTCGTCCGTCGCCTCAGCATAGAGACCGGAATTTTGGAACGACTCTATGACATCGACCGCGGGACGACTGAAGCACTCGTCTCGCAGGGATTCATGGAAGACCTCATCTCGCGATCCAGCACGGACATCGAACCCTCTCATTTAATCGACATCTTGAGAGATCAAGAGGCTGCGATACAGATCGTGATGGACTGCGTTTCAGGCAACCGTCCCCTAAGCAAGGGAATCGTCCACGAACTGCATGCTATCCTTACCAAGCACGAAGACACGACGACCGCGATCGACGAGCATGGCCGGAGGCATGAAATTCCACTTATCAAAGGTAGGTTCAAGGAGCTGCCAAACAATCCGAGGCGCCCAGATGGCAGCGTCCATGAGTATTGCCCGCCGGTGCACGTCGAGACGGAGATGGAAAATCTCCTTCGCTGGTTCAGCACCTACGATAATGACGACCCCGTTATTGTAGCCTCGTGGCTGCACCATCGGTTTACGCAGATCCACCCCTACCAAGACGGCAACGGCAGAGTGGCCCGGGCGCTAACCACGCTGGCCCTATTGCGCGCGGACCTTCTTCCCCTCGTCATAGATCGAGATCTACGCGTTGAATACATAAAGGCGCTAGAATCGGCGGATGCCGAGGAACTGACGCCCTTCGCTTCACTATTAGCTCGCCTTGAGCGCGGCGCTATAATGCAAGCACTCAGTATCGACGCCGATAAAGAAATCGCGTATCAACAGTCGCTTACCTCTGCTGTCATCGACAGCCTTGTCCAGAAGTTCGGAAGACGACGTGAAGCAAAACGTGAAGAACTCAGAACAGTCAACCAGGTGGCAATTGCTCTGAGAGCGCACACGCGAAAGACATTGGAGCAGGCCTTAAACAGGCTCACCGGTCCTCTATCGCAGGTTGCGCTTCCTCAGATTAGCATTACAGAAGGTGGCCCGGATTACGCAAACGCGTACTGGTATAAGTTTGAGGTCGTACAGTCGGCAAAAGAGGGCGGAAAGTTTGCTAACTTCGCAGAGGACCACTATTTTGTGAAAGCCTCGCTAAGAGTGGCGCGCGAACGCCTTGTTTTCGTCACGTCCTTTCATCATATTGGCCGCGAATTATCTGGCATCATGGAAGCAACGTCTTTTGCACGTCTTGAATCATACGAGGACTCCGATGATCGCGAGTACGCTGCTCAGGACTTCTTCTTGTGTTCGCTTGAGTCGTTCGTCTTTACATATAAGACAAAGGGAGACGACATAGTCCAGGCCTTTACTCAATGGCTCGACGCTGCGCTGGCCGTCGCTATCAAAGAATACGGTGACCGGCTCTAAAACTTAGCTCACGGAGAGGTCCTTCGCGGCTAGCCGTTCCGGGGGAGGCGCGCAGTTTCAAGTCGTGCCGCTGGT
>Ga0073928_10005816_pt1 | contig 17022 bp, 14 predicted proteins | sample PaiPotPPA55metaG_FD_76969 | JGI IMG/M metagenome (GOLD analysis project Ga0073928, IMG submission 76969) | Iron sulfur acid spring bacterial and archeal communities from Banff, Canada, to study Microbial Dark Matter (Phase II) - Paint Pots PPA... ... | reverse complement strand
CTCCCATTGCGCCAGCAACTTGCTCATGCGGTTCTCATCGGCATAGATGCGAATGGGAGTATCAGAGCTCTCGCGGCTTGCCATGAACGCTTCAAGCCGTCCAATCCACGCAATCTCATCGACGAGAAAACGCGCGTCGGAATTGGTCGCGGCCAGTGTCTCCATCTGCGAGACGACTGAGCGTGCGCCGTCGAAATTCCGGCGTTTCAGCTGGTCGAGCCAGTCCGGCAGATAACCCTTGAGAAGCGCTTCGGTACCCAGGACCATCGCATGAGGATCGTCAGGATGTTTGCCCAGGTAAGCGTTCGCGACGCTCACGGCATTGCGATAATCGCCGTGAGCGACCAGGCTCTTCAGATTTCGCTCGGCCGTGCCGCTGAAATAAAGCGCGCTGCCGATCGCGATCATTGCTGCGACGAATGCCAGGCCGCAGAAGAGCACCCGGCGCTCCACCGCCTGCCCCCCGCCGAATGCCGCGCCAAGGTCGGAAACAAAGCGCACGAACCTGCTGCGAGAGCGGCGGCGTGCCGGAACACGTTCGTCAGGCAAGGTCTCGCGGTTGATCTCATCGTCAGACAGTTGACCCTGGTCGACGCAGAAAATATCCAGGAAGGAATGTGCGGTCGTGATAAAGGTGGTCTTGTCGAGATCATCCGGCGTGGCTTGAGCCGCTGGGCCGGCTGCACTCGCCGTCGTGGTGGTGATAGTGGCGGCAGTGGTCGTGATTGCACCCGGCTCCGTTTCGCGGCGCAGGCTCACGATGTACGCGAAGTGATTGCCTCCGAACGCCAGCGATGCACCATCTCGCAGCGGCACGGCGGTCTCGCCCACCCGTTTGCCGTCGACAAATGTTCCGTTCGTGCTGCCGAGATCCTCGACGAACGGGACGCCCGCCTTGACAAAAATATGCGCGTGCCGACGCGATACGTAGTTAACCTGATGAGGATAGCGGTCGCTGTATTGCGCGAACGTCTCGTCCGCCTTGCTGACGAGAAACGGAAACTCCGTGAGTTCGACCGGATGCAATCCGAGGTCGCCGCGTTCCGGCGTGAGCGTCAGGTGCACAGGTTGCGCTGCATAGGCCCGCGATACGGCGCGCGGCTCCATCCGCACCCGGAACGTGAGCTTTCCGCCGAAGCCTATGACGTCGCCGCTCTGCAGCCGCATGGGCTTCTCGCGCAGCAACACGCCGTTCACCATCGTGCCGTTCTTGCTGCCAAGGTCAGCCGCGTATGCTGCGCCGTTCTCAATAAAAATCCGTGCGTGACGCCGCGACAACTGCGCAACGGCGTCGGCTTCATAAGAGGCGAAAGGCGCTTCAAAACGCCCGACCGCAAACAGATTTTCGTCGATACGAATGACGCCGGCCGCGGGACAGGACTCGGGCTCGAGCAAGAGATCGAAGGCCTTGTGCAGCATTGGCCCGGCCTCGGCAACGGAAGCTTCTCCTGGAGCCATGGGTCCACATCTCGAAGGACGTTCATCACGCGTTGAGCGCAGGACGACGACCCCGCGTTCTCTCATTTTCCCGCCGATGAACCTTGTTGGACGAAACCGCAACGAAAGCGGTGACGCCATGAAGTGTAAGTCACGCTTGGCGGTAGTCAATCATTCAGCAACACATCTGTCGCCTGAGAACTAACACTTTGCATTCCGAACATTGATTTTGGCCGATGCGAACTATTGCCCTGAAATCGCGGCCGTCGCGTGCGCTTAGTTCGTTGCTCCCTTACTTGCAGTGAACTCACCTTGCGCACCACGCGCGACGGGTGTGTCGCTTGCTTCGTCCGTCTTCTGGACGTCGACCGCCGGCCATCCGCCGCCCAGCGACTTATAGAGGGTGACTGTGTCAGAGAGCAGTTGCTGATGGTTTTCAAGCAACGCCAGTTCTGCCGCAAGCAACGTACGTTCAGTCTCGAAGACCTCCAGTTGCGACACCACGCCTTCCTTGAGTTGCGCTTCAACCTGGGCGGCCACCACTTGCAGGTGCCCCACTTCGTCCTGCAGCTCGGCGCGCTGCTTCGTATGCGCGTCGAGGTTGACCAGCGCGTTCTCCACTTCCTCGAATGCGCCCATGACAGTGCGCCGATACTGTTGTTCGACCACGACCGTCTGCGCCTCCGTCGTCTTGACATGCGCCCTGACGCCTGGGTCCAGCAGAGGAATGTTGATGCTGGGCAAGAAGCTGAACGTGAAGGACTTCAATAAATCAGTCAGCGCGAAACTCGCCGTACCGCCCCGGCCCGTGAGGCTGATGGTGGGCAACTGGGCGAGCTTCGCCTGTCCCACGACGTCGTACGCTTCCAGCACGCGATATTCGGCTGCCACGACGTCGGGTCGCCGCGCCATCAATTGCGCCGGCAAGCCCGCCGGCACGACGGGAATCTGCACGCGCTTCTCGAGCTGCCCCGCCGGCACGGTGAACTCGCCGGCCGGGACACCGATCAACGTGGCCAGCGCGTTGTTCGCCAGATCGCGGGCGCGATGCAATTCGAGCAGGTCCTTGGTCATGCGGTTGATTTCCGCCCGCTGCGTCAGGACCTGCGTGCTCGGCACAAGGCCATTCTTCGCCATGCCTTCATAGATGGTCAGGATCTGCTGGTTGGTGCGCAGCGTTTTTTGCTGCTGGTCGATCTGGTCATCGAACTGAAGAATCTGAAAGTAGGTCGTGGAGACATCGGATACGAGCGTCAGATATCCCGCGCGCCAATCCGCTTCCGACGCGCGATATTCGGCCTTCTGCGCCTGCACGCCCTTCTCGACCGCGCCCCAGATGTCGATGTCCCAGTTCACCTGCGTGGCGACGTTGTATTGCTTCGAGAAATCCTGCCGCGTGGTTTTATCAAACTCCGCGCCCGCGCCGAGATCGGCGGTGGGAAGCGCTCCCGCACGTGCCTCGTTGATCTGTCCACCCGCGACCGACACACGCGCCGCGAGAATCTTGATATCGAAGTTGCCTGCTATTGCCCGGCTGACGAGGGAGTCGAGAATCGGATCGTGGAATTGCTTCCACCAGTCGAGCGTAATGGTGTCGGCCGGTGAGACGAGCGCCTTGGCCGTTTGCGACCAGGTGGTCTTGGCGGGCGTATCAGGACGCTTGTAGTCCGGCACGTTCACGTCGATGCAACCACTGAGAAGTGTCGTGCAGGCGAGCACCGGTAGCACCATGCGTGCGAACAGGACACGTGCGATACCCGGGGATGAGAATTGGGTGGCGCGGCCCTGCAACCCGCGCGATGGCGACATGACTTGCATGATCTCACTCCGGGTAGGTGGAATGCTGCTGGAAGACTTGCAGACTTGGGGTCCGGGCCGGGCCGGTACGGCGGCGAAGGCCGGATGACCTTCGCCGCCTGCACCCGTCGATCAAAAGTTGACCGTGTTGTAGTTGTTGGCGGTCTGCGTCGGCTTGACCGTCGACGAGATACCGCTGGCAAATGCAACGTTGTTGCCGTTGTTGTTGATCGTGTTTTGCGACTGGCTGATCAACTGTTCCGCACCGAACGAGAGGCTCGTCACCGTGCTGCTGTAGCTCGGCCAGAAGCCCGGCAGGTTGCCGCCGCGTACAGCGGACATTGCGCGGCTGTCGAGTTCTTCGGTAACGGACAGGTCTTTGATGGTGAGTGATTTCATGGCAGTTCTCCTAAGGGTCAAGCCAGGTGGCTTTAGAGGTTGGTGAGCATCATGTCTGCTCGCTGGACACTAATGCATGGCCCGTGCCAGGCGTGTCCAGAAGCTTCAACCGATGGCTCCGGAGCTTTACAGGGAAAGGATCTGCGCGATACCACTGCGATAGCGGAAGGTACCGCCCGCGAGTCATCCGGCACGTTCGTGACGGGTGGCAACCAACGCATTTTCGGAGAACTGTTGGTTCACGCGCGACACTGGCCGCGCGTGAACCGGACCAATCACTTGACGTAGATCGTGATCTTCTTCGAATAGACAGGGGGGTTGTGCGGGACGTGCATGTAGTCGCCCATCAGCAATTGCAGCGTGTGCTTGCCGGGAGGCAGTTCGAGTGTGGTCTCCGTTTCACCCGCGCCAAAATGCAGGTGCTGGCGGTCGGAGGGAATCTCCTCATCGAAGGACGAGGGCAGGTCGGTGTCGATCAACAACTGATGGTGGCCGGTATTCGGATTCTGCACGCCACGCGGGGCGACGCCCATGTAACGCAGCCCGAACCACACGCGAAATGGCTTACCGGCGGGAAGCGTCTGACCATTGTTCGGGTAGCCGATATACGCATACGCATTGGGTGGGGCGGGCGTGCGGTCGGCCAGCGCTGAACCGGATACGGATATCAGCGAGACCGCGATCGCCGCGGCAGCGCAAAATCTCTTCATGACACACGCCCTCCCGTATGATTGCAGCCCGCCTGAAAAACACCACTGCGACGCACCCGTCATTTCACGGTGATCGTGATCTTCTTCGAATAGATCGGGGGATCGTGCGGCACGTGGTTGTAGTCGCCCATGAGCAACTGCAGCGTGTGCTTGCCCGGCGGCAACTCGATTCGCGCATCGGTTTCGCCCGCGCCGAAATGCAGGTGTTGGCGGTCCGAGGGAATTTCCTGATCGAACGGCGGCAACTCCGTATCGATCAGCAAGTGATGATGTCCTACATTGGGAATGTTGACGCCCTTCGGACATACGCCCATGTTGCGCAAGCCCATGCGGACCCAGAGTTTGCCGCCCGTGATGACCGCGCCGTCGGGCGGCCAGATGATGAAGGCCTCCGCGCCGGGCGGAGAAGGCGTGCGCGCCGCCGGGAATGAACGCGACGGCGTGAGCACTGTCATGACAGCGAGCACGCCAAGGACGGTTCTTCTTAGCATTTTCGAATTCTCCCGAACCTTATGCACGGTTTTCTTCTTGTTAGCTTAGGACGGAATCCACTAAAAAGACATGCCTTGGAGAAGGGCCATTCGACCGTTGCCAGGCCATGATTCGATCGGCCATTTCTTGGGTATCGTCTGAATAATTAGGTATCCATCTTTTATCGGGGAGATGCATTCGCCATAAAAAGCCAATCCCCGGGCTAATCACGACACGTTGCATTGTTAGGCCGTCTCGCCCACGTTGATATGAAGTAGTTGCGTGCTATGGTTGGTCGTGATGCTCGCCCATCGGACAAACGGATTCTGCGTGAGTGCTCGTGGCGCTCCCGCGGATCATGCAGCTCTGGAGCGGTTCCTTGAGGGTGCCGTCGAATACCGGCACGGGGTGTGATCATGTGGCGAAGAATCATGTGGAGAAATCTGTGGCTCGCGGCTCTGCTTGGCGCCGTGGCGCTCTGTAGCGGCGCTGCCGAGGAAGAGGGTGCGGCAAAGGGCACGGCGCCTGCGCGCCGGCTTGCGCTGGTGATCGGCAATGCGAGCTATGGAGATCATCCGCTCGCCAACGCCACGCGTGATGCGGCAGCAGCCGGCGAACTGCTGAGCCGGCTGGGTTTCGATGTCATGACGTACTCGAACCTTGACCGTACCCGCATGAACGAAGCAATTCACGAATTTAACGAGCGCCTGGCCGCTGGCGGCGTGGGCCTGTTCTATTTCGCGGGACATGGGATGCAGGTCGGCAAGTCCACCCTGCTGCTGCCCGTGGACGCGCAGGGCTCGCCTGCGGCTCCGCTCACGCAGGGCATCGACTTGAACAACATAGTGGCGGGCATGTCGGCGCAGCGCAGCAATCAACTCAACCTTGTTGTGCTCGATACCTGCCTGAACAATCCGTACGACCCCGCCAACGTCAGCATCGTGCGGCCGCCGGGCCATACGATCGTCGCGTATGCGACCGCGCCCGGCGCATACGCGGCCGACGGCATGCGGCATGGCATGTACACCGCGGCGTTGTTGCGCGCGATTGACCAGCCGGGCCGAAATATTGAAGACGTGCTGCACGATGTCGCGCGATCCGTGAGCGTGGCGACTGCGGGGCAGCAGGTACCGTGGATGACAGCAGGACCGGCTGCATCGTCAGACCGCTTCCAGTTCGAGTTCGCACCGTCCGCGCTGCAAGCGGGAGACAGCAGCCCGCGCTCCATGACAGCCGAAACCGTGGTCGCGTATCAAAGCCGGGGAATTCTTCCTAAGGATAGCAACGAGCAATACGAACTCACCTTCTGGGAGTCGATCAAGGACAGCACCTATCCAAGCGACTACGAAGCCTACCTGAAGGCCTATCCGAACGGACGCTTTGCCACGCTCGCTCACGCTCGTATCGACCGGCTTCGCGCTGCTGCTGCCTCCGCGCCGAAGGCGCAAGCGCCCGCTCAGGTCAACCAGACCCACGCAGCAACCCCACCTGCCTCACCCGCTGCGCCCGCACCGGCGCCTGCGGAAAAATCCGCGGCCGCTTCCACATCACCGCCCACCCCTGCCCCGGCTCCCACTCCTGCTGCACCCGTCAAGACAAGCGCGTCCGCCGCGAACGAGATCAAGGACTGTGCCGCATGTCCGGCGCTGATTGCATTGCCGGGCGGCACGTTCGAAATGGGCAGCAATTCCGACGATCCTGCCGAACGTCCCGTGCATAAGGTCAGCATTGGCCGGCCGTTCGCCATTGGCAAATACGAAGTGACCATCGAGCAGTGGAACGCTTGCGCGGACGCAAGCGGATGCCCGCGCATCGATATTGAAGGCAACAACTCGAAGTCCGCGCCTGTGCGCAATCTAAGCTGGGACGATGCACAGGTCTACGTCAAATGGCTCACCAAGACCACCGGCAAGACGTATCGCCTGCCGAGCGAGGCCGAGTGGGAATATGCCGCACGCGGCGGTACCACCACGACCTACTGGTGGGGCAACGAAATGCGCAAGGGTTACGCCGACTGCAAGGACTGCGGCGAGCCGTGGCGCAAGGATGGCCCGGTGAACGTGGGGTCCTTCCTGCCCAACCCCTACGGCCTCTTCGACATGAACGGCAGCGTGTGGGAATGGGTCGGCGACTGCTGGCACGGCTCGTACAAGGGCGCGCCGCCAGATGGCCGTGTGTGGGACGAAGCGGGCTGCCCCATGCGCGTGATCCGCGGCGGTTCCTGGCCCGACGGCGGCGCCTACATGCAGTCGGCCACGCGGTTCAAATACAGCGCCAGCGTACGGCAATCGCAGAACGGCATGCGCGTGGCGCGTGACATGAAATAGCGGGAAGCGCCCGCTATTTCTTGCGGGGATGCGTATCGATCTGAACAAGGTCCACGGCGATCTTGTCGCGCCCGAATTTATTCGCGATGTCAGCAAGCCGCTTCGCAACAGCAGGCAGGTAGTCCCCTCGCGGCTCGCTGTCGGGCCTGGCCGTATCGAACAGGGCTGCGGGCGTCACGAGCAGCACGATCATCTCCGTGCCGAACGGTTTCGACACGATCCAGTCGCCCGTGCTGCCAATTGTCGCGGCGTAGTTCGGCGGAGCCTGGTTGTCCTTCGAACGTGAATTCGGCAGCAGGTGGACAACGCTGCCGTCGAGTTGGTAGTAGTCGATATTGACCCATGAATCGTAGGGCGGCGTAGTGATCTGGACGACCAGTGGCTGACCCTCGGTCAACTGGGTATTGCGATCCCGGGTTTGAATCGTTGCGGGCCGGCTCGCAGTCAGGTAAGGCGCGATCAGCTTGAGCATGTCGCACTTGTCGTCGTCGACTTCCTGGACCTGCACGGCGGGATTGGCGACACCCGGAATCTGGCTCAGCGTCGTGCGCAATTTCTGCGTGCCATAGCTGCGGCCAAGATAGCCGCTCACGCCAAGCGCCTGATCCCGCACCGACGCCACCAGCGCCGAACACGGCACGCTCGCGAGCACTGGCGCGACCGCCGCGAGTGAAAGCGCGGGGACAGCCGGTATGGCAGGCGCCGCGGCGACTGTCTCGGGTGGCGTGGCGGATTTTTCCGATGACGCGGCGATTTGCTCTGGTGGCGCGGCGATTTGCTCCGGTGGCGCTGCGGTTTTCTCCGATGACGCTGCGGTTTGCTCCGGTGGCGCTGCGCGATGCGACGACGCATAGAAATAGCCGCCCGCAGCCACCACGGCCAGCACGCCCGCCGAGACAGCCGCCTTGAGCGCGGCACCTGACATGCCGGTCCGCTTTTCCATACCGCCGAATTCCTGCAGAAAGCGCGTGACCGTCGGCATGCGCGCTTCGCGCTCGAATGCCAGCGACGTCCTCAGCGCCCGCCATTGCCGCGTCCCCAGACCTTCTGGACGCAGCGGCTTGAGGCCCGAGCTGCGCGCCTGGTTTGCCGGTACACGGTCGAACGGATGCCGCCCGGTCAGCAACTCGTAGGTGGTGCAGCCGAGTGCATAGATGTCGTCGCGAGGATCGGGCTCGCGATGCTCCAGCATCTCCGGGCTCGCATAAGCGGGTGTCAGCGCGCCGAGACTGCCGGGATCGAAGATCGTTGCGTCAGTCTCTTCTTCGGGCCGCTGGAACACGCGGGCAATGCCGAAGTCGATGACCTTCACCTCCCCGGTATCGGTCAGGAACACGTTGGCGGGTTTGAAGTCGCAATGCACAAAACCACGCTCGTGCGCATAGGCGAGCGCGTTCGCCATGCCCGTGAAGATCGGCAACGCTTGGGCGTACGGCATGCCCTTGAACTCCGGGGCCCGCAAGATCCGGCTCAGCGGCTTGCCGGACAAATACTCCATGGTCAGGTAGACCACCGGGCCGTCGCGATCGAAGTCGTACACCGTCACGATATTTCGATGCCCGAGCGCCTGCGCTTTTTTCGCTTCGCGCTGCAGTGCAATGAGCGATTTCGGATTGCCGCGAAACTGCAGATTCAGCACCTTGATCGCAATGTACGGACGGCGATCTGACGCTTCGAGCTTGCGCAGGTCGAGCGCCTTGTAGACGGTCCCCATGCCGCCCACACCGAGACATTCCTCGAGCACGAAACGCCCGTTGAGGGTATCGCCGACCTCCTTGACCTGATCCGTGTCCGACATCACGAAGTCGCGCGCAGGCGGCGGGAATTGGGAAGAGGGTGCCGGGCGCTGTTGCAACGCGCCTGGTGAAGTTTGCAGGCGCGTCTCGTCGGCATTTGCGCCATGGCTTGCCAGCGACGCCTGCTCTATCCGCCGGTGCACAGCCGCATAAAGATCGGCTGGCAGCGGCGTCCTGGCTTGTTCTTCGCGGAGTATTTCGAGCAGTCGCCCGGTCGACGTGTCGTCGGCGGACAACGCGCTGTCGACGAGCATTAAAAACTCATCACGCGACGCGCCACTGCTTTGGAAGGTTCGAATAGCTTGCGCAAGACTGGTCATCTCTACGGCTCGTACGCGGCTCCATAGTAAATATATTGTCTGTAGTTACCCGCACTCGCAGTGATTCGATACTAGGTGACAGCCCTGCCTTTCGCAATATGGTTTCATCGCGGGTGTTCGATCGGGCACATGTTGTTCCAGGCCCAACAGATCGGGTTCCCGCTGTTGGCCGGAAGCCGTCATCCGCTTCGAATGGCAATGCAAGAGCACGCAGGCCGAGCGCTTCGCCGATTCCGCCAGGCCTTATTCCGCAAGCCTTCCAGCACTATTTCATTGCTTGCCGACGCTTCTGGCACAGCCCATGCATTAGTGTCCAGCGAGCAGACAAGATGCTCACCAACCTTTAAAGCCACCTGGCTTAACCCTTAGGAGAACTGTCATGAAATCACTCACCATCAAAGACCTGTCCGTCACCGAAGAACTCGACAGCCGCGCCATGTCCGCCGTACGCGGCGGCAACCTGCCTGGCTACTGGCCTGGTGTCAACGTGTCTTCGTACGAGGCTTCGTTCGATGCCACTCAACTGATCAGCCAATCGCAGAACACGCTGAACAACAACGGCAACAACGTGGCGTTCGCGAGCGGCATTCATTCGACGGTCGACCCGAAGCAGACCGCAACCAACAAGAACACGATCAACTTCTGAAGCTGCGCGGCAACCCGGAGGCCTCACGGTCTCCAGGTTGCCCGCTCAGGCCGCCCTTACTTTTCACCTTGGAGCACCGCCATGTCGTCCATCACGATTCACGATTTGTCTCACAGCCGGGAGCTGGACCGCCACGCCATGTCGGACGTGCGCGGCGGTAACTCGTTGCCTGTCAACCCCGGTGCATTTGCCAACGTCAACGTCGCAGTGACCTCGAACGAGAACATCATTCAGTATCAAAACGTGGAGGTCAATGCGCTCAACAACGTCGGTGTGATCGGCGCCGGCTTCGGACCGCTACGCCTGAACGTCAGTCCGGCGCAGTATGCAAGCACGGGTTCAGCGATCGCTGTGTGAAGCAGCGGCAATGCAGGTCTGGTTGCGTCGACGTCCGCTGCGGGAAGACTCTTCCCGCAGCGGATCAGGCGTTTCCAAGCGCCTGAATTGCCTATACTGGAATGAATGGAAACCCTAACCTACCCTGGATGACACCATGGCTGCAATTCTGATCAAGGATCTACCCGACAGCGTGGAACTCGACAAGCAGGCAATGAGCGCGATTGCCGGCGGCGCGAGATCCAGCTCCCGTCAGGCGCTTCGCTCGTACGCAAGACCGGCGAGCAGCACGAGGATCGTCAATTTCCCGGCTAGCCAGATTGGCGTGGCCGCGGCTCAACCGGCGGCCAAAGCCACTGGTCGGAAAGCGCGCAAATAGACTTCTCCCACGCACTCGCGCTCTGAACGCCCGGCAAGCACCAGCCGGGCGTTCGCTTGTGCGCCCAAGCCCAAGCTTGCGGCGAGCAGGCGAGCGCATATCGTCATACGGTATTCGCTTAGAAGAAATCAAGCTTTGGGGGCCAACCGGCCCGGGTAATCGGATGCGGTAAACGAGGTATATTTGCTCGGTAGGTCTGCGGATATTCCTTGTGCGGCTTCCACCCGGCCACCAGGGAAAAACATTCCCTGGAGAATTGGCATGGCTACCTGGACACCGGATCCAACGTTCTATCCCTCCCCGCGGATGGCCATGAAGGCCCCGCACGAAACCATCGCGTACGTTGCGAGTTTCGACCCCACTCGACAGGTGCCGGATGCCATTGCCGTCGTGGACGTGGACCCCGCCTCGCCCAGCTATTCGCAAGTAATCAGCAACGTCGCCATGCCCAACACGGGCGACGAGCTTCATCATTTCGGCTGGAACGCCTGCAGTTCCTGCTTATGCCCGAATGCACCCCATCCGCACGCCGAGCGTCGTTATCTGGTCGTGCCCGGCTTGCGATCGTCGAGAATTCATATTCTCGATACCAAGGCCGACCCGCGCAACCCCAAGATCGTGCGCGTGCTGGAGCCCGGCGAAGTCGCCGAGAAAGCGGGTTATACCCGACCCCATACGGTTCACTGCGGACCCGAAGGCATCTACGTGGCCGCATTGGGAAATGCGCAAGGCGAGGCGCCGGGCGGCATTTTCCTGATGGACCATGAGACCTTCGACATTCGCGGTCAATGGGAAATAGATCGTGGTCCTCAGCAGCTAGCCTACGACGCCTGGTGGCACCTCGGACATGACACCCTGGTCACAAGCGAATGGGGCTTGCCTGCTACGTTCGAAAACGGCCTCGTGCCGGAAATCCTGCTAGGTGGGCAATACGGCCACAAGCTGCATTTCTGGGACCTGCATACACGCAAGCATCAACAGGAGATCGATTTCGGCAAGGAGAACCAGCTCGTGTTCGAACTGCGTCCGGCTCACGATCCGACCAAGGCATACGGCTTCGTCAACTCCGTGATCAGCCTGAACGATTTATCCGCGTCCATCTGGACCTGGTATCGCGATGGTGACAAGTGGGCGGTCAAGAAGATCATCGAAATTCCCGCCGAGCCCGCCAACCCCGATCTGTTGCCGCCCATGCTGAAGGGTTTCGGCGCGGTGCCTCCGCTTGTCACCGACATCGACCTGTCCGTGGACGACCGCTTTCTCTACGTCGCATGCTGGGGAACCGGGGACTTGCGGCAATACGACGTGTCCGATCCCTTCGCGCCCAAGCTCACCGGGACCGTGAGGATCGGCGGCATCGTATCGCGCGAGTCACATCCGAAGGCTGACGGCCGCTCTCTGAATGGCGGACCGCAGATGGTCGAGGTCAGCCGGGACGGCCGCCGGGTGTATTTCACCAATTCGTTATACGGCGCAATCGACGAACAGTTTTATCCCGACGGTCTCAACGGCTGGATGGTGAAGCTGGATGCGTCGCCGGAGGGTGGTATCGAGTTCGATCCGCGCTTCCTGGTCGAGTGGCCTTCCACGCACCGGCCGCATCAGGTGCGGCTCGAGGGCGGCGATTGTTCGTCGGACTCGTACTGTTATCCATGAAGTTATCCGCAACCCGCCGATCTCGCGGAGCGCTCACGCCGGGCGCGTCATGAACATGGCATGGGCAGGGTCGGGCCACGCATGGGAGTGGTTCGCGATTGCAGGGCTTGGCGTGTTTCATGGACTCAATCCCGCCATGGGCTGGCTGTTTGCGGTCGCCCTCGGTTTGCATCGGCGCAGCCGGCAAGCCGTCCTTCTTGCGATCCCGCCAATGGCGCTGGGCCACGCACTCTCTATCGGGATAGTGGCCGCGCTCGTGGCCACCACGGGGATGGTCGTGGACAGCCACCTCATCCGCATCGCAAGCGGCGCGCTGCTGGTCGCCTGGGCGGTGTACCAGGTCCGCTACGGGCACCGGCACCGCGTGCGGGTTGGCATGACGACAGGTTTTGCCGGCCTCGTCCTCTGGTCGTTCCTGATGGCGACCGCACACGGCGCCGGCCTCATGCTGATTCCGGCGCTGATCCCCTTGTGCGGGTCCATGGCAGGCGGATCATCCGGGCCGCTGCTGGTCTCGCTCGCCGCCGTCGGCCTGCATACGATGGCCACCCTGCTCGTCACAGCGGGTATCGCACTGCTGGTGTACGACTGGTTGGGCGTGGGCGTACTCAGGCGCGGCTGGATCAACTTCGACCGGCTCTGGTCCATCGGGCTCGCGGGCACCGGCGTGCTGCTGATCGCCACGGCTTGACCTTACCGTCGGCTTACCCCGCCGGGCTTCGGCCAAGCGCCTGTCATTGCCCACCCGTACGCTAAATCTGGCAACCGCTGCCAAGCGGCGATAATGCGGCTTGCGCGGCCTCTCTGCTCGACAGCCATGATCGGCTACGATTAACGTCCAAAGCCTGCCGGACGAGTTAGCCACTGCGGGTTTGGCCTGATCCCGATAGAGAACCCGCACCTTCCCGGAACCACGACCTTGTTTGTCACCAAGCGAAAACGATAATGAAAAAACCGCCAGCATGTCGAGTAAGCAAAGAAGCTTTCAGTGTCGTTTTAATTCACGTATAGGCGCACGGCGATGGCTCAAAGCTACTCGAACTGGTTCGTGCGCGCGCGTCTCAAGACGCGGCAGTTGATGCTGCTTGCGGCAATGGAGGAAGAAGGCAACGTCCGCCGCGCCGCCGATGTCCTCGGCATGACGCAGCCGGCCGCGTCGCGTCTGCTGAAGGAACTGGAGGACATGCTGGAGGTGCGGCTCTTCGACCGCACGCCGCACGGGATGCACGCCACGCTGTACGGCGAAGTGATGATCCGGCATGCGCGCATGGTGCTCTCGAATCTGAACCAGGCGCACGACGAGATCTCCGCGTTGCGCGCGGGACTCGTGGGCCAGGTGCAGATTGGCGCGATTGCCGCAGCCGCCGCGACCATGGTGCCGCTGGCCATCGCCCGCGTGAAAGCGCTTTATCCGCAATTGCAGATCTGGCTGCAAGTGGAAACGTCAGACGTGATGCTGCCGCTGGTTGCGGAGGGCCACCTCGACATCATGGTCGGCCGCGTGCTCGAGCGGCAGGGCCAGTTCAAGGATGCAGTGCGTTACGAGCCTATTGCCGAGGAACCGCTTTGTGTAGTCGTGCGCCCCGGGCACCCGCTCGAACACGCGACCGGCCTGACCATGCACGACATTGTCAATGCAGGCTGGGTCCTGCATCCGCCAGGCAGCGTGCTGCGGCATAGATTCGACATGGTCTTTTCACAGATCGGCCTCAGTTCGCCGCAGAATGTGGTGAACACCAACAACATCGTTGCAATCTCCGGCATCTTGCTGCAAAGCGACATGCTCGCCGTGATGCCCGAAGAAGTCGCGCGGCAATATGAGGAGTTCGGCACGCTCAAGCGGCTCGCTATTGAATTGCCGTGCCGCATGGATGCGTTCGGCATCATTACGCGGCAAACGCAATTATTGTCGCCCGCGGCAAACGTCGTGCTTAGAGCGCTGCGCGATGCCGCGCTCGAAGTCTATGGCACACGGCTGGATGCTGTCCCTTAAGGCCTGCAAGCAACCAGGCACGTGCAGGCCCTTAAGTTATATTGCAGGTCGATCCACCATTCGCGGAGTGTCACCCATGATCATCGAAGAGAACAATCAGCTCATGCTGCGGCCGCTCGAACGTACCGATCTCCACTTCGTCCACAGTCTGAACAACAACGCAAAGATCATGCGTTACTGGTTCGAAGAACCCTATGAAACGTTCTCCGAGTTGTCCCAGCTATACGATCGCCACGTCCACGACCTGCGTGAACGGCGCTTCGTCGCTGTCGACAAGGCCGGCGAGACCATAGGACTCGCGGAATTGATCGAGCTTGACTACATTCATAGGCGCGGCGAATTCCAGATCATCATTGCACCCGGCGCCCAAGGCCAGGGATATGCAACAAGCGCGACCCTGCTAGCCACGGACTACGCGTTTTCCGTGCTCAATCTGCGCAAGCTTTACCTGATCGTGGATGTGTCGAATCAGTCGGCTATTCATGTCTACGAGAAGTGCGGTTTCAAACAGGAAGCGGAACTGATCGAAGAGTTTTTTGGCAACGGCCGGTATCACAACGTGTATCGCATGTGCATTTTCCAGCACGATTTCCTTAAGCGAGTACAGGCTGGCAAGTAAGGGCGGGTTGCGCGCGTTGGCGAACGGGGTATTGAGCCGCCGCTTGAGTCAGTTGACCCGCGGCTTACACACGCGCAAGCGATTCCGCCCGTTCGTTCGACTGTGCCTGGCGCAGCATCTGATGCGTCAGCATGACGTGTTGCCGGGCGAAACCGCGCGTCGTCAGATCCTTCGATACCAACTCCTGCTGCGCCCGGCGAATCCGCTCGGTCGTGCCTTGCGGATCGGCGCCTAACGCGGCGACCGTCTCGCGCAGGCTCGGTGCATCGTGGACCGGTACATAGGAGACGGCGTCATCGGAGAAATAATCCGACAGACCGCCTATGCCCGTTGCGACCACTACCTTGCCGGCCATCACCGCTTCCAGCAAAACCGTAATGCCCGATGCATGGTGATTGGGATGAAGCGGTACGACGATCACATCGGCCCAGTCATAGAGCGCACGCTGCTCCGCCAACCCCGACACCGGTGCAATCACAATGTTGTCCGCCTGATCAGGACGCGCGACCTTGCGCTGGGTCGCCAGCCTCGCGCTAAAGCGCGGGTCGTTTTCGAACGCAGCCATGAAGGTCTGCCAGTCCCGATCGCGATCGTTACCAATGGCCGCCACGCGCAAGGGTCCGTGAGGGCGCCACTCGGACACCGGCTGCAAAGGGAAATCGTCGGTACTGATGCCGTAGAGAACCACCGTTGCTTCGCGGTTCCAGAACTTTTTCACTAGTGCGGCGTTGTCGTGAGTCAGGGTCGTCAGCAAGGTCGCCTGGCTTAGCAGCCTCTTGAACATTGCGCGCTTGAACACGCCAAGCGATTCCCAGATGTCCAGCAACCACACGCTTTGCGCCAGCAGAAGCGGCTTGCGCGGACCGCGCTTGAGCATGAGCAGCAACGCCGCCGACAGGTACTCCCGCTCCGTATGCGTCCAGATCACGTCCGCTTCAAGCAGCGCGGCGCGGTTGCGAAAGGTATGGATGAGATCGCAGCCGAGAAGCGCTTTCAAGCCGCGTCGAATAGTGCGAACGACACGGCCTTCAGGGTGATCCTGGGAATACGAAAGCGTCATCGACTCCGACTCGGCGTAGTGATAGCCGTACAAGCACCCGACGTTTTCGTCCTTGCGATACCGGCCTGGATCGACGCCGTAGTAAAGATGAACATGAACGTTCGCCGGTCTGCTCGCCGTCGCGCTTTTCGCTCCCATATATCCCCCGATATCAGCGCTTGCCCAAGCGCGTGAAGCGCCGAAAAACGCATCGTACCGATGCATGGACGCAGAGGGAACGCCTTGAAGCAAGACATTCGCGCTGGAACGATGGGTAACCCACACAACGCGCTGCATCTGCGCTACGTGTTCGCCAGCGCTCATATCGCAAGAGCGGATTCTGCTATTTGGCGCGCGCGGCTAGCGACCCTGCGCAACGTCACTCAATGACTTCTCGTCGAGTTAACAACAATTGACAGTTGCCCAACCTCTTTCTGCTGGTTAAAGCGCGATGCTGCACAAAGCATGTATTACTCGGTAAGGTTTCCGAGCTCGTTCGTTCGGCTAGCCACATTCACCAGAAAGCCTGCTTGTTAAATTCCGCCCGCTTTTACAGATAACAAACACCGGGGGCGGTTCATGACTCATCAAGTTCGTTCGCGAGCGATCTCGCTTGCACCATCACTGCTGCTGATTCCTTTTCTCCTGAGTCCTATTGCGGCGGCAGCAGCGTGTGCCGTGAACGGCCTCGATACGGTTTGCAATTCAACCTCGCCGAACCCATGGGCCACACCCATCGGCACCGGCTATGTAGCGGGCAACGACAATCAGACGGTCACTGTCCAGAACGGCGCGACGATTTCCACGGGCGATGCATCGGCAATCAGCCTGGCCAACAACGCCAACATCACGGTTCAGTCAGGCGGCACGGTCAGCAATTACGCCGTCAGTAACCAGGGCAACTATGGCACTGGCTCGAACACCATCGAGTTCCAGGACAACGGCACGCTGACCGTTCAAGCTGGCGGCCAGGTGCTGTCCAACGGCACGCAGGGCATTGCCGAGGCCGTGAACATACAAGGCCAGGGCAACGTCATCATCAACAACGGCCTGATCCAGGCGATCAACGCCGGCGCCATCTGGTTCCAGAACAAGGT
>Ga0073928_10005813_pt1 | contig 17026 bp, 15 predicted proteins | sample PaiPotPPA55metaG_FD_76969 | JGI IMG/M metagenome (GOLD analysis project Ga0073928, IMG submission 76969) | Iron sulfur acid spring bacterial and archeal communities from Banff, Canada, to study Microbial Dark Matter (Phase II) - Paint Pots PPA... ... | reverse complement strand
TCGCGCACGTGATTCTCGCGCTGCCGTTCACGGTGAAGAACTGCGCGGCGTCGGCGGCGTCGATCGGCCCCGAGTTCGAGGAAGCCGCCTGCGTGATGGGTGCGAGCCCGCGCCGCGCCATGTTCGATGTGGTGTTGCCGCTGATGCGCCCCGGCATCCTGGCCGGCATGCTGTTCGCGTTCATCATCTCGTTCAACGAGTTCACAGTGACGTTCTTCCTGTACGGCATCAACACGATGACGCTGCCGGTGTGGCTCTACAGCCGCACGGTGTCGTCGCTCGACCCGACCGTGTTTTCGTTTGCCGTCTTTATTGTTGCCATCGACTTTGCGCTGATATGGCTGCTTGAAAAACTGATTGGCGACGAAGGTGTCGCGCTCTGAGCACGCAAGAATTCAAGGAAACATCATGACTCATCTGACACTCCAGGCCGTGACCAAGCGCTTCAACACCGCGTACGCCGTCGACCACGTCGACCTCAGCGTCCCGGACGGCAAACTGGTCTGCTTTCTCGGCCCGTCCGGCTGTGGCAAGACGACCCTGCTGCGCATGATCGCGGGGCTCGAGACACCGAGCTCCGGCAGTGTGACTTTCGCGGGCCGCGACATCACCCACTTGCCGGCGAACCAGCGCGACTTCGGCATGGTGTTCCAGTCGCTGGCGCTGTTTCCGCACATGAGCGTAGCCGAAAATATCGCGTATCCGCTGCGGCTTCGGAAAATGGGCAAGACTGCACAAGGGCGTCGCGTCGCTGAACTGCTCGAACTGATCCAGCTGCCGCACATGGCGAACCGGCCGGTCACGCAACTGTCCGGGGGACAGCGTCAACGCGTGGCGATCGCGCGGGCGATCGCGTCGTCGCCGAAACTGTTGCTGCTCGACGAACCGCTCTCCGCACTCGATGCCAAGCTGCGCGAAGCAATGCAGGTCGAAATCCGCCTGCTGCAGCAGCGCCTTGGCATCACGACGATCATGGTCACGCACGATCAGCGCGAAGCAATGACGATGGCCGACGAGATCGTCGTGATGGAAAAAGGCCGCATTGCGCAGGTCGGCAAGCCACTCGACATCTACCGGAACCCAGTCAGCGAGTTCGTCGCCGACTTCATCGGGCTCGGCAACATCCTTCCGGTCACGCATGACGGACGCGGCGGCGTGCAGCTGCCGGGCGGCCAGCAGATCGTCGTGGCTGATCGTGTATGGGCGCCGGAATCCACGGCGGATATCCGCCTGCTGATCCGTCCCGAAGATGTCTGCGTGAAGCACGTCTCAACCACCAGTGGTCCTAACTGTCTTGCCGGTACGGTCACGTTTATCCGCGACGTCGGCGCCACGCTGGAAGCGACGATCGACTGCGCCGGCTTCACGCTGACAGCCGCCACCACGCAGCGCGAAACGCCCGGCCTAACTCTCGGCATGCCCGTGCTGGCCGAATTGCCCGCGCACGCCTGCAAGCTGATCGCGGCGCGCCCGCTTCATTGAGCCGGCTTCATTCGACTCGCTTCATTCAACGCTTCACTCAATTTAACCGCCCTCACCTGACCATGAGCAACCCGCCATGACCTATGTGTTCGATTTCAGCGGCTTCGGCATCTACGCGGGCATGCTCGCGCGAGGGGTCGCCGTCACTCTCTGGCTCACTGCTGTATCGACGGTACTCGGCGGCTTCGTCGGTATCGCAGGTGCAAGCATCAGCGTCGCCGGCCCCCGTTGGGCCCGGACGCTGGTCGCAACCTATGTCGAGCTGATACGCAACACGCCGTTCCTCGTGCAGCTGTTCTTTGTGTTTTTCGGGCTGCCGGGTCTCGGCATCCATATCAACGAAATGCAAGCTGCAATCCTCGCGATGACAGTCAATCTCGGCGCTTATGCGACCGAAATCGTCCGCGCGGGCATCGACTCGATTCCGCGTGGCCAGGTGCAGGCAGCGCAGGCGCTGGGCTTGCAGGGACGCCAGGTGTTCCGCCACGTGGTGCTGCCGCAGGCGCTGGCCAATGTGTTTCCAGCGCTCCTGAGCCAGGTGTTGATCGTGATGCTCGGTTCCGCCGTGGTCTCGCAGATCTCCGTGCCCGATCTGACGTCTGCGGCCGACTTCATCCAGTCGCGTAACTTCCGCTCGTTCGAGAGCTACCTGATCGTCACCGCGACCTATCTGTTCCTGTCGATCGTCTTGCGCCAACTGCTGAACCGGCTGGGCCGGGGCCTTTTTGCCGGACGCACCGCTCGCACCCCTGGCACGCCACACACGTCGGCTGTGCGGCCCAACTGGCGCAACGCGTGGACCCGGTTCGCCTCGCGTCGCTCGCAGACACTGGCAACGGAGCGTCCACAATGACCGAATTCACGCTGTGGGATATCGCGCGCAATCTGCTCCTCGCCGCGCGCTGGACCGTGTTGCTGTCGCTGATCGCTTTCGTCTGCGGCGGTGCTGTCGGGCTCGTGCTGCTCGCAATGCGCGTCTCGCCCTTGTCATGGCTGCGCCGTGTGGTCTCGCTCTATGTCGAGCTATTCCAGGGCACGCCGCTGGTGATGCAGTTGTTCCTCGCCTTCTTCGGCCTGCCGTTGCTGGGCGTGGAAGTGTCGCCGTGGGTTGCCGCCACCGTCACGCTGACGCTCTATACCAGCGCCTATCTCGCCGATATCTGGCGTGGTTGCGTTGAAGCGGTGCCGCGCGGCCAGTGGGCGGCAGGCGCGAGTCTCGGCATGACGTTTAGCCAGCAGTTGCGCTATATCGTGTGGCCGCAGGCGAGAAAGATCGCGGTCGCGCCGACCGTCGGTTTTCTGGTGCAGGTGGTCAAGAGCACGGCATTGACGTCGATCATTGGATTCATCGAACTGACGAAGACCGGCTCGATGATCACCAATACCGCGTTCCGCCCGTTTCCGATCTACGGAATGGTCGCCCTGCTGTACTTCGCCATGTGCTTCCCGCTGACGCTGTATGCGCGGCGGCGGCTGCAGTTGCAACATGCGCAGGCGCGCCGGTGACACAACTGCCGGAGGCACAACCATGCTGCCTCGACGCTACGTGGTTTTATTCCACGAAGCCCAACCAGGAATGGATTTCACGATGATCTCAATCAACAATGTTTCGAAGTGGTACGGCCCTTTCCAGGTGCTGACCGGCTGCACGACAGAAGTCAAAAAGGGCGAAGTGGTCGTGGTGTGCGGCCCGTCGGGTTCGGGCAAGTCCACCCTGATCAAAGCGGTGAACGGCCTTGAGCCGTTCCAGGAAGGTGCGATCACGATCGACGGCCAGTCGGTCGGTGACCGGAAGACCAACCTCTCGAAGCTGCGCTCGAAAGTGGGCATGGTGTTCCAGCACTTCGAACTGTTCCCGCACCTGTCGATCACTGAAAACCTGACGTTGGCGCAGATCAAGGTGCTTGGCCGTTCGAAGGACGAAGCCGCGGTGAAGGCATTGAAACTGCTGGACCGCGTCGGACTGAGCGCGCATGCGGACAAGTTTCCGGGTCAACTGTCGGGCGGTCAGCAGCAGCGGGTCGCGATTGCACGTGCGCTGTCGATGGACCCGATCGCGATGCTGTTCGACGAACCGACGTCTGCACTCGACCCCGAGATGATCAACGAAGTGCTCGATGTGATGGTCGAACTCGCGCAGGAAGGCATGACGATGATGTGCGTTACTCACGAAATGGGCTTTGCGCGAAAGGTCGCGCACCGCGTGATTTTTATGGACAAGGGCCTCATCGTCGAGGACGACAGGAAGGAAGATTTTTTCGCAAACCCGAAGTCCGATCGCGCGAAGGATTTTCTCGCCAAGATACTGCGTTGATTACGGCAACAACGCACGGACGATATGCGGAGTACTACATATATTTATAGATCGGCAAGCGAACACCCCTGAACGACGCAACCCCGCCCGGAATTTGCAACTATTCCGAAAGCGATGCCGTCAGGTAGATCAACAAAAGACAACCCGGGCAGACAGCGCGACGTTCCCAAATACTGGGCTCACCAGCACACCTCCCATTTATTGAGCTGCCTCCGGTCATCGTAGAACACCCCCGCCCTCAACCCGCTTTTCAAAATAGTCGGACTAGTTAAGGGTATACATTGATTAATTGGTCAAGTGCCTGTTCTAGCATTTCGATACGTCGTCATTCGACCGTGCGTGTGCTTGTGCATGCGCGTTTCACGGAGCGTAGCGACGCCCGGCACCGGCGCTTTCCCGGCCCGCGCCGTCAGGTGCAATGAGGTGTTCAAAAACTACGAAACGGGAGAACGGACATGGCGGACATGGCGCAAGATCGGGAAGACCTGGGTGAAGTACAAAGCGTACGTCGCGGGTTGTTGCAAGGCGCTGGCCTGACTGCGGCGCTGGCGCTGCTAGGCGGCGTGATCACACCGGCGCAAGCCGCGGAAGCCAGTCCGTTTCCAGCCCACAAGCGCTGGAAGATCGTATTCGTCAATCACGTCACGACCAACCCGTTCTTCGTTCCCACGCAATACGGCATTCAGGACGCGGCCGGCTTGCTGGGTTTCGATTACCAATGGACCGGCTCGGCCAACGCCGACGTGGCCGAGATGGTCAATGCGCTCAATGCGGCCATTGCCGCCAAGGCCGACGCCATTGCAGTGCCTATCGTCGACCCCAAGGCGTTCGACACGCCGATCCAGAAAGCGCTCGATGCAGGCATTCCGGTATTTGCATACAACGCCGATGCCCCCAGCGGCAGCGCCAACACGCGCCTCGCGTATATAGGCCAGGATCTGTATCTGTCCGGCTATCAGATGGGCGAACGCATTGTCAGCCTGGTGGACAGCGGCCTGGTCGGACTGTTTATCGCTACACCCGGCCAGCTCAACATCCAGCCGCGCCTTGACGGTGCACTCGATGCGATCAAGAAATCAGGCAAGAAAATCGACGCGCAAACCATTGCGACCGGGGCGACCGTCAACGAGGAACTCTCGAAGATCAAGTCGTTCTACCTGGGGCATCAGAATTTGAAAGGCATGTTCGCCGTCGATGCAGGCAGCACCCAGGGCATCGCCCAGGTCATGAAGGAGTCGAACCTGCCTTCCAAGGGCGTGCATGGCGGCGGCTTCGATCTGTTGCCGCGCACCGTCGAGCTGATCCACGATGGCTTCCTCGACTTCACGATCGATCAGCAACCTTACGTGCAAGGTTTTTATACCGTGCTTGAAGCCTTCGTTTTCCTGGCCTCCGGGGGACTGGTCGGGCCGGCCAATATCAACACGGGCCTGAAGTTCGTCACCAAGGGTACGGTCGACCCGTACCTGAACACGGAGACGCGCTATGAAGGCAAGAGCACGAAACCGCAGGTTGTGCCGCGCACGGGTGCGATCAAGGGATGACGACTCCCGTGACGGATGCAAGCCCTGGTGGCCGGCGCCCAAGGTTATGGCCGGGCGCGCTGAAGCGATCCAGCGAGATCCGCATCCTTGCGGTCGCGCTGATCCTCGGTGCGTACTTCGAGACGGCCAACCATGACTTCCTGCTGACCAGCGCGAGCCTGGAAAACCTCTCGCAGTTCATCGCGCCGGTCGCAATCATTGCCTGCGGCGAAATCATGCTGATGATCGGCGGGGAGATCGATCTTTCCGCCGGCATGGTCTTCGCGTTCGCGCCGTTCATCATGCACTTCGCCCACGAGGCGGGTGCGCCCGCATGGCTCGCGTTGCTGGCCGGCGTGCTGGCGGCAGGCGTGGTTGGCGTGATCAACGGCGTGGTGACGGTGTACCTGCGTATTCCCTCCTTCGTCACCACGCTCGGCACGCTGTTCTTCGTGAATGGATTTACCCTGACTATTTCGCGAGGCACGCCGGTGTCGCCTCCGGAGGGGGAGAATTTTGCGGCGTTCATGGGCGCCTGGGGCTACAGCGAAATCATCTGGACGATCGCGATCGCGGCGGTCATGCATGTGTTGCTTCGCCATACGCGATGGGGCCTGCATACCATCGCAGCGGGCGCGAACCAGCTGGGTGCAAGCGAAGCGGGTATTCACGTCAGGCGCCTGAAAATGGGCAACTTCGTGATTGCTGCGCTGCTTGCCGGTTTCACCGGCATCCTGGAAGGCTTCCGGATAACCTCGATCGATCCCCAGGCAGGCGGCAACCAGATCATGTTCCTGGCGGTCGCGGCCGCCGTGATCGGCGGCACGCCGCTCGCCGGCGGCTCGGGCACGATCATCGGCGGGCTGATTGGCGCAGCGGTCCTCGGCATACTCAACGACGGGTTCACGCTCATCGGCATCAACGCCTTCACGTTCAACATGATTCTCGGCGCGGCAATTCTTGCGGCCATGATCTTCAACATCCACGTCGTCCGTCTCGCGCGCAAGGGAGACCTGTGATGGCCGACGCATCAGCAACCGCATCGGTGGGAACAACAGGTACGCCGGTGTTGCGAGGCGAAGATATTGTCAAACGTTTTGGCGCGGTCACGGCGCTCGACGGCGTGTCGCTGACGCTCAGGCAAGGCGAGATTCTGGGAGTGCTTGGCGACAACGGCGCAGGCAAGTCGACGCTGATCAAGATCCTCACCGGCTTCCATCAGCAGACTAGCGGCAAGCTATTTATAGGCGGTGAGGAAACGCTGCTTCGCTCTGTCGATCACGCCCGCTCGCTTGGCATTGAATGTGTCTACCAGGACCTCGCGCTGGCGAATTCGCTTAGCATTTACCACAACATGTTTCTCAATCGGGAGATCGTGCGGCGCGGCCCGTTTCGCCTGTTGAATAACCGCGCGATGCGCAGCCGTGCGGAGGAATGTCTGGAAGAGATCGGTGTGCATGTGCCGTCGGTTGATTTGCCTGTCGAGCAGCTTTCAGGTGGACAGCGTCAGGCGATTGCCGTTGCTCGTGCGGTTAATTCGAATGCGAGGATTCTGCTGCTCGACGAACCGCTGGCCGCAATGGGTGCGCGCGAGGCGGGATTGATCATCGACCTGATCCTGCGGCTGAAAGAAAAGCAGGGACTGTCCATTGTCATGATCATGCACAACTATGCCCAGACACTCGATATTGCGGACCGCGTCATGCTGATGCAACGCGGCCGCGTGACTTATGAGCGGGAGGCCGCGAGCACGTCGGTCGCGGAGCTGATGGATATTGTCAGGCGTGAATACCGGTCCATGCGAACGGCTGCGGGTTAATCACCCGCTCCCCGACGAAGCGGTTATCCCGCAGCTCCACCCGGCGCTTTCCCCGTCGACTCCCGCTCGACCAACAACACCTCCAGCATTGCCGGTGGTTCGCAATCCCGGCCAGCCATCCTGTCGATCAGATATTGCGCAGCCAGTTCTCCAATCTGACGATCAGGCACTTGCACCGTCGTCAGCGAAGGCCGCGAGTGCGCGGCAATCTCGATGTCATCGAAGCCGCAAATTGAAAGCGTGCCCGGCACGTCGATGCCCATTGCCTCAGCCTCCAGCAACGCACCTATCGCGAGGATGTCGTTCCCGCAAATGATCGCCGTCGGCGCGGGGGCATGACTCATGATCTGCTGAAAGCTCCTGCGTGCGAACGGTATGCGTCCCACGTTGGAGTTGTTGTCCATCAGCGCCACATGCGACGGTCTCAGGGCCAGCCCGCTTTCCGCAAGCGTCGCATGGATGCCGTCCAGACGCGCCGCTACGCGGTTGTTGAGTTTGGTGGACTGGAAGATCACCCCGAACCGCGTATGCCCCAACTCCAGCAGCCGCCGCGTGATGACCTCAAAGGCCTGGGCATGATCGAATCCCGCGCACGGGTGGTCGCTGTCCTCCTTCTTGCCGAACGTGACAACGTACGGTATCCCCTTGGAGCGCAGCAGGTCGAAAAGCGCGTCGGGATAGTTGTCGCCCAGCAGCGCGATGGCATCCACGCCGCGCCCCACCATGCCGCGCGCCAGCCGATAACCCTCCTCCGGATCATACGAGGAGCAGGCAACGAAGACAGCCAGTCCCTCTGCTCCCAGGCGCCCCTGGAAGGCCTGCAACTGCTGGTGGAATTTCTCGTGCTCGAGCGTCGGGACAATCGCGCCGACGGTGTAGGAACGCCGCGATACCAGCGAACGGGCGGCCGCGTTCGGCACCCAGTCGAGTTCTGCAATCGCCGCGCGAACGCGGGCACGGGTTTTCTCGGTGACCTTCTCGGGGTCGTTCAGGTAGCGCGAGACGGTCGCGGTGGACACGCCGGCCACCCGCGCGACGTCGGCCAGGACGGGCTCCTCGCCGGACCCGGAGGGCGCACGGGACGTTTGCTCCGTCATGGGCATGGAGTGGGCCCCTGCTGCGTAAATGGTCGGGTTCGCGGGCGAGGTCTTGACATCGTTCGAATCTGGCATGAAGAAGCTGGAGGCATGTAAGCGGTGTGCTGAAGGTAAGTGTTTGCCCTTAAAGGTGCAATAGCGATTTGACGCTACAGTCCGATTTATTCTACGATGTAAGCGCTATGCAAATTGGTTCTAGTGGATCAATTACCGATATCTTGCGTCTTATCGAGCATCAAAAAAAGACGAAACATGATTCTTCTGAGCCTGTATACACGCCAAAGGCTCAAAATGCATAGCGATTACATATCAGAGATGCAACCTGGTGTAAGGCTGCGGTAAAAACCAGGAAATCCTGGGCAACTCGTGCCCGGAAGCCTTGATCCGACAGGCTGCCGGAGCGGTCGGTTTTCTAAAACGCAATAAGGATGGGTCGTGATAAACAGCGGGGAAGTCGACTACGTTAACGGGAAAACACGCATTTTCGGCATCGTCGGGCACCCGATCGAGCAAGTGCGCTCGCCGGAAATGATCACCGCGGAGCTGGTATCGCGCGGCCTCAATGCCCTGATGGTGCCGGTGCACGTATTGCCAGCCGATTTTGACCGGGTCATGCCCGAACTGCTGAAGCTGCAGAATTTCGACGGTTTCGTATTCACCATTCCCTTCAAAGGCGAGGCGCGCAGATTAGCGAGCCTGCTCGGCCCTCAAGCGACTTTTGTCGGCGCGGTCAATGCGCTTGTACGCACGAACGGGGGTCAATGGCTTGGAGATATCTTCGACGGCCTCGGCTGCGTGGAAGCCTTCCGCCGCCGCGACATCAGTTTCGCGGGCAAGCGGGTGATGATGATCGGCGTGGGCGGTGCGGGCAGTGCAATTGCCGTGGCGGCAGGACGCGAACGCCCCGCGAGCATGAGGATCTTCGACCCCAACGCGCAACGAGCCGCAGATGTGGCTGAGAAGGTCAGGCGCTGCAGTCCGTCGACGCAGGTCGAGATCGGCCAGCCCACGGTGGACGGTATCGACCTGCTGATCAACGCGTCTCCGGTCGGGATGCTGGACGACACGCGTTTGCCCATCCAGGCGAAAACGCTGCCCCGCGGCCTGATTGTGTTCGATGCCATCGTCAAGCCTGAAATGACCCCTCTCCTGTCGCTGGCCAAGGAGAGTGGCTGCACGTTCATACAAGGCCGGGAAATGATGCGCGGACAAATCAGCAAGATTGTCGACTTCTTTCAAACCCGCGATTTCCTTTAAGACATTCCAACGGCAACGTGCCGCCGAGATCGCGGCGGCTTGCCTTCATTCAATCGCAATCTGGAGTCACGATGAAATTACTACGCTATGGCCCGCAAGGCTCGGAACAACCTGGTTTGATGGACGACAAAGGACAGATCCGTGACCTGTCCGGCGTCGTAAAAGACATCGACCCGGATTTTTTCGCGGGCGATGGTCTTCGCAAGGTCGCAGCACTCGACATCAATCAATTGCCGATCGTGCAGGGCACGCCACGCATTGGCGCATGCATCCGGCGCCCGGGAAATTTCATTGCGGTCGGCCTCAACTACGTACAACACGCGATCGAAACGAACGCACCGATCCCGAGCGAACCGATCCTGTTCAACAAGGCGCCGTCCTGCATCTCGGGCCCGTTCGATCCCGTCACGCTGCCGGTGGGCTCCGTCAAAAGCGACTGGGAGGTCGAGCTTGCGATCGTGATCGGGCGGGACGCGCTGTATGTCAGCGAAGAAGCCGCGCTTGATTACGTGGCCGGATATTGCGTATGCAACGACGTGTCGGAACGCGAGTCGCAGCTTGAACACGGCGGTCAATGGGTGAAGGGAAAAATGTTCCCGACCTTCGGCCCGCTGGGTCCGTGGCTGGTGACGAAAGACGAGATTGCGGATGTGCAGGAGCTGAAGCTGTGGCTCGAGTTGAATGGGAAAAAAGTTCAGGATTCCTCCACGAACGACATGATTTTCCCTATCAGGAAACTGGTTTCGTATATCAGCCAGTTCGTGGCGCTTCAGCCGGGCGATGTGATTACCACCGGCACGCCGCCGGGCGTGGGTCTCGGCATGCATCCCGAGGTCTATCTCAAGGCCGGCGACACGATGAAACTCGGCATTGAAGGGCTTGGCACGCAAGAACAAAAAGTAGTGAACTGGTCCGACACGCAGAAGTAACCCGCAGCAGCACAGTCCTTACACACGCCTACGCACCGTTCTTCCGGCGGGTAGGCCACGTCATGCATCTGGTGAATCAGTAAATATCATAGGCATCAGCTTTCAATTCATGAGCGGAGCAACGAGGTTCAGGCCAGCCAGGTCCTGACTCGATCGCCCCGGAGTTTTGCTGGCAGCCTTTAAAAATCTCACAACATATATAACGGAGACGCACGCGATGAACGAGATTCCGGCAAGTCAACCCACGCCGCCCCGCATCCGGCGCAGCCAGACCATCGCGCTGTCGCTGTTGATGATCAGCGGCGTCATCAACTATCTGGATCGCGGCACCCTGGCTGTCGCGAACGAGTCCATTCGTGCCGACCTCGGCCTGTCGCTCGGACAGATGGGGGTCCTGCTGTCAGCGTTTTCGTGGAGTTACGCGCTCTGCCAACTGCCCGTCGGCGCACTGGTCGACCGGGTGGGCCCGCGCTGGCTCCTGGGCATTGGCTTGATCGTCTGGTCGCTTGCGCAGGCAGCAGGCGGACTCGCCTCAACGTTCGGCTATTTCGTGGTCACGCGCATTGTGCTCGGCATTGGTGAAGCGCCGCAGTTCCCCTCGGCGGCGCGCGTGGTCAGCAACTGGTTTCCTTTGCGTTCGCGTGGCACGCCCACGGGCATCTTCAATGCGGCGTCACCGCTGGGCATTGCGCTCGCGCCGCTGTGCCTGTCCCTTCTGATCGCATCCACAAGCTGGCACTGGGCCTTCCTCGTGACCGGCGGGGCGGGCTTGCTTGTCTCGATCGTCTGGCTCGTGGTCTATCGCGATCCGGCCAGGTCGCAGATGACGGACGCCGAGCGTCAGTATCTCGATGCTGACGCGGATCGGGAATCGGCTAACAAGACGGTTGGAAAACTCACGTTTGCAGACTGGCGCGCGCTGTTCTCCTACGGCACCACGTGGGGCATGTTGATCGGCTTCTTCGGCTCCGTGTATCTCAACTGGGTCTATCTGACCTGGCTGCCGGGCTACTTGCGCACGGCGCGGCACATGAGCCTGGAGCGCAGCGGCATGGCCGCGGCCGTACCGTTTTTCTGCGGGTTTATCGGCGCCCTGCTGGCGGGATGGCTGTCCGACCTGATTACCCGGCGCAGCAGGTCAGCGGTGGCGGGCCGTCGCAACGCGGTCGTGATCACCATGCTCGGCATGGTCGCTTTCACCATTCCTGCAGCGCTCGCCGAGAGCAATACGATCGCCCTCGTCTGCATATCGATCGTGATCTTCCTGGCGAACGCCGCGTCGGCCTGCTCGTGGTCGCTCGTTACTGCGGCGGCCCCCGCCAGCCGCGTGGGTTCACTGGGTGCGATCCAGAACTTCGGCGGTTTCCTGGGCGGCGCGCTGGCGCCCGTCGCGACCGGGTACATCGCCCAGGCCTTCTCGTTCGTGCCCGCCCTGCTGACCGGCGCCGGCATCGCACTCGTTGGCGCAGTGGCGTACCTTGTACTGGTTCGCGAGCCGATACCCGAGCGCGAACCCGAATCCGCAGCACTGCATCTACCCGCCTGACGCGTTACGCCAGAGATAACCGCGTGCGCCGGGCCTGACGACCTTGAAGACACATAGAGAGAAAAGATATGAATACCGCAATCAATTCAACCACCCCCATAGAAGGGATTGTCCCGGTGATGCTGACTCCGTTCGACGAAACCGGCGCTATTGACTACGACGGACTCGAACGCCTGATCGAGTGGTATCTGGCCCACGGCACGGACGCGCTGTTCGCGGTCGCTCAGTCGAGCGAAATGCAATTCCTGAGTCTGGCCGAGCGAGCCGCGCTGGCACGTTTTGTTGTCGATAAAGTCGCGGGACGCGTGCCGGTCGTTGCATCCGGCCACATCAGCGACGACCTCGACGCGCAGGTCGACGAGCTCACCGCCGCTGCCGAGTCCGGCGCACAAGGCGTGGTGCTGGTGACGAACCACCTCGATCCGAAGCGCGAAGGCACCGCCGCGTTTCTCGCCAATCTGGATCGGCTGCTCAAACGCCTGCCAACCGACGTGCCGCTCGGCTTCTACGAATGTCCGGCGCCGTATCGCCGTTTGTTATCCGACGACGAACTGAAGGCCTGCATAGACACCGGCCGCTTCGTAATGTTGAAAGACGTGAGTTGCGATCTTGATACCGTCAAGCGGCGCGTGGCGCTCGCCAAGGGCTCGCCGCTAAAGATCCTGAACGCCAATGCGGCAATTGCATGGGACGCCATGAAAGCAGGTTCCGCCGGTTTCAATGGCGTCTTCACCAACTTCCATCCCGATCTTTATCAGTGGCTGCGTACTGAAAGCGATGCCGATCCGGCACTGGCCGAAGAATTGTCGACGTTTCTTGTCGTCACGGCAGTGTCCGAAGCACTCGGCTATCCGGCACTCGCGAAGATGTACCACCAGCGCATTGGCACCTTCAGCTCCATTCGTTGCCGAGTGATCGACTACGACGTGCGCGAACGGTTCTGGGCGCTGGACGCGGTGCTCGACAAGATCGTGGCCGGTACCGAGCATTTCCGTGCGCGCATTGCGGCGCTGTGATGCACCCTGTCGCTTGACCTGAAAGACACTCACAACACCGCTTGAAAGCGGTTTTATAAAAAACAGTAACGGAGAAGACGAAATGAAAAAGCGCAGTCAATATATCGGTATCCTAAGTGTTGCCGGTGCTTCATGCATCGCAAGCTCCGCTTTTGCGCAGAGCAGCGTCACGCTGTATGGGATTGTGGATACCGGCCTGGTGTATGCGAACAACCAGGCGTCGCTTGGTTCAACCAGCGGTGGTCACTCGGTAACCAAACTCGCGTCGGGCATCTGGGCCGGCAGCCGCTTCGGCCTGAAGGGCGCGGAGGACCTCGGAGGCGGCACCAAGGCGATCTTTCAGTTGGAATCGGGCTTTAACCTCGACAACGGCGCCCAGCAATATACGAACGCGGAGTTCGGCCGGCAGGCGTACGTCGGTATTACGAACCCCACCTACGGTACGTTCACGGCCGGCCGCCAGTACACCTCCTACTACACGCTGCTGTCGCCCTATAGCCCGACCACGTGGCTTACCGGCTACTTCGGCGCGCACCCCGGCGATATCGACTCGCTGGACACCGACTTCCGTGAAAACAACTCGCTCGTCTATACGTCGCCGACTTTTTACGGCGTGACCATGAGCGGTTCGTATTCCGTGGGCGGCGTAGCCGGCAGCTTCAACGCGGGCTCGACCTGGAGCGTGGCATTGCAATATATCAACGGACCCTTCGGTATTGCCGCGGGCCTGCAGCGCATCAACAATTCAACTCCGGGCGGCGGCGCCTGGGGCACGGACTCGACGACGAATTCGGGTGGTCAATCGGGCGTGTCCGCCCTGACCAACGGCTATCAGACCGCCGCCGCGCAGCAACGCGTGGCCGTCACGGGCGGTTATGCATTCACGCCAGCGCTCGATATATCGGTGACTTATTCGAACGTCCAGTACGTGCCAGGGATCAATTCAAAGTTTACCGACGAGGCGGTCTTCAATACCTTCGGCACCGTGCTTCACTACCGTGCAGCGCCCGCGGTCGATCTGGCGACAGGATATAGCTATACACGCGCAACGAAGGCAAACGGCATAAACAGTGCGGCTCAATACCATCAGTTCAATCTGTCCGAGGCCTACAACCTGTCAAAGCGCACGACGTTGTACGCGCTGCAGGCATTCCAGGTAGCGCATGGCAAGACGCTGGGCACAGCCGGGGCGGGAAACATCATCAACGCTACGGCAACGCTTGGCGATGGCTTCCAGAGCACGCCGTCGTCATCGGCCAGACAGTTTGCTGCCGGCGTCGGTATCGTTCACCGGTTCTGATCGGGCAACGGTCCGGGCCGCGCCCAGAGGTCGGATGGCACACCTCCGGGCGGCCAAACTGCACGGCTACGGCTTGAGCGCTGCTTGCAACGCAACCAGGAACCGCAGGTAGGCGGTCGCGCCCGGGTCCGCGTGCCCGACACTGCGCTCCTGCACCCACGCCGCGCGCCCCTTTTGCGATTGCAATCCGGCGGTCGCATCGACTCGCTCCTGAGCCGTTGCGATCATCGCTGCAAGTAATTCGACCGCCGTGCCGCTCGACGACTCCAATACGTCAAGGCTTGGGATCAGTGCATCGAGAACCGTCTTGTCGCCGACCTTACTCTTGCCGCGTTCGGCAATCCGCCCCGCCACCGCCCGCCCGATTTCCAGCGCTTCAGTCTTTCCAACCGACGTTTTGCCAGTCATCACCTTCGACGCCGCCAGCAAACCTCCACCCGTCAACGCCGCAAACGTAGAGGGATTGGCGGTGGAAAACGCCTTGCCGGCGTTGAGCAGAATATCCGCCACAGTCGCGTCTTCCGGCAGCGCATCCAGCGCCTTGATGACCGCGGCAGAACCCGCCGCCACCGTGATGCCGAGGTCCCCATCACCCAGCGCGGCATCAAGATCGCGTAGTTCATCGGCATGCGCCGGCAGTGCGCTCAAGCTGCGCGTCAGCACGTCCCGGAGTTCCTTGCAAGTAACACTCATCGCATGTTCTCCTGACTAATCCTGAGAAGGGTCATTCACGGAAAAACGGTGAACGAGCGGGTGCTGCCAGCAATGTTTCCAGTTCGTCATCGACGTGCATCACCGTGATCGACGCCCCGGCCATTTCCAGGCTCGTCACATACTCGCCCATATACGATCGCGCGATAGTCAGCCCCTGGTCCGCAAGCATGCCGGCCGCCCGCCGATACAACACATAAAGCTCTTCCAGCGGAGTCGCGCCCAGCCCGTTCACCAGGATGGCGACACGCGAGCCCGCCGGCAACGCGAGATCGCGCAGGATCGCGCCGGTGAGCCGGTCGGCAATTTGATCGGCTGTTTCCAGCTTGCCGCGATGCGACCCGGGCTCGCCATGAATGCCGATACCAATCTCCATTTCGCCGTCGGGCAGCGTGAACGTGGGCTTGCCGGCAGCGGGCAAGATAGTGGGCGACAACCCGACGCCCATCGTCCGGCTCCGGCTATTCGCCTTGCCTGCAATGCGCGCGACTTCGTCCAGCGAATCGCCCCGCTCCGCCGCCGCGCCCGCGCACTTGAACGCGAACACCATGCCGGCCACCCCGCGCCTGTCCGCACTTCGTTCGGCGGGTGCAGACGCCACGTCGTCAGTCAGGACCACCGTCTTGATGTCGATGCCTTCCAGTTCCGCCATGTCGGATGCGAGGTCGAAGTTGAAGACATCGCCGCCGTAGTTGCCATACACATACAGCACGCCCGCGCCGCCGTTCACGGCCTTGGTGGCCTCGAATATCTGCTCGGACGACGGCGATGAAAACACATTGCCGACGGCCACGCCGCCGCATAAACCCTCGCCCACGTACCCCAGGAAACCCGGCATATGCCCGGAGCCGCCCCCGGTCACAATGCCGACACGGCCTTGCCCGGGCGCGTCCGCACGCACCAGCGCGCGGCGATCAGCGGTCGCGGCCTTGATCCATCCGGGGTGCGCCAGCAGCAAGGCGTCGATCACCTCATCGACAAAATTCTCAGGCTGATTGATGATTTTTTTCACGGGTGTTGTCTCCTTGAAGCGCGGTTTTGTCCGGTTGATTCCACGATGATTTCATCTGGCCGCGCGGGGTTCCAGTCGTCATTCGTTACGGCCCGGATTCAGAGCTTGCGCCGCTGGCTGACTGCGTCGAGCAGCACCGCGGCAAAGATCACACCGCCCTGGATGAATTGCGTCCAGAACGGGTTCACGCCAAGCAGCGACAAGCCAACATTGATCACGCCAATCAGCACCACGCCAATGAAGGTGCCGACAATCGAACCCCGCCCCCCGGCGAGCGACGTGCCGCCGATCACAATCCCGGCAATCACCTGCAGTTCGAGGCCGTTTGCCGCCGATGGCAGCGCCGAGTTGAGCCGCCCCGCGAGCACAATGCCGGCCACCGCAGCGGTCGCTCCAGCGAGCGTGTAGGTGAGGAAGATCACCCGGTTCACGGGGATACCGGCAAGCCGCGCCGCTTCCTTGTTGCCGCCGACCGCAAACACCTGATGCCCGAAGGTGGTCTTGCGCAGCAGCACGTGGCCGATCACGAACACCACCAGCATCACGATCATGGGTGCAGGCAAGCCGGCCAGCGTCTTGGCGCCGAATGCGGTGAACGCGTTCGGGAAATCGAACTTGGTCCGGCCATCGGAAATGGCAAGCGTGAGTCCGCGTGTCATTGCCATCATCGCCAGCGTCACAATGAACGGCACCAGCCTGAGCCATGCGACCGACAAACCGTTGAGCGCGCCGACCAGGGCGCCCACCGCCAGCGCCACGCCTAATCCCGCGATACCGAGCGCCACGTTGCCGGGGCTCGAACCCGCCATGACGGTCGCCGCGACCATGCCGCTCAGCGCGACCAGCGAGCCGACCGAGAGGTCGATGCCCGACGTGATGATCACGAAGGTGCCGCCGACCGCGGCGATGCCCACCACGGACACTTGCACCATGATGTTGGTGAGCGTGCTGGTGGTCAGGAATTCGGGCGACGCAATCGACAAGCCGATGCAGATCAGGATCAACGCAGCCAGCAGCGGC
>Ga0073928_10005812_pt1 | contig 17026 bp, 15 predicted proteins | sample PaiPotPPA55metaG_FD_76969 | JGI IMG/M metagenome (GOLD analysis project Ga0073928, IMG submission 76969) | Iron sulfur acid spring bacterial and archeal communities from Banff, Canada, to study Microbial Dark Matter (Phase II) - Paint Pots PPA... ... | reverse complement strand
GGTCCATAGACTATGTGCCGATCGCTGAGCGGCACGGCAAGGTGTGGCATCTGTGGCCGGTCTGGTTTTCCGGCGACGCGCACTTGGCGACGGTGGCGACCGGCGTGGTCGGTGTGGCGATGGGCGGACATCTGTTGTGGATGGCGCTTGCGGTGCTTTTCGGGTGCGCATTCGGCACATTCTTCATGGCGTTTCATTCCACGCAGGGCCCGCAACTCGGATTGCCGCAGATGATCCAGTCGCGGCCGCAGTTCGGCTACGTCGGCGCCCTGCTGGTGTGGGGCGTGGCGCTCATTGCCTACATCGGATTCAACGCCTTCAATCAGATCCTGGCCGCGCAGACCGTGCTGTCCCTGTACGGCGGCGATTCGACGCTGACGATACTGGTATTCACCCTGCTGTCCGTTTCCCTGGCCGTGATCGGCTATGACTTGATCCACCTGGCGCAGCGCTGGATTGCGTACGTGTTGATCGCCGCGCTGCTGGTTTTCACGGTGGCGGTGCTCGCGAGGGTGCACCTGCCGGCGCAGGAGATCGCGTTGGGCGACTTTCGCGTGGTGCCGTTCCTGACGCAGTTCTTCGCGGCCGCCTCGTATCAGATTGCCTGGTCCATTTACGTCTCAGATTATTCGCGCTACCTGCCGCGCGACGTCGGAGTGGGCGCGTCATTTTGGTGGACGTACTTGGGCGCCTTCGTCGGCGGCACTTGGATGATGCTGGTCGGAACGCTGGCCGCCGCTCTGTATCCGACCCTGGAGGTGGCGACGGCGCTGCGCACCGTGGCCGACTCGGTATTGCCCGGATTCGGCAAGCCGCTGTTGCTATGCTCGCTTTTTGGTCTCGTGACGATCACATCGCTCAACTATTACGGAGCGTCCCTGACTCTCCTGAGCGTGATGGATTCCATCAAACCCGGCCGTCCGACGCTTGCTAAGCGTCTTCTGACCCTTCTCGTGTCGACCGTGATAGCGACCAGCCTCGCCCTCGCATCGTCGCAGAACTTCGTCGCGAAATTCGGCGAGTTCTTGGCCGTTCTCTTGTATCTTTTCACGCCCTGGACCGCGATCAACCTGGTGGACTTCTACCTCATACGCAAAGGTCATTACTCGGTGCGTGAGATTTTCAATTCGCGCGGCATGTACGGACGCTGGTGCTGGCGCGGCCTGTGGGCCTATGGCATCGGGTTCGTCGCGATGATACCGTTCTTCAGCACGGAATCGTGGAAGGGGCCCGTGGCCAAGGCGCTAGGCGGCGCCGATATCGCGATGCTGATCGGCCTGCCGGTGTCGGCGCTGGTGTACATCGCCGCGTGCCGTTCTCTCGATGTCGTTGCGGATCGCCGCCAGGCGCATGCCGCGGACGCAGGCCTCGATCCCGATGCGGCCTAGGAGCCCAGGGCGAGGCGTCAGGCATCCGAGATCGGGGTGCTCAGAAAGGCATTGACGACGTCGGCAACACCCCGCGGATCCTCCCAAAAGGGGTTGTGACCGAGCCCGTCGAAGATTTTCACCTTCGCGGCGGGCAGGGCATTGCGCAACGATTGGCGTACATCTTCTTCCATGATCGGATCCTTGCTGCCCCAGATGAGCAAGGTCGGGGCCTTGAGGCGCGGCAGAGAGCTCTGCAGGTCGCCATAGACGTTATTGGCAGGCAGGGCCTGATCGAGAACCGCGAGCCATACGCGGAGCGGGATGCCGGCGGCGTCCTTGCGCTGCCGACGAATGAAATCGGGATCGACCGGGGTCGGTGAGTCCCACCAGGCGATCATGAAGGGAGAGTCGGCCTCGATGGGCTCCTTGAGCTTGCGAATCTCGGCGGCGAAATCGAACTGCGGCGGCTTCTTGGGCCGGTCGGGAGGCTGGCCGCCGGTCGAGGAGATCAGCACCACATGCGCAGTACGTTCCGGCCAGTATTCGGCGAACGTCTGGGCAATGATGCTGCCGAGAGAATGCCCGACGATGTCCGCTTTCTTCACGCCGAGCGCGTCCAGCAACAACTTGATGTCATACGCCAAGTCGAGCCGGGTGTAACAACACTCCGGCTTGCCCGACTGGCCATGTCCCCGGATGTCGACCAGGATCAGCCGGTAGCGCTTCGACAAATACGGCAGCATGGGTACCCAATCACGCGCGTTGTCCGTGTAGCCATGGATCAGCACCACGGCGGGACCGGAGCGCTCGCCCCTGTCGACATAGGCCAGTGACTCGCCGTTCGGCAGCGCCATCAATTTTTTGCTCGCGTCGAACGCGTCGAGATCGATTTCAAGGTGCGGCGGCGCCTTTGCCGCGGCCGCAGCGCGCGCGGCTGAGCCGATGGCAAATGCGGCAAGGAGTGAGCCGCAGAGCAGCAGCAAGCCTCCAAGAACGCTGCGGTACGGGGGCGCCTGGGCGTGGGTAGTGGCTCTATTCATGCGCAGAAGTTTACTCGAAAACAGCGCAGGCCGGCCGGTGCGGCCCGCCGACGGCGGCACTTGTGGTAGCCTATTTGGAACATCTGCGATTTGGAACATCTATAAAATTCAAAGGGAATTGGGTCTATGGATAACGTTTCGGATAGGGAATCGCCGCCGCGGGCTGCCTCGCCCCGTGCGCCGGAACAGCTGCATTTCACCGGAAACGGCGCCGAATACTTCGGCATCTGGATCGTCAATTTGCTGTTGACGATCGTCACCGTAGGCATCTATTCGGCGTGGGCCAAGGTGCGGCGGCTGCAGTACTTTTACCGGCACACCGAAGTGGTCGGGTCGAGCTTCGATTTTCACGGCAGTCCTGGCAGGATCTTGGTCGGACGCGTGATAGCGCTGGCGATGCTGATTGCCTATAACTACTCGGTACGCCTGCGCTCGCCGTTGACGATTGTCATCTTGGTTGCAATTGCGGTCGTCATGCCGTGGTTGCTGCGCAATTCATTCCGGTTCCGGCTCTACAACACGAGCTGGCGCGGCACGCGTTTTCACTTTCGGGGCGCCGTAGCCGGGGCCTATCGCGTTTTCCTCCTGAATGGATTTCTGACATTGATCACGCTTTACGTGATGGCGCCCTTCACGCATCAGCGGCTGAAGGCCTATCAGCACGACAATAGTTGGTTCGGCCGCACTCAATGCTCTTTTCATGCACGAGCCGGCCAGTTCTACAAGATCTATCTCTTGTTGCTGGCCACCATCGTGGTGTTCGCAATCGTGATCGGCCTTACCGGAATCGGTGGTGCGTTGGCTGCGTTGTCTCAAGCCCAGAAGCAGGGCGGACACCCCAATCCGATCGCCGTATTCAGAGCAGTGGCCGTCCTCTATGGTGCGTTGATCTTGATGGGGATTTCGATTGGACCCGTGTTTCATGCGCTGATTACAAACCTGATCTGGAACAACACCCGTGTCGGCGAACATCGCATCGAATGTAATATGTCGCCGCTCGTTCTGATTTGGATCACCGCGAGCAACTTTGTGCTGGTGGTGCTGACCCTGGGATTGTTCATTCCGTGGGCCATGGTGCGGCTGGCAAAGTTTCAGTTGGAATCCGTGCGGTTGTTGCCGGCCGGCGATCTACAGGAGTTCGTGGCTGCGGAACCCGAGACGATCGGCGCGGTCGGCGAAGAAGCGGCGACTGCGTTCGATTTCGATATCTCCTTATAGGCCCCGGGCCCCGGCGGGCTGAATATGCTTCAGGCGAACTATTTCGACGGGCGCTCCACCCGCATTCGAGTCGTCGATTTATCGATGGCCGGCGACGATCTCATCATCGCCGGCGAGGACATCGATTTCCGTGTCCCCTTCGCCGACGTAGTGGTGGATGAACGACTTGGGCGGGCGCCGCGCCGGCTGCGCTTGAAGGACGGCACGTTCTGCGAAGTACGCGACCTGGATGCGCTCGATATCCTGCTGTCGTCGGCGGCGCATCGCGACGGATGGGTCGATCGCATGCAGCGTCATCTGCAATTCGTCCTGTTCTCGATCGTTGCGTGTGTGGCGCTCGTGGTCGCAGCGTACAAATGGGGCCTGCCGTGGGCGGCCGCGAAGGGCGCACGTACCCTGCCGCCGGCAATAGGAAGAACGTTATCCGTGCAGGCACTGAAATTATTGGACGGCAAGATTCTCATGCCGAGCGGGATCGCCGAGGAACGTCGGCAGGCGCTGAGCGCCCAATTTCATGCGCTGCAGCTGCCGGAGGGCGGCACTCCGGGTTCGGAATTGCTGTTTCGAAATTCGCCTCAACTCGGAGCGAATGCGTTCACTTTGCCCGACGGAACGATTGTCGTGCTTGATGACCTGCTCACGTCAATTGGCGACGATCCGCAGATTCTGGCGGTTTTCGCCCACGAATTGGGTCATGCGCACGGGCGCCACGGCTTGCAACTGCTGTTGCAGAGTTCCGCCGTAGGAGCCTTCTGGACTCTCTATGTTGGCGATATCAGCAGCCTGCTTGCGGCGGCACCGGCAGCCATCGTGCAGGCGAGATACTCTCAGGACCTTGAAAGGCAGGCTGACGATTATGGGGCCGCGCTCTTGATGCACAATGGGATGTCGCCGGCATTGCTCGCTGACGCCCTCAAGAAGCTGGCTGAATCCCAATCCGGGACCTCGAAAGGAGGATATCTGTCGAGCCATCCTTCGACGGACGAGCGCATGCGCCGCTTGCGGCTGCTTGGGGCATCTTTCAGGGAAAAGTAGCGTCCTGCACGCACTGTGTCAGTTTTTCAAGCGGAACCCGGTTTTGAATATCCAGGCGACTATACCCAAGCAAACGGCCAGGAATCCCAGGGTCATGGTCATGCTGATGACGACGCTCACGTCGGAGGTGCCGTAGAAGCTCCAGCGGAAGCCGCTGATCAAGTACACGATGGGGTTGAAGAGACTGAAGGCCCGCCAGGCCGGCGGCAGCATGTCGATCGAATAAAAGGCGCCGCCGAGGAACGTGAGCGGCGTAATGACCAACATGGGAACGAACTGCAGCTGCTCGAAACTCCTGGCCCAGATGCCGATGATGAATCCGAACAGACTGAACGTGAAAGCGGTCATCACCAGGAACGCAATCATCCATGCAGGGTGGAGGATTCTGATCGGCACGAACAGCGACGCCGTGGCCATGATGATCAAGCCCAGGACCACCGACTTGGTCGACGCCGCTCCGACATAGGCGATGACGATTTCGACGTAGGACACGGGCGCGGAAAGGAGCTCATAGATCGTACCGGTGAATTTGGGGAAATAGATGCCGAACGAGGCATTGGAGAGGCTCTCGGTGAACAACGCCAGCATGATCAATCCCGGCACGATGAACGCGCCGTAACTGACGCCGCCGGCCGTGGACAGGCGCGAGCCGATGGCCGCACCGAAGACCACGAAATACAGTGAAGTGGTGAGGACGGGCGTGACCACGCTCTGCACCAGCGTTCGAAGCGAACGCGCGACCTCGAACCTATAGATCGCCCAGACACCGTGCCGATTGAATCGGATATGGGGCATCGGCCGGCTCATGCGGGTTCGCTCACCAGTTCGACGAAAATATCCTCGAGCGAGCTCTGACGCGTTTGCAGATCCTTGACTGCGATCGACAGCTCGCTCATCCGTTTCAGCAACGCGGAAATATCGATGCTGTTCGCGCCGTCGACGGTGTATACCAGATCGTGACCGTCGGATTTCAGCTCGAGACCCCAGGAGTCCAGTTCGGGCGGGAGCCGTTGAAGCGGCTCATGCAGATGCAAGGTCAGCTGTTTCTTGCCGAGCTTTTTCATCAGCTGTGTTTTTTCTTCGACGACGACCAACGCGCCCTTGTTGATGACGCCGATTCTGTCGGCCATTTCCTCGGCTTCCTCGATGTAGTGAGTGGTCAGGATGATGGTGACCCCGGTGTCGCGCAGACCGCGTACCAAGCTCCACATGTCGCGGCGCAGCTCCACATCCACGCCGGCAGTCGGTTCGTCGAGGAACAAAATCTCCGGCTCGTGCGACAAGGCCTTGGCGATCATCACCCGCCGCTTCATGCCGCCGGACAAGGTCATGATCCTGCTATTGCGTTTGTCCAACAGAGATAAATCGCGCAGCAGACCCTCGATGAAGGCGGGATTCGGCGCACGGCCGAACAGGCCGCGGCTGAACGACACCGTTGCCCACACCGTTTCGAACGCGTCCGTGCTCAATTCCTGCGGCACCAAACCTATCTTGGTGCGAGCCGCGCGAAAGTCGCGCACGATGTCATGGCCGTCCGCAGTCACCGTGCCGCCGCTTGCGGTGACGATTCCGCAAATGATGTTGATGAGCGTGGTCTTCCCTGCGCCGTTGGGACCCAGCAGGGCAAAGATCTCACCCTTGTGGATCTCGAGGTTGATGGGCTTCAAGGCCTGAAAGCCCGAAGCGTAGGTCTTGACGACGTTGCGGATCGAAATAACGATCGGTTTCATGGCGTGATCGGGCGCCGGCGCCGATCCTCAGGCATTGGAAATGCGCTTGAGGACGGTGCGGGTGAACTCGGCCGTGCTGGCATTCCCGCCCAGGTCGCCCGTTCTCGCCTTGTCGACATTGAGCGTCTGATCGAGGGCGGTGCGCAGGCGCGCCGCCATGTGCGGCAGGTGGCAGTGTTCGAGCATCATCGCCGCCGCGAGCATGAGCGCAGTGGGATTCGCCACTCCCTTGCCGGCAATATCGGGGGCCGAGCCATGCACGGCTTCAAATATCGCAGCATCGGCCCCGATATTGGCGCCGGGGGTCATCCCCAAGCCGCCCACCAGTCCCGCGACCAGGTCGGATAAGATGTCGCCGAACAGATTCGTGGTTACCAACACGTCGAATTGCCATGGGTTGAGCACCAGCTTCATGGCGCAGGCATCGATGATGACCGTCTCCAGGGTGAAGCGGCCCTTGTACTTGCTTTCATACAGCTCCTGTCCCGCCTCCAAAAAAATGCCGGTCAAGATCTTCATGATGTTGGCCTTGTGCACTATGGTCACTTTCTTGCGGCCGGTGGCGACGGCGTGCTCGAAGGCGAATTCCAACAGGCGGCGGCTGCCCTGACGCGTGTTCACTCCCGAGGCCATGGCGACGGCGTGCGGGTCGTCGTCGATCTGGATGTAATACTCGTGCCCGACATACAGACCCTCCAGGTTCTCGCGCACGACTACCAGATCGATATTGTCGAAGCGTCCGCCGGGAATCAAAGTCCGCGCCGGGCGCAGGTTCGCATACAGCTTGAACTCCTCCCGCAGGCGCACGTTCGAGGACCGGTATCCGCCGCCCGATGGGGTTTCCAGCGGTCCTTTCAAGGCCAGGCGCGTCCGTCTGATGCTGGCGATGGTATCGGGCGGGAGAGGGTCGCCCGCGGTCTTGACGCCCTCGAGGCCTGCGATCCGCGTGTCCCATTCGAATGGTGCACCCAGCGCATGCAGAACGGCGACGGTGGCGTCAATGATTTCAGGACCGATGCCGTCTCCGGGGATCAGCGTGGCTGGAATTGATTGTGGCATCGATTGACTCTCGAATGAATGAAGCGAGCGATTAGGATACTCGAACTGGATGAGAATAGACTGAGCGCAGCTGCGGAGGATTGCCCATTACCACCGATGAAATCGTCGCGGCGACGCGTGTCTGGTTGGAAAGGTCCGTCATCGGCCTCAACCTGTGTCCTTTTGCCGAGAGTGTCTACCGCGCCGACCGCGTGCGCTTCCGGGTCAGCGAACAACGATCCGCCTCCGCACTGTTGGACGACCTTCGCTCGGAGTTGCTGGAGCTGCAGGCGGCAGACCCCCTGCGCTGCGAGACGACCCTGTTGATCCATCCATGGGTATTGACGGATTTCATCGAGTACAACGATTTTCTCGACGTCTGCGAGGCAACCATCGTCGAACTGGGTCTGGAAGGAGAATTGCAGGTCGCGAGCTTTCATCCCCAGTACCAGTTCGCGGGAACGCAGTCCGAAGACATCGAAAACTACACCAATCGCTCTCCCTATCCCATGCTACACCTGTTGCGCGAGGCCAGTATCGAGCGTGCCGTCGCCGCAGTGCCGGACCCCGACGAGATATACCGCAGAAATATTCGCACGCTTCGCGATTTGGGTCATGCGGGCTGGCGGCGGTTATGGCGCGACTAACACCTTGCGCATGGGTATGAATTCTATGCACTCTCCGAGTCCGACATCGAAATGCACCATGGCCGCGCCGACGTAACCGCGGGCGGCATAAAGCTTGACGCCGGGAAGCGTCGCCATGAGCTCCACTCGAGAAAACCCGTGGGTGCGTGCTTCGTTCTCGCAGTGTTCGAGCAGGAGCGTCCCGATACCGCGGCGGGCGTCCTGCGGATCGACGAAAAACGCTCGAATCTTCGCCGCCTGAGTACGTGGGTCGAGCACCGAGGAATCGCGGCCGGCTCGCGCGTCGCTGCCGAAGAGGGTCGACCTGAAGCTCCAGCCGCCGCATCCGACGAATCGACCGTCTTCCTCGACTACAAAATAGGTTTGATCAGCCAGCAACTGCGTATCGACGCCGAATGCGCCGCGCAGCGCGCCTTCAATTTGCGACGGCCGGTAATCTTCCGAGCTCAAGCCCCGCGCGGAACGGGCGATCAGCGCTTCCAGCTGCGGGACGTCGGCGAGCGTGGCCTTGCGTAAGATGATCGGCATGCTGCCAAGTGTAACCTGCCGCGCAGAGACGCGCGATTCGTCAGCCCTCCGCTCGCGCGGCGGAGCGCAGCATGGCGAATGCCGCATAGGCAATGACGACGATCACCAGCCAGCGCAGGGCCACCAGCGGCAGCGTCTTGACGATGTAGGCGGCGATGAGCACGCCGATCACGCCGCCGAAGGCGAGACCCAGCGAGGGACCCCATGCGAATTTACCGGTCTGAAAGAAGCGCAAGCTCGCCACGGGCTGCAGCAGCGCGCAGGCTCCCATCATGATGGGAAAGGCGGCGAGCGGATGCATTCCCATGAGCGCCAGCGTGATCATGCACGGCGCATACATTCCGATGCCGGCGCTCATGAGCGCGCCGAGTATGAAATTGATGCCCACGGCGAGCCCGAACTTCCAGCCGCCGAGGCTCATCGCCGTGCCGCCGCCCGGGAGCGCGCCCAAATTGATGGCGGTGAAGACAGTGCCGGCGATGAGCAACGCGACCCCCATGGTGACTTGAATCGCACGGCGCGGTAAGCGCGCGACCACGCCCGCGCCCAGCCATGCGCCCGCCGCCGCGCTGCCGACGACGGCGGCCAGCAAGAGGGGGTCAACCACGATGGCCGTCACGAATATGAGCGCCTCGGCGATGGCGGACGGCGTATGACCGGCATTGAGCGTGCCCGGTATCAATTCATCCGGAACGATGCGCCGCAGTTTGTAAATCGCGGTGGTCGGTGCAAACGAGCCGATCCCCAGCGTGTCGAAGAAATCGGTGACGAATCCGATGACCAGTTCGACGGGCGTCGGCCAGCGCACCGTCGTGCTGCGCCGCGCAGCTCGGATTGCACCGATGATGAAGGCCACGCCTGCTAAGCTGATGGCCACGTAAAAAGCAAGCTGTGCGGCATTCATGCGGACAATATACCCGGCGGCAGAGCCGAAATACCCGGCAACGCGTAGCAGTATTCAGTTTGCGGCGGTTCACGTACACTCGGCCTCATGCGAAAGCTCAAGGTGGGCAGCGGTTTTTGCAAGAACGATTCGGCTGCCGGGACGCCGTGACAGCCGCCGATTCGCGCGACGAAGTAATACTCACGACCTGTCCACGTGATTGCTACGATACCTGCGGCATGTGGGTGCACAAGCGCGGCGGGCTGGTGACCGCGGTTCGCGGCAACCCGGCTCACCCCATCAGTCGCGGTGCCCTGTGCGGAAAGTGCTCCACCGCTTACAACCGCGAATGGCGCGACCCGGAACGTCGGCTGACCCAGCCCCTGCGGCGCGCAGGCGCCAAGGGCGGGGGACGCTTCGAGCCCATCACCTGGGAAACCGCGTTCGGCGAAATAGCGCAGCGGCTGCGTCAGGTCATTGCATTGCACGGCGCGCAAACGATTCTCAACGCTCACTACACGGGAACCATATCGCTGCTCGCCGGAATTGCGCCGATGCGTTTCTTTCATCGTCTGGGGGCCACCGAGGTTACGCCGGATACGATTTGCAACATGGCGGGTCACGTCGCTCTGCGTTATCTGTACGGTTCCTCCCTGGATGGATACGATCCGCGCACGGCCGAACATTCGGCGTGTATCGTGGTCTGGGGCGCGAATCCCCATGCTTCCGCGCCGCATGCCCATGAGTACTGGCTGCCCGAGGCGCCGGGCAAGGTCGTGGTGATCGATCCGATCCGCACACCGACGGCGGTGCAGGCGGATATCCACCTGCAGCCCTTTCCCGGCAGCGATGCCGCCCTGGCTTTCGCGCTGCTGCACGTGATTCATCGCGAGGGTCTGATCGATTCCGCGTTCGTGGCCGCGCATGTGCAGGGGTGGGAGGAACTCGAACCCGCCCTCCGTGCCTGCGATCCGGCATGGGGCGCCGCCGTCACCGGAGTGCCCGCCGCGCTCATCGAGGAAGTCGCCGTGCTGTATGCGCGCGGTCCGTCGTTGTTGTGGCTGGGCCAGGGGCTGCAGCGCCAGACGAGCGGCGGCAATGTCATGCGCGCCTGCGGCCTGTTGCCGGCGCTCACCGGCAATCTCTGCAAGCCGGGAGCGGGCTTTTTGTACCTCAACGGCAACTTGCGGCAACGGCGCATGGACGAGGATTACTTGAGCGGTGCACACTTGAGGGCGCCCGGCGGCGCGCCGTCCCTCAGCCACATGGATTTCGCGGCGGCGCTCGAAGATCCGGCGCGTTCGCGCGCGCTGTTCGTGTGGAACATGAACCCCTTGGCGTCTTGTCCGCAACAGGCGCGCTTGCGCCGCGCGTTGCAGCGTGAGGACCTGTTGACCATCGCGTTGGATCTGTTTCCCACCGATACCACGGAGATGGCGGACTACGTGCTGCCGGCGGCGAGTTTCCTCGAGTTCGACGATCTCATCGCCTCGTATTTTCAGCTGACTTTGTCGGCACAGGTGAAGGCGATGGAGCCCATGGGCAACGCACTGCCGAATCTGGAAATTTTCCGGCGCCTGGCGCGTGCCATGAACTATTCCGACCCCGAACTGCACGAGAGCGATGCGGCCATACTGAGCACCCTCATGGAGCGCAGCGGCTTAAGGATGACCTTCGCAGCGCTGGCGGAGCGAGGGTCCATATGGGTACCGCAGCAACCGGCGGTGCAATTCGCCGACGGCGTGTTCGAAACACCCAGCGGGCGCATCGAGATTGCCTCTGCGCGCGCCGCGGCGGATGGATATCCGCCGCTGCCGCAACCCTGGAACGACGCCCGTCCCGGGGAGGGCCGCCTCCGCTTACTGTCGCCGGCGCATGCGTGGCTGATGAACACGAGTTTCGGCAACGTACGTCAGATCGAGCACCGGCTCGGCGAGGCGACCATCGCCCTGCATCCCGCGGATGCTGCGGAACGGCACTTGGCGGAGGGTGACACGGCTCTGGTGCACAACAGCTGCGGACGCCTCGGGCTCAAGGTGGTCATTTCGGACGAGGTGCCGCGCGGAGTGGCCCTGGCTCACAAAGGCCGCTGGCTGAGCGCGGATGCGGCAAGCGCCAACGTCAATGTGCTGAATCCAGGGAAGAAAAGCGATATGGGCGAGAGTACGGCGGTGCACAGCGTCGAGGTGTCGGTGGCGGCGTTCCCTGCGGAACATCAGTACGCGCGGGTCGGGGTCGGCCATAGCCACTGAGAATGTGGTCGCGGGCGTCGGGGGCGCAGACAGCGGGGCTGCCGGCACCGGCGTTGTCGGCGCTGAAGTTGCCGGCGCAGCCAGACTCAAGCGCTCGCTGCGATACTGGGATTTGGTTCTGTATGGACTGGCCTATATCGCGCCATTCGCACCCTTGAGCACGCTGGGCTTCGTGTGGAGCGAATCGAACGGCCTGATCGTGATGGCGTATGTGCTGGGCGCCGTGTGCATGTACTTCACGGCGCAGAGCTACGCCACCATGACGGAAACCCTGCCGACGGCGGGGTCGGTTTACGGCTTCGCGCGCCATTCATTGGGTGCCTTTCCCGGTTTCATGGCCGGCTGGATGATACTGCTGGATTACTTGTTGATTCCGGCGTTCGTTTACGTGCTGATCGCGGTGGCATTGGGGTCGCTGCTGCCGGGCATCGATCGCGGCGTCTGGATCGTATCGATGGTCGCGATGACCACGGTCGTCAACTGGTTCGGCATCACCGTCACCTCCCGCGCCAATTTCATCGCCGTCGCACTGCAGACCATTATTCTGGTCGGATTCCTGATATTGGGCGTGATCGCGCTGTATGCCGGCAAGGGCAACGGTGCGTTGACGCTCAAGCCGCTGTTCGACGCCGCCCATTTCGACGCCGGCAAGATATTCAGTGCGACTTCGATTTGCATCATGTCCTTCCTGGGCTTCGACGCCGTGTCGACGCTGGCAGAGGAAGTGGAGGGCGGCGATCGGCGGCTAGTCGGCAGGTCCATCATTGCAACGCTGGTCTTGTCCGCGGTGTTCTTCGTCACCGTCACCTGGGTGCTCGGGAATCTCTTGCCGGGGATTGCGATCAAGGACCAGGCGGCCGCCGTCTATGAATTGGCGGCCTGGGCCACGGGCCCTTGGACCGCGGTGGTACTGGCCTGGGCCTATGCCGGGATCGTCGGCTTGTCGAATGCATTGCCCATGCAGGTGGGCGTGGCGCGGGTGGTGTTCGCCATGGGCCGCGACCGACAGCTGCCTTCCGCCCTGGCGCGAGTCCATCCGCGCTACCACACGCCCTACATGGGCATGTTGGTCACGGCCGCCTTGTCGCTGGCCGTGGCCTTGTACATGAAGAACCGGCTCGACGATCTGGCCTCCATCGTGAACTTCGGCGCCTTGAGCGGGTTTCTGTTCCTGCACGTCTCGGTGCTGGCGTATTTCGGCGTCAAGCGGGGTTCGGCCGCGTGGGTCAAGCACTGGCTGGTGCCGATCTGCGGGATCGTCGTGGTGCTCGCCGTGTTCTCAGGAATGAGCGCACTCGCCGTCAAGGTCGGAACCACGTGGCTTGCCGTGGGGCTGGTGTATGGGCTGGTGCTCAAGGCCAAGCACCGCGAGGAATTGCACGTTCCGTTGTAGTACTGGAATCAATAGTTCGTTGTCGGTGCGGGTCCCGTCGTGGCCAGGTCCCGAATCACCTCGAGTCGCGTCGCCAGCACGGAGGCAAGCGGCGAGTGGCGCGAGCCGGTAACTTCCTCCGGGGTGAACAGCGGCACCGTGCTCGAGAGTTCGTCGGCGGCGAAGGTTTGTGCGAGCCAGTTCAGGACCGCGGCCAATTGCGCATCCGACAGCACGGAGTTCGCCGCGCCGGGTACGCGCAGAATGTAGTTGCGGCCGGCGGGGGTACGCATGTAGAGACCGAGGGCGTGAGCCAGCGGAGGAACCTTGCCCGGAACGCCTTCGGCTTGAGCGCCATGGCAGCCCATGCAGTACAGCATGTAATCCTGCGCCGGGTTCGCGTGCGCCGCGACGGACAGCGAGCTCGCGGCGATAATGGCGAACAGAAGCCGCAATAAGCAAGGGCGCGGGAGCGCGCCTCCCTCGGCGAGGGGCCGGCCCCGGCTCGGCGAGATGAGCCGCATGTCAGAGTCCGAGGCTGGCGAGCACGCTGGCGCGATGCGCCCGCACCGCCGATCCGTCCATGGGATGACTCCGCTCGGCCGCAATCTCTTCCGCGGCGATGGGCTTGGTATCGCCGCCGGCATGTCCGAGATCGAAGACCATGAAGTTCAAGGCCGCCGCCAGCGTGGCATCGTCGAGCGCCGAGAAATCGGGCATCTTGAAGTCGAAGTGACTATGTTCCACGTCGATGCCGCCGAACATCCCGTTGAGAACCGTCAGCGCAAGCTGGCGGCGCCCCTCCGCAATCGACGCATAGCGGGCGGGGTAGGAAGTGAGCGGCGGCGCAAGAGAGGGTTGTCCGGCCCCCTTGGGACCATGACACACCGCGCAGTTTGCCTGGAATGCGGCAGCTCCGGCGGGGTAGGCGGGTGCGTCGGGCTCCGCCGCGAGGCACAGCGGCGCCCTCAAGAAAACCAGCACCGCCGCGACCATGAGGGTACGCGGATTGCACCGACTCATTTCTCCGCGACCCCCAGGATGACCGAGACCGAACAATGGTAGTTCGAATCCGCGTTCGCCATGCACCAGTTCAAATCGTTGTTGCGGGAGGGCCGATACATGGGCTTTTCGCGCTCGTTGCGGTTGCACACACAATTACTGCAGCTCACCTTTCCGCAACAGTCGTTGTACGAGATGATGTAGTCGCGCTGATCGGTGGGATTGTGGCAGGTGCCGATCCAGGTAATCGGCGACGGCGCCGTGCCGGGGGGGCAGGAGTTCGAGGTGCCGCCGCAGCAGGAGCAAAGGAATCCGTCGATGGCGCAGTACTTCCAATAGTCGCAGCTCATCGGATCGTCCGTTGCCGGTTTCGCCTCCGCCTTCTTGCCGGCGGCCGGCTCAGCCGCTTGCGCGCGAAAGGAACGGTCGATGGGCAGCAGCGGAATGAGCGCCGCGCCCGTCAGTATCTTTCCGAGCGCGGCGAGCAGACTGCGGCGTGAAGTGTGTCGCGCCAGAGAGCGCGCTGATTTTTCGAACAAGTGGTCGATCGAGCGCATACCAATGCCTTCTAAGGATTCAGCATAAGCCAGGGGGTCTGTCCCAACTGCTTCTCGATGTGGCGCAGGTGCCCCGTGAGAGCGTCGAAAACGGCGACCTCGGAACGATCGGTCGCCGCGAACAGAATGGGCGCGTCATCCTGGGAGACTTGGACCGCTACGACGGGCGCAAGCTTCTGCGTGGATACGGGCCAACGCGCCACGCGTTGATGGGTTTTCATGTCGAATACCCAAATCTCCGTTCCCCCGTCCTTGTGCGAGCCTTCGCCGCCGCGGTGCATGGGAACGAACAATTTGCCCAAGTGCCGGTGGATGGCGCCGACCTGCTGGCCCCCCGGCCGCCATTGACCCTTTTCGGCGGCGCTCACGAGCGGCCAGGGTTGGTGGAATACGGGCCCGGCGCCGGAGAGGTCTACCTCGCGCACTTCGCCCAGGAAGGAGAGAAAGGCGTATCCGTCGGTGATGGGCACTCCCTGCACGAAGATCGGATCTTTGTCGGGATCGAAGAATGCGTCGGACATCGCGCGCGAGGCTTCATGCCCCTCGGCGTCGAGAGTCACCGTGAGCAGCCGCCCGCTCTCGCAGAGCGAGGATACTCGATTCGGGCCCGAAGGAATTACGAGCACGCAGCCCGCGGTGTCGATCTCACCGATGACGGAATATTTCGCAGGATCGAGAACGCCGAAAGAGGCGGCGGGCGTGACATAGGACACGTAGAGGAACCGACTGTCCGCGCTGTAGGCGATATTGAAATAAGTCGGCAACGTCATCGCGCGTTTCGGCGGCAGAATGATTTCGTGCGTCACCGACAATGTCGTGTTGTCGTTGAACTCGACGATGTCCGTGCGCGTTCCGCGGCTGCCGCGGGAGAAATAAGTGGTTGCGACGACGGTTGTCTTGCCGTCCGGGGACAAGTTGAATCCCGGGCCGAATCCCGCGTCGATCTGGCCCAGGCGGCGATACGTGTCGCCGTCGAAGAGATGTACGCGTGCGTCGATTTCGTTTACGAACGCATTATCCAGCACGTAGATCCGGTGAGCGTTATTGGGCGGAAGCTTCTCCACCGTGAGGTGCTCGGCGGGCAAGGGTGGCGCGGCCAGCGAGCGGGCGCCTATTGCGAGCGACAGTAGAGTAGCGCCTATGAGCGAAGTTTTCATCGATCTCCCCATGCATCGCCGTCCCGCCGCACTCGCGATTCTTTTGATCGGCGGCGGCGTCAACCTAGAAATTCGCAACGGCGTTGTTGCGAGTCTGGCACATTGCCGGTCGATTCGAAAGTGGGGGTGCGGCGTGAGAGTGAACGATCGCTCATCCCTCATGGCACGCGGAACATTCGCGCACCGGCCCGTGCTTGCTTCCCTGCAATGCGAGGTCGCGGTGACAATCGCGGCAGAACACGTGAAAGGTGGCTTCACCCGACTGGCGCAGATTCGGGCGAAGGCTTCGGTGACAGTCGAGACAGCTGGCGAAACCCGTATGGTCGACGAAGTTGTGATGGCAGGTGACGCAATTGACGGTTCTATGATGTTCATGTGGGAAATTCACATGCAACGCGAGCGGTGCCGTTGCAGGCTGCAGCAGACGAGAACCACCCGTCGGCGTCGGCAGCGCCAGCAGAACGACGGCCGCGATGCTGCAGGGAACCACTGTGGATAGCAGGCGAGTTCGGATACGGGCCCATCCGGGCCGAAAGGCGTACCCGAGAACCGCCAATGCGAGAAGTGCGCAGCCGGCAATGATCTTCGCGGGTCGATCGACGAGTTGACCGCTGCCGATGACGTGTGCCCCGAGCAGCGCCGGCAGCAGCGCCGCGAGCACGGCATGGGCGGTGACGCTGGCCGGCGATCCTTTAGGCGATGCGGCACGCCGCGGGGCGGATCTCGCGGAGATGCCGGTTGCCACGAGCACCGCCAGCGCGATGAATGCGGCAAGGCCGCACAACATGTAGAGCGGCGCGGAGGGCAGCAGATAGTGCCCAATCAACGGCTGTGCCGCGAGCAGTATCGCCGCATGCAGCCCGGCGATATACAATGCGATCCAGCCGATTCGCCGATGCTGCGACAGCGCGAAGAGACGACGGTGCGGAACGCCATGGGCGCGCAGCGGATAGAGATAGAGAACGACTGCGGCTACCAACGCCACGTATCCTACGCCCGCGCCGATATTCCAGATCAGGCCCGCCGATGCGGGGAGCGGCAACATCAGCAGCGCGGCGAGCAGAACGCACGCGACGACGATTCGGCGCAGGTGTGGCGGGAGTAATTTGCGGTTCACGATGCGCGAGTACTGAAACCAATAGGCTATCATGCCATTCATGGTCATAGATCCCGCAATAGGTATGTTGATCGCCGCGT
>Ga0073928_10005811_pt1 | contig 17029 bp, 20 predicted proteins | sample PaiPotPPA55metaG_FD_76969 | JGI IMG/M metagenome (GOLD analysis project Ga0073928, IMG submission 76969) | Iron sulfur acid spring bacterial and archeal communities from Banff, Canada, to study Microbial Dark Matter (Phase II) - Paint Pots PPA... ... | reverse complement strand
CGAGTCCGCTCGGCGGAATGAGTACATCCCGCAATCACGGACTCGAGGCAGACAAGAATGTCTGCCCCACCAAGCCTTTGCAATCACACTTGTTACAACTCGCCCGGAAGTTTGGGCGCGCCCAAATATCGGACCCGCGCAAGCGTCGTTTGAATGATGGGGCGGAATGTGGGAGAATACGCTGCGGGGATGGAGGGTCGAGTCGGGGAAACTGCCGCATGCTTTTGCAAACCAACAGCTACATCGTTCCTAAGGACCGACGCGCCGAGCACGCTCGCTTGCTGCGGCGTTTCCGCCAGACGCTGGCCCGGCTCGGATGCGATCACTTTGAGGTCTACGAGCAGGTGGGGCAGAACTGGACGTCGGAGCAGACCAGCGGGCGGTTCGTGCAGATCATGCATTTCCGCGATCGGCGGCACCAACTGGCCGTTCAATCCGCCGAACGCAGCGACCCGACGGCGCAGCGGTTGATTGCCGAGTTCTGCGAGATCATCAATTTCCCCTACCAGCAGCAGCACGGGCTGTTCGCGGTGGGGTTCTATACGGGCGCGCTCCCGGCCGCGCCCGCGCGGCCCGCCGAGCGAGAGTCGGAGCAGGGGCCCGGCGAGGAGCAGGTGGCCACGGCGCAGACGACGGCCGCGGTCGGCGCTGCCGCCGCCGAGGCGCCTTCGCCTGACCAGCAGACGCACGTTGCCCCGGCCGCCGTTGACCAATCCTCCTTGAGCGAGGCGCCGCCCGCCACGGCAGTCGAGGAGCCGAGCGTTTCAGCGCTGCAGCCCGTTGACTCGCCGCCGGAGCCCGAAGCTGAGGTCGAGGCCGCGCGCGATCAAGCGGCGGAAGTGACCGCCGCGGTCGGTTCTGACATCGATCAAAGCGGCTTGGATGAGCCAGCGGCTGTGCCCCACGAAGCGGAGCCGGGGCCGGCCGCGCATGAGGCCGGGGCTAACGGCGACTTTGCAGCGCTCCCCGCCGATGACGAGTTCGGTGACCGGCCAAGTGGGGGCCACCTTGCCCGCGAACCCGATGGCGAGCTCGACGGCTTGTTAGAGGAACATTTCGGCCCGCCTGCCGACGCGCCCGCCGCCCACGGCAATGGCGACCACTTCGCCGCGCCAGACAACGGCCAACGCAACTCCCTTACCGGCGGGTCGGGCATCAGTCAGGTACTCGATCGCGCCTCCCTCGATATCGACGACCTCGATGTTCCCCTCCCGGCCGAACTGATCGACGACGATGAGCTGGAGCCGAACGCGCCCGCGTCGCACCACGATCATGGCGGGCACCTCCGGGATGAATCCCATCATTGACTCGGCATCTGGGCCGCCGCCGGAATCTTCATCTGCAAGCACCAGAACCTCCTCCAAGATGCGGAATCGTGGTACGGCGTCTTTTTCAACAGTTCGGCGTTGGTCGCGGTGCCGATGCTACTGCACGGGTTCTATGACACGATGCTCAAAAAAGAGATGAACGCCGCGGCACTGGGCGTTGCGCTGATCAGCTTCGGCTGGCTGGCGTTCCAGATAGAGCAGGCGCGGCGCACCGATGTGAAAACCACGCCCGCACACGCATACCCTTGACGTCCCGCCCCTCGTCCCTATGATACGCCCCAGACCCCGAAAGGCGGGGCGATCGTCGAGAGCTTTGGCTTAAGAGGCTGTAAAACGGCCCGAAAAAGCGCCAAATAGGTAGACGAGGCGCGCCGGATGGTGGTTGAAGCGGGTCCGCCGGGATGCGGTGGCCCGGTTGCCACGCCGTCCCGACTCCTCCTCCGTTTCAACTCTGCAACGATCCCCGGCACGGGATAGGGAATGAGTGGCCCGTGGTGTAACGGTAGCACAGCAGATTTTGGTTCTGCTTGTCATGGTTCGAATCCATGCGGGCCAGGTGAGACGATTGCGACGTGCCGATTCTTTATGGTCAATCGGCAATCAGCAATCGGCAATCGGCAATGTCCAGCACCGCCATCATCCTCGCCGCGGGCAAGAGCACGCGGATGAAGAGTAAACGGCCCAAGCCGCTGCACGAGATTTGCGGCAAGCCGATGCTCCATTACGTGCTCGAAGCCTGCTACGAGGCGGAATGCCAGCGGGTGCTGGTAGTGGTCGGCTACGGCAAGGACGAGACCATGGCCGAGTTCGAGCAGGACCAACGGATCACCTGGGTCGAGCAGGCCGAGCAGCTCGGCACGGGCCACGCTGTCCGGATGTGCGAGCCGTACCTGCGGGATTTTCATGGCGATGTTTTCATCCTGGCCGGCGATGGCCCGCTCATCCGCGGGGAGGTGTTGCGGACGCTGCAAACGGTCCACCGCGAGGAGCGCGCCGCCGCGAGCATGGCGACTGCCGTGCTGGACGACCCGAGCGGGTATGGCCGCGTCTGCCGCGACGAGGCGGGTCAGTTCATCGAGATCGTCGAGCAGATCGACTGCACGCCGTCGCAGCGCGAGATCCGCGAGGTCTTCCCGAGCTACTATTGCGTCCGGAGCGACGATTTACTGTTCGCCCTGTCGCGGCTGAAGAACGAGAACAAGAAGCACGAATACTATCTGACCGACATCTACGCGATCCTGCGCAACGCCGGCAGGAAAGTTGTCGCGGTTCAGGCGGTCAGCGCGGAGGACGTCCTGGCCGTCAATGACCGCGAGCAGCAGGCGCAGGTCGACGCCATTATGCAGGACCGGATCCAGCGAAAGCTGCGGGACGCTGGCGTGACGATCGTGAGCGGGATCAACACCTATGTCGAAGCCGGCGTCAGCATCGACCCGGACACGACGATCCGCCCGTTCACGTTCATCGGCCGCGATGCCAGCATCGGGCCCGCCTGCGTGATCGGCCCGTTCGGCTGCATCCCGCGCGAAGGCATTGTGCCGGAGGGATCCGTCGTGTCGGGAAACGTAGCCGCCGAGACGGCGAAGCTGGAGTGAAGGGATTGCCGAATTCGGATTGCCGAGTGCCGAATGGAAGAGCCCGATTCGGCAATCGGCAATCGGCAATCGGCAATTGAAGCAATGTCTCACCTGGACGCCGACAAACTCAAGCTCTTCACCGGCCGGGCCAACCCGCAGCTCGCGCAGAAGATTTGCGAATACCTGCAGCTCCCTCTGGGCCGCGGGCGGACCGAGCTGTTCCCGGACGGGGAATTGATGGTAAAGGTGGAGGAGGACGTGCGCGGGCGGGACTGTTTCGTGGTGCAGCCGACCAGCCACCCCGTCAATGCCCACCTGATGGAGCTGATGATCTGGATCGACTGCCTGCGTCGCGCCAGCGCCAAGCAGGTGACGGCGGTAATTCCGTACTTCGGGTATGCCCGTCAGGACCGCAAGGACGAGGGTCGCACGCCGATCACCGCCAAGCTCGTCGCCAACCTGCTGGAGCGGGCCGGCGCCGACCGGGTCGTGTCCGTCGACCTGCACGCCGCCCAGGTGCAGGGGTTCTTTGACATTCCGGTGGACCACCTCAATGCCTCGCCCGTGCTGCTCAAGTGGTTCAAGAGTCTGCGGCTCGGCAACAGGGTATTCGTCTCGCCCGACGTCGGCAACGTCAAACGGGCGCAGGTCTACGCCAACCAGCTCGGCGGAGAAATCTGCATCATCGACAAGCGGCGCAAGAGCGGGTCGGAAGCCAAGGCCGTCCACATCATCGGTGACGTGCAGGACAAGAACGTGCTGATGGTCGACGACATGATCACCACGGCCGGCACGGTGACCGAAGCTTGTCGCATTCTGCGCGACAACGGCGCGAAAGAGATCTACATCGCGGCCACTCACGCGGTGTTCGCCCCACCCGCCATAGAGCGGCTGGCCAACGCCCAGTTCACCAAGCTGGCCGTCACCGATACGATCCCGATCGGCGTCCGCTGCGAGCCGATCCAGGACCGCCTGGTAGTCTTGAGCGTCGCGGAATTGCTGGGCGAGGCGATCCACCGGATACATCATAACGAATCGGTCAGTGCGCTCTTCGATGGGAAGGGAAGGGCGCTCAGTGAATGATTGCCGAATGCCGAATGAGGGCAGCTTTTCATTCGGCAATCGGAAATCGGAAATCGGAAATAGAACAGGAGTTCACATGGCCACCCAAACCGCCCAAGTGACCGCCAAGCCGCGGAGCGAATTAGGCTCGCGCGCCAACAAGCGGCTGCGAGACGCCGGGTTCGTCCCGGGCGTCGTCTACGGCCACAAGGAAGCCGTCATCCCCATCACGCTTGGTAGGAAGGAGCTGGCGGCGCACCTGGGCCACGGCACGCAACTGTTCGACCTGGCCCTGGACGGCAAGAGCGAAAAAGTGCTGGTCAAGGAAATACAATACGATCACCTCGGGCTGGAAGTTATCCACGTCGACTTCGCTCGGGTGAGCCTCGACGAAAAGGTCGAGGTGACGGTGCCGTTGGAGCTGAAAGGCACGCCCAAGGGCGAAGCCGAAGGCGGGGTGCTTCAGCAGATCATCAGCGAGTTGGAGGTCGAGTGCCTGGTCACCGACATTCCCGAGGTGATCCGGCATAATGTGTCGGAGCTGGAGAAGGACGCGGTGCTGCACATCAAGGACCTTCAGCTTCCGCCGGGCGTGCGGGTGTTGCAGGACCCGGAGCTGATCGTGGCGACGGTGCGTGAGGTGCAGGAGGTCGCGCCGGTGGAGGCGGCCGAGGCGGTTGCCGCCGAGCCCGAGGTCATCGGCCGCAAGCCCACAGAGGAGGAAGCCGCCGCTGCTGCCGCCGCCGACGCTCTCCCCAAGGGGGAGAAGGCGGAGAAGAAGTAAACGTTGTCCTTGGTCCGTTGTCCCTGGTCCTTGGTATTTGCGGGCATGCGTCTGGCAGATGACCAAGGACAATGGACGAGGGACAAAGGACGAAGGACATGAGACTGATCGTCGGCCTTGGGAACCCCGGGCGCGAGTATGTTGGGAGCCGCCACAACGTCGGCTTTGAAGTGCTCGACCGGCTCGCGGTGAAGCTCGGGCTGGTTCCGCGGCCCGCGGATTTCGACCGGCTCGCCCGCGGCAGCTTCGAAGCCCTCGCGCTCGACGGCCCGGCGACGTTCGCCTCGGGAAAGCAGGAGCGGGTGCTGCTCTTGAAACCGATGACGTATATGAACCTAAGCGGCCGCTCGGTGCAGGCGGCCAAGGCGTTTTACCAGTTGGCCGACGACGACCTGATGATCGTCCTGGACGACGTGGCCTTGCCCTCCGGCAAGCTCCGCCTGCGGTCTGGCGGAAGCACGGGCAGCCATAACGGCCTGCGCGACATCCAGCGCGCCCTGGGCACGAGCGATTACCCGCGCCTTCGGGTCGGCATCGACCCGCCGCCCCCGCGCGTGCCCCAGAAGGATTACGTCCTCGGCAAGTTCACCGAGGAGCAGCGCCAGCGGGTCGACCCGACCATCAACCGGGCCGCCGAAGCGCTGCTCACCTGGATCGAAAAAGGAATCACGCCGGCAATGAATGAATTCAACGCCGGCGATGAGAACGAAAGCGGCCCCGCCGGCCGGACGCGCCGGCCGAAACCCATGCTAGGGAGACACATTAATGGCGATTCTGAATCACCAGTATGAAGCGATGTTCCTGTTTGGCCAGGCGGCCGCCCAGGACCTGGACGGCGCGACGAACCAGGTCCGCTCGATCGTCGAGCGGCACGGCGGACAAGTGCTGGTCCTCAAGAAGTGGGACGAGCGCAAGCTCGCCTACGAGATCGGCAACCAGAAGCGCGGCACCTACATCATCTGCTACTATCGCGGCCCCGGCAGTTCGGTGTCGGCCCTCGAGCGGGACGTGAACCTGAGCGACACCGTCCTTCGCGTGATGGTCACGAAGGCCGATCATCTCAACGAGAAGGAGATGCAGGCGGTCGAGCCGCAGCCGATCATCCGCGAAGAGCGGCCGAGCTGGGAGCGCGACGATCGTCCCCGTCGCGACGACCGCGGTCCGCGCGAAGATCGTGGCCCGCGCGACGATCGCGGTTCCCGCGAGGACCGCGGCCCGCGGCCGTCCCGCCGCGAAGAGGCCCCCGCGGCGGAAACCGCCGCCAGAGAGTAGCCGCCGCGACGCGGAATGACGAAACTCGAATGACGAATCACGAATCAATGCTCAAATGACGGATGACCGAATGACCAAACGCGGACCCCTCGTTCGACAGCGGCGCTCCCGTCTTGTCATTCGTTCCCGAGGGGATCGGGACTTCGCCGCGCTCAGCATTTGGACATTCGTCATTGATTCGTCATTCGAATTTCGTCATTCGTAATTCTCGAACAGCTTCCTTCTGGAAGTCGGAGGCGGACCTGGACGGAACCGCAGGACAAGTGAGCCGTTATGGCCAACTACAACCGCATCATCCTCGTCGGCAATCTGACCCGCGACCCGCAGCTCAAGTACCTGCCCAGCCAGATGGCGGTTGTCGAGTTCGGGCTGGCGGTCAATCATAAATACCGCACCCGTGACGGGCAGGATCGCGAAGAGGTGCTTTTCATTGACTGCTCCTGCTTCGGCAAAGGGGGAGAGATCATCAACCAGTATTGCCAGAAGGGCAAGCCAATCCTCGTCGAGGGCCGGCTCAAGTACGACACGTGGGACGACAAGCAAGGGGGCGGCAAGCGGAGCAAGCATTCAGTGGTCGTGGACAATTTTCAGTTCCTCGGCGGTGGCCGCGACGGCCCCAGCGGTTCCGGCAGTTCCGGCACGGTCGCTGCGCCAGCTTACGACTCCGGCAGTTCGAGTACGGAGACACAGTCCCGAGGTCCGGCGCCGGCGCGCCCCGCGCCTTCGGCAGCTCCGGCACGGCCGCCGCAGTCGCCTCAGCCCAACGCCCCGCAATCCGCCCCCGAGGCGCCATACAGCGAGCAGCAGCAGTTCAACGAGGACGATATTCCGTTTTGATTGGTCCTTTGTCCTTGGTCCTTTGTCCTTTGTGGCGGCAAGGGACCAAGTCCAAATGACAAAGGACAAATGACAAAGGATCCTTGATATGCCAAACCTGAAACTTCTTCTGCAAGAGAGCATCAAGAACGTCGGCCGGGTCGGGGACATTGTGGAGGTGTCCCCGGGCTATGCCCGCAACTACCTGCTGCCGCGGGGGCTGGCGGTTCAGCCGACGCCGGGCAACGTCAAGAAGGTGGAGGCCCGCCGCAAGGAGATCGAGCGGCAGGAGCGCGACCGCCGCGAGCAGCAGGAGCGGATGATCCAGCAGCTCTCCGGCGTCGAGGTCCACCTCGAGCGGCGTGCCAACGAGCAGGGCCACCTGTTCGGGTCCGCCACCGCCACCGATATCGCCAAGGCGCTTCAGGCCCAGGGGTTCAACGTACAGCCGGAGGACGTGATCCTCCCGGGCCGGCTCGATCGCATCGACACCTATGCCGTCCAGGTGAGGTTTGCCGAAACCTTGTCGACCGATGTGAAGGTCTGGGTGAACGCCGATGCCGAGAGCCGCGCGTTGATCGACGCCGCTAAGAAGGCCCAGGAGGCCCCTGTCACCGAGAACGCATAGCACGATTCTCCACAATCCACAGGTCCGTAGTGGACGGGTGGTGAGCAACCTGTCCCCGCTCGAGCAGATTTTGTGCGGGGAGAGGTTTTTGCATTACGACATCTCTGATCGCGTGCGCAGCACTCGAGTTTGATCCGCACTAAACCCGCTTGCCGCGCAGGTGCTTGTGTCCGCTCCGGTCGTTAAGTTATTGTTCGGAAGACGGAAGGTGCCGGAAGGAGCCTCATGAGTCAGTTGATGGATTCGTCCGTCGCGCGCCAGTTCGATCGGCTGCCGCCGCACTCGATCGAGGCCGAGATGTGTCTCGTCGCCTCGATGATGCTCGACAAGGAGATGGTCGGGCAGGTGGTGCAGATCATCGACCGCGACGCCTTCTACCAGGCGGACCACCAGATCATCTATGACGTGCTCGTCAAACTGTACGAGCAGAACCGTCCGATCGACGCCGTCATCCTCCGCGAGGAACTGAGCAAACGGCAGCTCCTGGAGGAGGTCGGCGGGGTCGCTTACCTGGCGCAGATCCTCAACTCCGTCCCCTCCGCCGCCCACGGCGCCCATTACGCGACCATCGTGCGTGAAAAGGCATTGCTGCGGCAGCTCATCGCCGCCAGCAACGACGTCTTGCGCGACGCCTACGCCCCCCACGAGCAGGCCGACCTCGTGCTCGACAGGGCCGAGAAAAAGATCTTCGAGATCGCCCAGAAAAAAGTCGGCAACGCGATGGTCGAGCTGCAGGAGGTCCTCTACGAAGTCTTCGAGATGATCGAGAACCGCGGCCAACGCGGCGTCCCCACCGGCTTCTTCGAGCTCGACGACATGCTCAACGGGCTGCAAAAAGGGGAGATGGTCATCATCGCGGCACGGCCCAGCATGGGAAAGACCGCCATGGCCATGAACATCGTCGAGCACATCGCGGCCGACGAGCGGCAGCCCTGCGCGGTGTTTTCGCTGGAGATGAGCAAGCAGCAGCTCGCCCAGCGCATGCTTTGCAGCCGCGCCGAAATCGACGCCCACAAGCTTCGCAAGGGACTGCTGAATTCCGAAGAGTACACGAAGCTTGCCAACGTGGTCGGGGAGCTGGCCAAGGCGCCGATCTGGGTGGACGACTCGCCCGGGCTGACGCCGCTGGAGCTGCGGGCCAAGGCCCGCCGCCTCAAGCTCCAGCACGACGTCAAGTGCATCATGCTCGATTACATGCAGCTCATGGACAACCCCGGACCCGAGAGCCGCCAGCAGCAGATCAGCGAAATCTCGCGCGGCATCAAGGCGGTGGCCCGCGAATTGAACGTCCCGGTGATCGCCCTGTCGCAGCTCAACCGCCAGTCCGAGGGCCGCGACGGCCACCGCCCGCGAATGAGCGACCTGCGCGAATCCGGTTCGATCGAGCAGGACGCCGACGTGATCATGCTCCTGCACCGCGAGGACTACTACCGGATGAGCGAGCCCGACTTCCAGCCCGACAACATCGCCGAAGTGATCATCGCTAAACAGCGCAACGGGCCAACGGGGACGGTAAAGCTGACGTTCCTCAACAAGGCGACCCGGTTCGAGAACCTGTCGACGCAGAATGATCCGTTTGCGTAGCCGGCCGCTCAGCCACGATCCAGCTCGCGCTGAAGGTCGGCGGGAGCTACTCTAATTACGTCGATACTCCGGTGGCCCAACTCGTCCAAGAACCCGATCCGGTGCAGGCCTGCGATCCGGGAGGCCCTTTCCTATGAGACTTCCCCTTGTGAATACCAGTGGTAGCCTGCGGCCGCCAATCTTTCGGTCCGGAAGCGACTCAATCTCTGGCGTCAGATGATCTGAACGCGACGCTACCGCGACTGGCACGGAATCTCAATCTCAACTCCTCCTTACGTTCCTCAAGTACTCCCGGAACTGCATCGCCAGCGCGGATGCCTGGCTTACGTCGAGTGGGGTGACGTGCCGCGTGATCCAATCAAGAAGGAATCCCTGAATCTCGGCTTCGATGGCGCTTCCCATGAGGTTCGCCCCGATCTCGTGCGCATCGCGAACCGGCAACTCGAACTTGGTGCCGCCAAGCGTCAGGATAACCATCGGGGCCTTCGCCTCGACATCAATGCTCACGTCGATGTTGAAAGGAATGCGAGCCATAGATCCTACCCAACGCGCGCGTCGCGGCGCCGGAAGTCTTCGAGGCATTTTTCGATCATCTTTTCGACGAACCGGGCTGAGTGGGGCTTCGACCACGCCCAGCCGATGGCGAAGCCGAACAGCCCAGCGGTAACGATCGTGACGACGAACTGCCCTTGGGTCACAGGATCATCTTAGATCTGTATGATGGGCTGTCGAGCCGTAGGGGAATGCAGCCACCGGATCGGGGCCACCCTGACACATGAGACGCGCGATGAATGCGGCCAAGGTCATTGATGACATGCTCGACGATCTAAGGCTCGTGGCGGAATCGCTACCGAATGAACGGTTGCCCAAAGAGGAGCAGGTTCGCTGCTCCATTTACATGGCCATCCGTCCGCTCTATCACGTCGTTTGCGCGGAACGGGGATACAGGTGCATTGACGAAGGGGGTCGAACTGAGTGCGACGGCTGGGCTCGTTCGTCTGGTGCGATGCCTGTATGGATCGAGTTCAAGCGCTGCTGGTCGGTCAAAGGGTGGAACAACAAGCCGCCGGAGCAGCGGAGAGATTGGGAGGCCGACCTGGAGAAACTTCGTGGCGTTCCGATCGAAGACGAACGTTACTTCATCCTCGTTGGCCTCTTCGACTTCGATCCCTTGAATCCATCGCAACCAGACCGTAGCGGTGTCGTTATCAATATGCGCGAGTTTCACCCAGCGCAACTCGTCCACAGCGGAAGTAGGCGGTTCTCATGGCGGAAGGACGACGGTATCAGTTGGGCCGGTGCCTGGGTATGGCGGTGGCCGAGCCGTGTGGTAATCCTATAGGTGATATCAACTGAGTCAAAAACGGGTGAGACGGAGAGAAGTTGAGACGGCCAAAAGCCCCGTCTTACTCCCCATTTGCCGTGTGAGTGAGCGGCTCGGTGCCGATGCACAGCGGGTCGTCTCACGGGCGGCTGTTGGTCTGTCGAGCAATATGAACGGAGCCCACAGGCAACGAATCCCCCGCACTTCTTCAGCGACGCGCGCCGACGTTCGCCCCACGTCGCAGCGGTACTCTAACCCGCCTTCATCCTTTCGCGCTATCTCGGTCATGCCGCTCACGCCGCATGGAGCGCGGCCTCACGATGGGTGCGAGTCACGGGCATCAGCAAGCCGCTGGACAAATGCGCCATGCTCCGGCGTCGCCAGACCTCTGTTGAGCACGTCCATGAGCCCCTTATAGTCTTGCGCGAGCACGGCCGGACCGCTGATCCACAGGCCGGGGAAGGTGCGAATCCGGAGCACGCCGTCAGAATCAGCGGATAGTTCACGGTCGGCTTTGAGGTCGAACCAGCGCAATTGCTTGTCCGCCAAGGAAAGCACCAGGTATTCCAGCACGCCGTGACGGGCGTACTCCCGGCGTTTGAGGTGCAGATCAATCGACCGGCTGCTGTGAGCGATCTCGATCAGCATTTCCGGCGGCCCCAAAACGTAGTCGTCCTCACTGGTGCGCGACTGGCCGCCGAACTCAGGCAGGATTCGCAGGTATAGATCGGGCTGCGGCTCCCCGTCAGGATCCAGAAGCACGGTCGTATTGTCACCGACCTCCACACCGGGCGTGTTCCCCTTGTACGCGAACAGAACGGTGGTCAGCGCGGGGTGAGCGATTCCGTGGCGCCGGCCCAATGGTGAAGACACGTAGACTATCCCTCCAATCAGTTCCGCACGGAAATCCTCGGGCATCTGCTCGTAGATGCGATGGAACTCCTCGCGGGTCATCCGATCGCCGTTGTGCAGTTCCGCTCGCGGACGCGGATGTTCGATCGGTTTGGGAATCGCTGACATACTGCCTCCCGGCTGCCGCACCCGCACGGCACCATCGGTATTATATCGCTCCTTTGAAGGAAATGGGCTCCATGCGAGCGAAAACAACTGTCCGTCCGCCGCGGGCGCCAGTAGACATCCTATGCAAACTCTGTTCAGTCCCGACCGCCCCGTTTGCGGAGCGGGACGTGATTGAATACGCGACGGGATTCGCCGAACAGCACCCGCGCCTCAAGCTCTCCCGCGACGGCTTCGGCAACCTGTTGCTGGAACTGCCCGGACGCAAGCGGACCATCCCGCGATGGGTCTTTACCGCCCATATGGACCATCCCGGCTTCGTCGCGGAAAAGATGCTCGACCGCAGGAAGGTGCGAGCGGCGTTCCGCGGCGGGGTGCGGGCCGAGTACTTCAGGGGAAGCCGCGTGCGGTTCTTCGATGACGGCCGCGAGGTCGCCGCGACCGTTCAGAAGGTCACCATCGGAAAAGATCGGGGATATCCGGAGCGGGCGATCCTGCGGGTGAGCGGGCCCGTCTCGCCCGGATCTCCGGGCATGTGGGACCAGGGGGAAGGGCGGATCAAGGGCGGCAAGTTTTATTGTCGCGTCTGCGACGACCTGGCCGGGGCGGGGGCGGCGCTGGCGATGCTTGACGAGCTGTGCAGGCGGCCGCCGACGGCGACGGTCGCCTTGCTGCTGACGCGTGCGGAGGAGGAAGGGTTTATCGGCGCGATCGCGGCATCGCGCCGGCCGAAGCTCCTGCGAAAGAGCGACCGGATCATCGCGATCGAATGCTCGGCCATGCAGCCGTACGCGCCCCAGGGCAAGGGCGCGATCATCCGCGTGGGGGACAAAACCAGCGTCTTCAACTCCGACCTGACGTATTTCATCACCCAGCAGGCCGCGGAGCTGGCGACGAAAGACAAGTCGTTCCGATATCAGCGCGCCCTGATGCCCGGCGGCACCTGCGAGGCAACTGTCTACGACATCTACGGTTTTCTCGCCGCCTCCATCTGCGTGCCGCTCGGCAACTACCACAACATGGAGGTCGCGAAGAAGAAGATCGGCCCCGAGTACATCGACCTGAACGACTGGCACAAGATGGTCAAGCTGTTTCTGCACCTGGCCCGCACCGCCCACACATACGAGCCGGGGCACAAGCGGCTGCGCGAGCGAATCGAGAAACGATTCGAAAAACTCAGACACCTGCTGTGATGACTCTGCCCTGCGAAGAGGCCACGACCCTCACTGGCCGGCAGTACACGGATCGCTATTTCTTCTTCGTTTCACGGAAGAGAGGCGACTCGGCCAGAGTAAAGAGAACAACCTCCTCGCCGGTCGTAGTGCTGATGTCGTGGTGCAGACTCAACACCTTCACGCCGGTGGCCTCATGAACCATCGCCTCCATAAGTGGCCGCGCCATTTCGATCAGATGAGTCCGTACCTGTTTGAGCAAGTCCCTCCCCTTTTCAGCGGGGAGGGTTTGGACGAGGTGCTGTTCGGCGGCGGTCAACACCCCTTTCAGTCGGACAACGAGCAGGTCATCAATCAGGTGGGCGCGAATGTCCTTCGGTCCCCGGCCCATGTAATCCTGTTCGAAGCGGCTGACCCCTTGACAGATGTTGGCTTCGATCTCTCCTTGCGTCTTCATGGTGACCCCTTGCCAATGAAACGCCACGATGGCCAACTCGTGCCTGGGCGAGCAGATTTGGGTGATCCTCCACCGCAGCCCACAGTGGATTATAGCAAACGCCCAGGAACATTTCACCCGATTCCCCATTGCCTTCCACGTTCGTGCGCCCTAGAATTTGACCAGTTGAGCGGAGCTTTGCTGTATTAGGATGCTGGCTCCCGATTAATTCAAAGTCGTCGGACGACTAGATAGAGGGCAACCCGGCCGTGCCGGGAGGCCCGTTGACGAGTAAGCCGACGTGGCCGAACACCTGAGGGTGTTCGGCCACGTCGGCTTTTATTTTCGCTTGCGCGGCCAAGTAAGGCCCCGGGAGGTGAAACGACGTAAACCGATTGAAGAGGCGATGAAGCGTTAAAAGGCCCGGGGCCCAGGTAAGACCGCCGAGCCGAAGTACTGATCAGCCCCGGCAGCTAACCGGCGCGCTCGAGCGCACAGGACAAGGAGTTGTATCATGATTATGACCTTAATCGGCTGGATCGCGTTAGGCCTCATTGCCGGCTTCCTCGCGAGCAAGATGGTGAATCGACGCGGCGAGGGCATGATGATGGACATCGTGCTCGGCATTGTCGGCGCGCTGATCGGCGGCTGGATCTTCCATGCATTTGGAACTGCCGGCGTGACCGGGTTCAACGTGTGGAGCCTCTTGGTCGCCATCATTGGGGCCGTGGTGTGCCTGGTCGTATGGCACGCCATCCGAGGCTCGGTGTCGCGCGCCTGAGAACAGTTCAATCGAAGTCGTCGGACGACTAGATGAAGGGCAGCCCGGCCCAACCGGGAGGCCCGTCGACCAGTAAGCCGACGTGACGGAGTGCCCGCAAGGGCGTTCGGTCACGTCGGCCGTTTTGTTTGCGGTGGCAATGGAGATGCGCAGCCACCAGAAATGAGGAGCGATGAACAAGCCTGATTCAACCATGGCGCAACGGGTCGCCCGAGCGGCAAGCGACTCCCAGCGGCAGAGGACCGGCCACGTGCCCAAGGCGGTGACCGTGGTCCTGAGCCAGGACACGCTTGTGATTACGCTGCACGGCGTCTTGTCGCCGGCAGAGACGGCGCTGGCCCAAAGTCCGGAAGGCGCCGTGAAGGTGCAGGAATTTCACCGCCAGTTGTTCGCCAGTTCCGCCGAACCCTTGCGGCAGGAGATCAAACGAATCACCGGCGTGGACGTGCGTGAGGCGGCCGCGGAAGTCGAACCCTCCACCGGCACCGTGGTCCAGGTCTTTACCACTGGCACCATGGTTCAAGTGTTCCTGATGGACAAGAACATCTCTGCGGACGCCTGGAATGGGAGTGAAACAGTTCACAAGGTCATCGAACCGGGGGTGCTAGCGTGACAGCGACCGGCATGACGAGGGTCGCGGAGGCACTCACCAGGAGCATCGATGAACAAGTACACGACTCAATCTGAAGCGACACGGATTCTCGCAGCCCAGCAGACGCATAGCGACCTGCATCCCGGCCACGGTGTGATCACCATGCCGACGCACGCCGACATCGCCAAGCGGGCCTATGACATTTACGTCAAGAACGGCTGCAAACAGGGCCAATGCAAACAGAACTGGCAGCAAGCGGAACATGAGCTGCGAACAGGCGACCGCCGACCGTGACGTTCACGGACGGCAGACCCCCTCGTTGTTCAGACCGTCGAAAGGAATTCTATATGGGATTGATTCTATTCATAATCGTGATCCTCCTGCTCGTTGGCGCGCTGCCCAGATGGGGCTACAGCCGCAACTGGGGCTATGGTCCCACTGGCGGCCTCGGGCTAGTGGTGCTGATCGTGCTGGTGTTGCTGATCTTCAACGTGATCCCGCGCGGCTTTTGAGCGGGCGTGGACTCACCAGAAGGGTGGCTTCTACCACGACGGCCGCTTTGCGGCCCTGCGGGATGTCGTCGAGCATTACGACAGCTTCATGAAGCTTGGACTGAGCGACCCGCGAAAGAGTGATCTGATTGAATACCTGAAGTCATTGTAACTTGAGGAAATCATGACCGAAACGAAAGAGAGGAAGGCGGACGTGTTCAACAAAGCAAAGGCCGATGCCAAGCGCGAGGCTGACGCGCCGACGTACAGGACGATTCTGATCGCCGCGTCCGTGGGGGTACTCATCGGCCTCCTCTTGAGGCGGTAACAGACCATGGCGCGACTGACGGAAACGGGAACGGGCCTGAAGCTCGGCTTGATGCCGACGGTATTTGCCACGGTAGCGGCACTGTATCTTGCTCAAGGGGTGCTCATTCCGCTCGCCGTCGCGATCTTGCTCGCGTTCCTGCTGGCGCCGGTGGTGGCCTGGCTGGAACGGTGGCGATTGGGGCGGATCGCAGCCGTCCTCATCGCCGTAGGAACGGCGTTGGCGGTGCTCGGCACGGTCGGCTGGCTCGTGGAGCGGCAGTTCGTGGAGGTGGCGGAGAAGCTGCCGGACTACCGGGAAAACATCCAGAATAAAGTGCGACGGTTTCACGGCGCCGCTGGCGGCAGCTTTTCCAAAGCCGCCAAGGGCGTGGAAGACACCCTGAAGAGCATGGCGAGCACTCAGCCTTCCACGGCGCCGTCGGCGACGGCGAACCTGACTCGTACGGCGCAGCCGCCCGACAGCCACCCGGGTGATCCGACGCTGCCGCAGGTTTCTCCGCAGAACCCTCTGCCCGTGCGCGAATACTCGGAGCCGGCCTCGCCGCTCCAAATCGTTGGGCGCTACCTCGGGCGGATGCTCAGCCCGCTGGCGACGGGCGGCCTGATCGTCGTCTTCCTGATCTTTATGCTGCTCAACCGCAGGGACCTGCGCGACCGGATAATTCGACTCATCGGTCATGGGCGACTTAACCTGACCACGCAGGCGCTGGACGACGCCGGCACTCGCATCAGTCGCTATCTGCTGATGCAGTCGGTCATCAACGCGACCTATGGCCTCTGCATCGGAATCGGCCTCTGGATCATCGGACTGTCTTCCGCGGAGGGCCGATTCCCCAACGTGCTCCTGTGGGCGTTGCTGGCGGCAGTCTTGCGATTTGTCCCCTACCTGGGCCCGTTCATCGGCGCGGCGGCGCCGGTCGTGCTGTCGCTGGCGGCTTTCAACAGCGTCGGCGTCTTTGCCGCGACGCTATGCATGTATCTGGGGGTCGAATTGGTGACGAGCCACGTGCTCGAGCCGTGGCTCTACGGATCGAGCGCGGGCCTGTCGGTCATGGCGATTCTCGTTTCGGCGGTGTTCTGGACGTGGCTGTGGGGGCCCGTCGGACTGCTGCTCGCCACGCCGTTGACGGTCTGCGTGGTGGTGCTGGGCAAGTATGTTCCGCAACTCCGGTTCCTGGATGTGATTCTCGGCGACGAGGAGGTTCTGGAGCCTTCCGTTCGCGTGTATCAGCGCCTTCTCTCGCTGGACCAGGAAGAAGCCGGCGAACTGCTCCACGACTACCGGAAGGAGAAGGGACTGGAGTGTCTATACGACCAAGTCATGATTCCTGCGCTGGCGATGGCCGAAAAGGACCGTCATACGGGGAAACTCGATGCCGAGCAGGAAATCTTCATCCGCCAGGCGATGCGCGACCTGATCGAAGAATTGGGAGACGCGCAGAAGACGGACGCCGCCGCCGCTACACTCGCCGAAGTGAATGAGAACGCCGACAGTCCGGCGAGCGTCGTCAGTCCGCCGATTTCCAAAGGGCCGTCCGTGATCGTTCTGTGCCTTCCGGCCCATGATGAGGCTGACGAAATTGTCGGGCTGATGCTCGCGCAGCTTTTGGAATTCAAGGGGCAGAGAGCGATTGCCGTGTCGCAGGTGTCTCTGGCCGGCGAGGTGCTCGAGTTGGTTCAGGAGCATGAGGCGGGGACGGTGTGCATCTCAGCGCTTCCACCCGCCGCGCTGGCCCACTCGCGATATCTCTGCAAGCGGCTGCACGTGAAATTCCCGGAGCTGCCCACCGTGGTGGGTCTGTGGACGAGCAAGGCTGACCCGAAGAAGTCACTGG
>Ga0073928_10005810_pt1 | contig 17031 bp, 12 predicted proteins | sample PaiPotPPA55metaG_FD_76969 | JGI IMG/M metagenome (GOLD analysis project Ga0073928, IMG submission 76969) | Iron sulfur acid spring bacterial and archeal communities from Banff, Canada, to study Microbial Dark Matter (Phase II) - Paint Pots PPA... ... | reverse complement strand
GGTCGACGGCATAGACCGGCAGCCTGGATTTGCCGGCGAGGTTGGCGCACATCGGCTCGCCCATGGTGCCGAGCCCGACGAATCCCAATGCCTCGATCCCTGCCATGTCATCCTCCCGCGCGCCCACCGCTTCAGTCTCGCCCAAGCCTCGGTGCTGTCCTACTGCCGCCGACCGGGCGACGCTCCCGCGTACCCGGGCCGGCAAAATTGGGTTCGTTTGGTAATTTTAATGTTGGCGCTTCGGCGCCGCTCGGCTTCACCCCATCCCACATAAACGTTAATTGCGTACACCGTCTATATGAGCCGGCCCAGTGCCCCTGTCAAGCGACGGAAGTTCGTCCCGCTGAATCTTAAATCAGCGGGTCCCAGGTTCGAGCCCTGGTGCGCCCACCAAATTTCACAAAAATTACAAGCAATTAGGCGGGGCAGCCCGGCCGCCCTTATTTAGCCGAATGGACAAATAAGGGAAAACGGCCGCCCCGACCGGCGCAGCCCATCGTGTCCCTGGTGGCTGCTGCAAACCGCGCATCGCTCCGGCCGTTGCTGAGTTTCCCGGCAACGTTCTTCCTCGCGTCCCTGGCCGCGCTGGAATTCGAGGAACTCCGATTCGAAGATTTGTAATATTCGGGAGTGACACCTCGGCTATTGATGCTCCTTTGCGTTCTCTTGATGACCGCGCCTGTGGGTGCGCAGTCACAGCAGCGGAATCGGCAACAAAGCCAGCCCCAACATGGCGCACAGGCTCCAGCCGCAGATAAGCGCGGAACGGATGATGCCCCGCATCGAGGAGGCCCGGCGCGCGGCTCGGCGGCTTAGCACCGATCGCGGCGCGACGATGCGCGGCAGGGCGCAGGCGCGGGTCGAGACGGTCGGGCGCGCATCGCCAGTCTTACCAAGTCTGCATTTTGAATAGGCGACCCTGCTCGTTCTCGTCGTGAAGAAGCAGGACGATCTCGGCCTCATCAAAGACCGGCGGCTCATCATCGGCACGGACCGGAAGATCGGAGTCGATCAAGGTGATCACCGACTGAATTCCAAGGTCGGAGTAACGTCGGATAACCGAAAGAAGGTTCTCCTTCTTGCGATCATCCAGAGACTCGAAAACGCCATCGTGGTAGACGAACCGCGGAAACTTCTTGTCGAGATGCGCACGCAGCACCGCCATGTCGAACGCGATGCACAGGAGTTTCCTGTAGGTATGTCCCATGTCAGCACTCGTGGCGTTGCCAGCCTCGTCCAGAATCTCCGCCTTGAACTCCAAATGTCCCGATTGATTGGGCGAGACGCTCAGCAGCGCTTTGCGATCGACGACCTCTTCGACGATCTCGTTGAAGAACAGTCGGATCGTCGAAAATAGGCTGGACTTGTCGGCGTTCTGGGCTTCGACATCGGTTTCGATCTGCGTCTGGAGGTGCCCACGATCCTCGGTCAAGGTGCGGATATCGGCGCGGAGTTCCTGCAGCCGATGCAGAAACCCGCGCTGGCGCTCGAGCGAAGTTATGTCGGCACGAAGCGTGACCAGTTCGCCGGAGACCTGCTTGTATTTGCCGAACGCGTCCGTGCCGCTGAGGAAAGCCAGCATTTCCGACCGTCGTTTTCCCAAGGTATTGAGCTCGCCGTTGACCCGCTTCAGTTCCACTTCGATCTCGCTGCGCTCCTCTTGTAAGTAGATGCGCCGCTCATCTGTGATGGCCCTGTTGAAGGCGATCAATTGGTGAAAATCCCTCTTGATCTGCCCCTGGAAGAGAACGCCAACTTCCTCGAACAGCTTCTTGGCACTATCGGGATCGAAGAGGATCTGATCCTCTTCCAACGATGCAACGATCTTTTTCCGGCTCTGAGCAAGCGAGTACCGTCGCGCGTTGAGTTCAGCGATCCGCTCATCCACCTCATCGACTAGTTGCTTCGTCTGCGCCTTGTCCTGCGCCCGGAAGTCGAACGCATCGAGCAGTTGCTGTTTCCTCTCTACCTCCTGCTGCTTGAGCAACAGGATGCCATCAATTTTGCTGGCGTCCTCGACCGATCCCCCCAGCTCAGCTTTGATCATCTGGGCCGTCGCCTGTTTCTCGGCCAGCTCCTCTTCCTTGGCATAGTGCCGCGCCACGAGCTCAGCGTTGAAGCCGAGGATATGAGCCAGGAAGGGTTTCCAGTCGGCGTGAGCGTTGGCGAATTTCCTCAAGTGGAAGACGTCCTGAAAGTCGTCTTGCGATCGTAGGAAATAGCCGAGGCCTTTACGATAAGCCCATGGCTTGAGCGCGCGCCAATCGAGAAGGCTGTCCAGCAGATCTTTGGCCCGCTCGAACGGAACGTCGGAGTGGTCCCATTCGTGGACCGAGAGCGTCGAATAGTCCTGATGGCCGGCAACGTGCTTCTTGAATGCGATCTTCGAGGGCTCGGCAACGCTGCGCCGCACGGTGACGTAGGTGCCGTCAGGTAGCTCGATTTCGAGGAAGAACACGAAATCATTGAACAGATCGATGTGCTTAAAAAGGAAGAACTTGGCGTCGCGCGCAGCCAAAAAGCCGAAGTCGAGCATCCGGCTGAGGGTCGTCTTGCCGAGGTTGTGCGTGTCCTTCTTCCGGTTCTCGGGGAGCCGGATTTCGGCCAAAACGACGTTCAGCCCTGAGGCGAAATCGACTGGAGCGAATTTGTCGGGCCGGTCTGAATAGAGCCTAGAGAGCTTCATTCGGCCCAACATATTCGATTGCATCGGTCTTCGGATGGTACTCGACCAGTCCCATCAGATAGAGAAAATTGAGTGATGGCAGGAACAGCACGTCGCCTCCCACAATGGCATTCCGGGCATATTTGAGCAGCGCATCATATTCATCGAGCCGGCGTGCCCGCAGCCGCGCGAGCAGAAGCAACGCAACGCTGACGACAGTGCGATCGGGATGAGAATGCTTAGTCGGCCGAAGCATCCGCAGCCTTCCCGATGTCGCAATTCCAGTACATGTAAAACAAAACCGCTCTCGTGATGCGCTTGTGCGCCGCTTGCCGCAACACGGGGTCACGCGCAAACAAGAGGTCGAGCAGATATTCCATCACGCGGTCAAACGTCTGATAGTCCCGTCGCCTGGCGATGATCCGGAGCTGAAATTCGTCGACCACCGTCTCGTAGAATCGCAGAAGCTCCATGTTCTCGGGCGCGGAAAGGAATGTGTGAATCTGAGTGGTCTCTTTCAGGTATTTTTTCCGCAACAACTTCGCGTATTCCGAGGTCATGTTGTTGAGCGCATTCTTCTCGTCGTAGGCGGTGCGGTCGGTGGGCGGGTCGTCGAGGACGGCTCTACCTCCGCCTTATTGCGCGCGAGGGCCTGCACCACTTCAGCTAGCTCATCGGGGCTGACGATCAACGGAGAGTCGACAGGATCGAGGTTCGCAACCTTCGCTACGTCGCTGAAGGTCTTCAGCCAGAGCTCCAACTGTTCCACGCCGCACAGATAGATCGACGGGACGGGAATGGCGCATTCACCGGCGATGTGGGCGACGATGTCGGTCTGGGCGTTCCCGGCAAGCCGGCGGTTGGCGAACAGCATGTAGTGGTCGAGTTGCTTGGCTGCTCTCAGCTTCTTGATCCGCGGAATCTCTTTCCCCAGTACTGTGTTGACGGCCGGCGGGCTGAAGAAATCGGCCTCAGAGAAGCTGCGGTTGTAACCGTTGGTGTGCTTGGCCTGTATGATAGTCGTGCCCGACCAAGGGTCCGCCATGCTCGGATGCCGTTCAGCAGTCCCGACGAATTTCGCATCCCTGCCTCCGTCCGGTCCCTTGGCGAATCCTTGGACGGAGATGCCGAGGAGCCGCTGGCACAGCAGCACGATCAGAATTTCGAACTGCTCCGGGCCAAGGCCTTCGTAGGCGTATTTCATTCGTTTGGTCTCCGCCCCGCGCCCCAAGATGCCAAGGCTGGCATCCTGCCTCAGGCGCACAGCCCAGCAAAGGGAGATCGGACCCATATCTCCATCGTTGCGCGCGAGCTTCCGTGGCCACGTCCGTTTTCCGGCCGTCGCGGGGGCACCGCGCGGCGAAGATCGGCCTCGACGCGCAGATCGCCGGCGCCTCGTCGGCATGGCTGCCGATTGCTCGCGGCGCGCGCCGCGCGGCCGAGTCTCCGTGACCTCACCACGCCCCGCCCGATGGCCGCGTGCCGGTCGGCGGCGTGCCGGCGTTGACTGTATAGACCCACGTCACAGGGAATGAGGGCATCATGAAGAGAGTCGTTCTGTCCTGGACCACGCTGGCGGCCATCGCGCTCGCCACCACCTCCTGCAGCCAATGGTTGGGCAGCAGCCGCACGCTGCCCGGCGAAACCAATGCCACGCAGTACGACGACCAAGAGCCGCTGGACAAGGCGCCGGCCAGCACTACCGATCGATGATCCCGCGCGGAAGCGGGTTCGCTGCTCGGCTTACGAGAAGGCCCAGCCCTCTTTCTTCCATGAATTGCTCTTGTCCCACCCCGGAGACATTCGCGGATGATAGGGAGCTTGCCGGAATTACCGTCGATGCCGCCGATATATCAGCCGATCCTTTGATCGAAGCTGAGGCCGCTTCGAGCGCTGCGGCGCGCTGGACACTGCCGCCGAGGTCGCCACGGCGCGGATTCCGGGCGATTTGCAAGATTCTTAACCATTCTTGCCGCATGCTTTCGCCCAGGTACAGCAACCGGCACGGGCATGGGTATTCTCGCGCGCCTATTCCTTCTCCTGGCGATCGCCCTGGTGCCGACGGCAACGATCCAGATCTATGACGAGCTGGATCGTCGCCAGGCCCAGGAGGCGGAGCTCCATGCCGAGGCGCGGCGGCTGACCGAGCTGGCGGGCATGGAGCAGGACCGCATCTTCGAGGGCACGCGCCAGCTCCTCACCGCCATCGCCCAGCTGCGTCCGACGCTCCTGCAAAGCCGTGATCTCTGCGCCGCGACGCTCAGCCGCCTGGCGGCGCAGCAGCAGCGCTACGCCTACATCGCGCTCGCCGACCTCGACGGGAACAGCCTCTGCGCCAGCACGCCGCGGCTGCCGCGGGACGAGCTGGCGGCGCAGCAAGCCTTCATCCGCGCCGCCGCGATCGGCGGTGATCTCTCCGTCGGCAACGCCGCGGTCACGTCAGACGGCAAGCTCCTGCTCCCGCTCGCGCTGCCCGTCGCCGGGGAGGGCGGCAAGGTCACCGAAGTGCTACTGGCGGCGCTCAGCCTCGACTGGCTCGGCGCGAGCCTGCCGGCGAGCCTGTTGCCCGCCGGCGCGATCCTCGAATTCGCCGATCGCGCCGGAATCGTCATCGCCCGGCTGCCGCAGGCGGAGGGCGCGCCCTATCCTGTCGGCGATGCGCTGCCCGAGGCGCGCCGCGTGCTGATGACGCATGCCACCACCGGCACATTCGAGAGCAGCGATCCCCGCGGCGGCGCGCGCATCTTCGGCTACAAGCCGCTCGATGCGGCGCCGGCGCAAGGCGTCTACATCGAAATTGGCCTCGACCGCGACGCGGCACTCGCGGCGATGGACCGGGCCATGGCGCGGCACGGCATGGCGGCCATTGCCGCGCTGCTCGCCGGCTGTCTTCTCGCCTGGCTCGGCGCGCATTACTACATCCGCCGGCCGACCGGCGCGCTGGTGCGCGCGGCGCGGCGCTGGCGCGAGGGGGACTGGCGCGCGCGCGTCGATTCCGGCGACAGCCGCTCCGAATTCGGCCGCCTCGGCCACGCCTTCGACCAGATGGCGGAAGCCCTCGCCCAGCGCGAGCGGCAGCTCATCCAGGCGAAGGAGGACGCCGAGGCGTCCAACCGGGCGAAATCGAGCTTCCTCGCCAATATGAGCCATGAGCTGCGCACGCCCTTGACCGCCATCATCGGCTTCTCGGAGGTCATCACCGGTCAGCATTACGGGGCCAACGCCGTCGAGCGCTACCGCGAATGCGCGACCTATATCGGCGCCTCGGGCCAGCATCTGCTGCGCCTCGTCAACGACGTGCTCGACATCTCCAAGCTCGCCGCGGGCCAATTGGAGTTGGCCGAATCCGTCGTCGATCTCGGCGCGCTCTTGCGCGAGTGCATCGCTCTCCTCGGCAGCGAGGCGCAGCAGAAAGCCGTGACGATCGCCACGGACATCCCCGCCGCACTGCCGCCGCTGATGGCGGGCGAGCTGCGGCTGAAGCAGGTGTTCGTCAATCTGCTGTCGAACGCGGTGAAATTCTCCCGCCAGGGCGGCCGCGTCATCGTCGGCGCGCAGGTGACCGAGGCCGGCGACCTCGCCGTCAGCGTGGCCGATCAGGGCATCGGCATGAAGGCGCAGGACATCCCGCTGGCGCTCGAGCCGTTCCGCCAGATCGACAACGCCCTGTCGCGGCCCTACGAGGGCACCGGCCTCGGCCTGCCGCTGGCCAAGATGCTGGTCGAGAAGCATGGCGGCACCCTCGCCCTCGACAGCACGCTCGGCGTCGGCACCACGGTGACCGTCACTCTGCCCGCGGCACGGCTGCGCCCGCTGCTGCAGAGCGCGCATGAGCAGGCGGGGGCGGCGCCCTAATTCCGATCGACGCTATCGCGCCTCGCCCACGCGGGCAAAGAGGCGGTCCCATTTGTGGTGCTTCCCCGAAGGCGCGGATCGGCCGCCCGGAAAACGCTGCGCGAGCACCGAGAGATCGGACATTCGCTCGATCTCGAACCACCGCCAACCGGCTTCCGGCTCGAGCTGATAGGCCAGCAGCGTTTCGCGCCCGCCGCGGATGCCGTAGTCGTGCGGCTCGGCAACTCTGACAGATCCCTTGAAACGCAAGCCGATCAGCCGCTTCTGATCGATGGCGGCGAGCAGCCGCATATCGGGCGTTGGGTGCCTATTCATTTCACCCGATGTGGGAGATTCGGCTGCCATTGCAATCGCGCGCGCTTCCGGCAACCATCACGCCAACGAGTATGGGAGGAGGATAGGATGGGCCGGCTTCAAGGCAAGCGCGCGGTGGTGACGGGCGCCGGCAGCGGCATCGGCCGCGCCAGCGCCAAGCGGTTCGCCGCCGAAGGCGCGGCCCTGCTCATCGTCGACAAGACCGCGGCGGCGGTCGAGGAGACGGCGGCGCAGATCAGAGCGGGCGGCGGCAAGGTCATGGCGGTGGCCGCCGATGCCGGCGTCGAGACGGAGGTGCGCGCCTTCATCGACCGGGCCGTCCGCGACCTCGGCGGGCTCGAAATCGTCTATGCCAATGCCGGCATCAGTGGCGGCTTGGTGCCGCTGTTCGAGCAGACCGTGGAGATGTGGCAGGAGATCCTGCGCGTCAATTTGATCGGCCCCTTCCTCGCCATCCGTCATGCGGCGCCGCACATGATCAAGCAGGGCAAGGGCGCGATCGTCTGCACCGCCTCGGTCGCCGGCTTGCGCGCCAATGCGGGCGGCCATCCCTATAGCGCCAGCAAGGCCGGGGTCATCAGCCTGGTGCAGACGGCCGCCAACTCGCTGACCGGGACGGGCGTGCGGGTCAACGCGATCTGTCCCGGCCTGATCGAGACCGGCATGACCCAGCCCATCTTCGAGCGCGCCCGCGAGCGCGGCACCGAGGCCAAGATCGGCCAGCTCAACCCGCTGCAACGCCATGGCGAAGCTGAGGAAATCGCCGCCATGGCGCTGTTCCTGGCGAGCGACGACGCGTCCTACGTCAACGGCCAGGCCTTTGCCGTCGATGGCGGCTTGTCGAGCACGCACCCCTTCGCCCGGCAGCGGTTCTAGGCGCCGCCAGATGCGGCAGCGCGCTTGACTTGAACAAGCGCGAACGCAATGCTCCTTAGTGATTATGGCGCGAGACTGGCTGGCAAGCTGGCCGGGCGATGGCGCGATTGGTTAAGATCGCCACGGCGTAGGCTGTCGGGGTGGGCCCCTGTCCGGCGCCGATGGGCCGCGTTCGCGACGAGGCGAACGCAAGGCCGCGCGATCGGTTAAGGGGGCGTATGGTTGGCCTGGTAGGAAGACCGCCGCAAGGCCTCTATGACCCACGCAACGAGCACGATGCGTGCGGCGTCGGCTTCATTGCCCATATCAAGAATCGCAAGAGCCACGGCATCGTCGCCGACGGCATCCGCATCCTGCTCAATCTGGCGCATCGCGGCGCCGTGAGCGCCGACCCGCTGGCGGGCGACGGCGCCGGCATCCTGCTGCAGCTCCCCGACAAGCTGTTCCGCGCCGAGGCCAAGCGCCTGGGCTTCGCCCTGCCGGCGGCGGGCGAATACGGCGTCGGCATGATGTTCCTGCCGCGCAACGCGGGGACGCGCCGCGCCTGCGAGGAGGCGCTCACGCATTTCATCGCCGCCGAGGGCCAGCGTCTGCTCGGCTGGCGCGACGTGCCGGTCGACAATTCGGTGCTGGGCGAGAGCATCCGCCCGATCGAGCCGGTGATCCGCCAGGTCTTCATCGCCCGCGGCGCCAACTGCCCCGACGTCGATAGCTTCGAGCGCAAGCTCTTCGTCATCCGCAAGCAGACGCATCTGCGCATCCGCGCGCAGGGGCTGCCGGAGCAGAGCAGCTTCTACATCGCCAGCCTCTCCGCCCGCACCATCATCTACAAGGGCATGGTGATCCCGGAGCGGCTCGCGCTCTATTATCGCGATGTCGGCGACAAGCGCTTCGAATCGGCGCTGGCGCTGGTGCATGCGCGCTTCTCCACCAACACCTTCCCGTCCTGGGAGCTGGCGCATCCCTTCCGCTACCTCGCCCATAACGGCGAGATCAACACGCTGCGCGGCAACATCAATTGGATGATGGCGCGGCGCCATTCGATGACCTCGAAATTGCTCGGCGCCGACCTCGAGAAGCTGTGGCCGCTGATCGGCGACGGCAATTCGGACTCGGCGACGCTCGACAATTGCCTCGAGCTGCTGATCGCCGGCGGCTACTCGCTGCCGCATGCGCTGATGCTGCTGATCCCGGAGGCATGGTCCGGCAACGAGCTCATGGATCCGGCGCGGCGCGCCTTCTACGAGTACCACGCCGCGCTGATGGAGCCGTGGGACGGGCCGGCGGCGCTGGCCTTCACCGATGGGCGGCAGATCGGCGCCACGCTCGACCGCAACGGGCTCAGGCCCGCGCGCTTCATGGTGACCAGCGACGACCTCGTGATCATGGCGTCGGAAGCCGGCGTCCTCGACATCCCCGAGCAGCGCATCATCCGCAAATGGCGCCTCGAGCCCGGCAAGATGCTGCTCGTCGACATGGAGCGCGGCCGCATCATCGACGACGACGAGCTCAAGGCCGAGATGGCCGAGGCCAAGCCCTACCGGAAGTGGCTCGACGAGACGCAGATCAAGCTCGAGACGCTGCCGGACGAGATCGCGCCGATGGCGCCGCCCGCCGGCGTGCTGCTCGACCGCCAGCAGGCCTTCGGCTACACCCAGGAGGATCTGAAATTCTTCCTGCAGCCGATGGCGCTGGTCGGCGACGACACGGTCGGCTCGATGGGCCGCGACACGCCGCTCGCCGTGCTGTCGCATCGCCCGAAAATGCTGTTCGATTATTTCCAGCAGCGTTTCGCCCAGGTCACCAACCCGCCGATCGACTCGATCCGCGAGGAGCTGGTGATGTCGCTGGTTTCGCTGGTCGGGCCGCGCCCGAACCTGCTCGACCTCGAGACCGGCGGCAAGCACATCCGCCTCGAGCTCAAGCAGCCGATCCTGACCAACGTCGATCTCGAGAAGATCCGCCGCATCGAGGACAACACCGGCGGCAAGTTCAAGACCTACACGCTGGCGATCTGCTACGGCGCCGCCGAGGGCGCCGCCGGCATGGCGCGCGCGCTCGACGAGATCTGCCGCCGCGCGGAGGAAGTCGTGCGCGCGGGCCACAACCTGCTGGTCCTCTCCGACCGCGCCGTCGATGCCGAGCACATCGCCGTTCCCTCGCTGCTCGCCGTGGCGGCGGTGCACCACCATCTGATCCGCGGCGGCCTCCGGACCGAGGTCGGGCTGGTGGTCGAGACCGGCGAGGCGCGGCAGCTGCATGATCTCTGCCTGCTGGCCGGCTACGGCGCCGAGGCGATCAACCCCTATCTCGCCTTCGACGCCGTCTCCTCGCTGCGCCGCGAGCTGGGCGACGTCGCGCCGGAGGAGGCGCACAAGCGCTACATCAAGGCGGTCGCCAAGGGCATCATGAAGGTGATGTCCAAGATGGGCATCTGCACCTTCCAGTCCTATTGCGGCGCGCAGATCTTCGACGCCGTGGGATTGTCGAGCGCCTTCCTCAACCGCTATTTCACCGGAACCGTCTCGCCGGTCGGAGGCGTCGGCCTCGACGAGATCGCCGAGGAGACGGTGCGGCGCCATCGCCTCGCCTATGGCGACGCGCCGAATTACCGCGACGCGCTCGATCCCGGCGGCGAGATCCTGTTCCGCGTGCACGGCGAGACGCATATCTGGAACGCCGAGACCGTGTCGCTGCTGCAGCACGCGGTCCGCACCGGCGACTACCGGCGCTTCAAGGAATACACGAAGCGCGTCGGCGAGCAGGATGCCGGCGTCATCGCGCTGCGCGCGCTGCTCGATTTCAATCTCGCGGAGAGCCCCATCCCGCTCGACGAGGTGGAGCCCGCGTCGGCGATCGTCAAGCGCTTCTCCGGCGGCGCCATGTCGTTCGGCTCGATCTCCTGGGAGGCGCACACCACGCTGGCGATCGCCTTGAACCGGCTCGGCGGCAAGTCGAACACCGGCGAGGGCGGCGAGGATCCGCAGCGCTACAAGCCGCTGCCCAACGGCGATTCCATGCGCTCGGCGATCAAGCAGGTCGCCTCGGGCCGCTTCGGCGTCAACATCGAATATCTCGTCAACGCCAGCGACCTGCAGATCAAGATGGCGCAGGGCGCCAAGCCCGGCGAAGGCGGCCAGCTGCCCGGCCACAAGGTCGATGACTGGATCGCGCGGGTGCGCCAATCCACCCCCGGCGTCGGTTTGATCTCGCCGCCGCCGCATCACGACATCTACTCGATCGAGGATCTGGCGCAGCTCATCCACGACCTCAAGAACGCCAACCCGCAGGCGCGGATCAGCGTCAAGCTCGTCTCCGAGATCGGCGTCGGCACCATCGCCGCCGGCGTCGCCAAGGCCTATGCCGATCACGTCACCATCGCCGGCCACGAGGGCGGCACGGGCGCCAGCCCCCTCACCTCGATCCATCATGCCGGCGAGCCCTGGGAGATCGGCCTCGCCGAGACCCATCAGACGCTGGTGCTCAACAATTTGCGCGGCCGCATCGCCGTGCAGGTCGATGGCGGCTTGCGCTCGGGCCGCGACGTGGTCGTCGGCGCGCTGCTGGGCGCCGACGAGTTCGGCTTCGCCACCGCCGCGCTCATCGCCGCCGGCTGCGTCATGATGCGCAAATGCCATCTCAACACCTGCCCGGTCGGCGTGGCGACGCAGAACCCCGAGCTGCGCCACCGCTTCGTCGGCAAGCCCGAGGACGTCACGAACTTCTTCATGTTCATCGCCGAGGAAGTGCGCGAATACATGGCGCGGCTCGGCTTCCGCACCGTGAACGAGATGATCGGGCGCACCGACAGGCTGGAGATGCGGCGCGGCCTCAATCACCCGAAGGCGCGCCTCCTCAACCTGTCGCGCGTGCTTTATCGCCCCGCCGTGGCGCCGGGCACGGCGACCTATCAATGCGAGAAGCAGAACCACCGCCTCGACCGCGCGCTCGACCACAAGCTCATCGCCAAGGCGAAGCCGGCGCTGACGCGCAAGAAGCCGGTCACCATCGAGATGCCGATCCGCAACGTCCATCGCGTCGTCGGCGCCATGCTCTCGGGCGAAGTCGCGAAGCGCTATGGCGATGAGGGATTGCCCGACGGCTCGATCCATGTGCGCTTCAAGGGCACGGCGGGGCAGAGCTTCGGCGCCTTCCTGGCGCGCGGCATCACGCTCGAGCTCGAAGGCGCCACCAACGATTATTGCGGCAAGGGCCTGTCCGGCGGCCGGCTGGTGATCTACCCGCCGCATGACAGCCCGCTCGAGCGCGACAAGAGCATCATCGTCGGCAACACCGTGCTCTACGGCGCGATGAGCGGCGAATGCTTCTTCAGCGGCGTCGCCGGCGAGCGTTTCGCCGTGCGCAATTCGGGCGCGCTCGCGGTCGTCGAGGGCGTCGGCGCGCATGGCTGCGAGTACATGACCGGCGGCACCGTCGTCGTGCTCGGCGATACCGGCAGCAATTTCGCCGCCGGCATGAGCGGCGGCATCGCCTATGTGCTGGACGAGCACGGCGCGTTCGAGCGGCGCTGCAACCTCGCCATGGTCGAGCTCGAGCCGGTCGCCGACGAGGACGACGCCCTCGACGCGCTGGAGCACCGCGGCGGCGATCTCGACTCGCATGGCTTGGTCGACGTCGCGCACAGCCTGACGCAGAGCGACGAGCAGCTGGTGCGGCGCCTCATCGCCCGCCATGTGCGCTACACCGGCAGCCCGCGCGGCAAGCTGATCCTCTCGGCCTGGAGCGACTACCGCTCGAAATTCGTCAAGGTGATGCCGATCGAGTACCGGCGCGCCCTGCAGCAGCTCCAGGCGCGCACGCGTGTCACCGAGCGCCCGGAAGTCAGCGTGGCGGTGGGCGACGACTGACATGGGCAAGCCGACCGGTTTTCTGGAGTTCCAGCGGCGCGAGCGCGCCTATGCGCCGGTCGCCGACCGCGTCCAGCATTGGCGCGAGTTCACGCGCGCGCTGCCCGAGGACGAGTTGCGCCGGCAGGGCGCGCGCTGCATGGATTGCGGCACGCCCTATTGCCATCACGCCTGCCCGGTCAACAACATCATTCCCGACTGGAACGACCTGGTTTACGCCGACGACATGCAGCGCGCGCTCGCGGTGCTGCATCAGACCAACAATTTCCCCGACGTCACCGGCCGGGTGTGCCCGGCGCCCTGCGAGGCCGCGTGCACGCTCAACCTCATCGAGCAGCCGGTGACGATCAAGACGATCGAGCACGCCATCATCGAGCGCGGCTGGTCCGAGGGCTGGGTCGAGCCGCAGATCGCCACCCGCCGCAGCGGCAAGCGCGTCGCCGTGATCGGCTCGGGCCCGGCCGGGCTCGCCTGCGCGCAGCAGCTCGCCCGCGCCGGCCACGACGTCGCCGTGTTCGAGAAGGCGGCGCGCATCGGCGGCTTGCTGCGCTACGGCATTCCCGACTTCAAGCTCGAGAAGCACGTCATCGACCGCCGCATCGGGCAGATGCGCGCGGAAGGCGTCGAGTTCCATCCCAACAGCCATATCGGCGTCAATGTGCCGGTCGAGCGCCTGATGCGCGAGTACGACGCGCTGGTCCTGGCGATCGGCGCCGAGGCGCCGCGCGAGCTGCCGGCGCCCGGACGCGAGCTCAAGGGCATCCACTTCGCCATGGAATTCCTGGCGCAACAGAACCGCCGCGTCGCTGGCGAGAAGGTGGCGGAGACGGAAAGCATCATGGCGACCGGGCGCGACGTGCTGGTGATCGGCGGCGGCGACACCGGCTCGGACTGCATCGGCACCTCGAACCGCCACAAGGCGCGCTCGGTCACGCAGCTCGAGATCCTGCCGCTGCCGCCGCAACATGAGGAGAAGCTCGTCACCTGGCCGGACTGGCCGCTCAAGCTCCGCACCTCGAGCTCGCAGGAGGAAGGCGTCGAGCGCGACTTCGCCGTCGCCACCAAGGCCTTCACCGGCAAGGGCGGCCGCGTCACCGGCCTCGACGCGGTACGGGTCGAATGGGTTGCCGAGAACGAGCGCATGGTGATGCGCGAGGTGCCCGGCAGCGGCTTCCACATCAAGGCCGACCTCGTCCTTCTCGCCATGGGTTTCGTGCATCCAATTCATGCCGGCGCCGTCAAGGCGGTCGGCGTGGCCCTCGATGCGCGCGGCAACGTCAAGGCGACGGAGCGCGATTACGCGACCACGGTGCCCAACGTCTTCGCCGCCGGCGACGCGCGGCGCGGCCAATCGCTGGTCGTATGGGCGATCCGCGAAGGCCGCCAATGCGCGCGCGCCGTCGACGAATTCCTCATGGGCCGCTCCGACCTGCCGCGGTGACGCGGCTGGCGAAGGCCGCTGCATTGCCGTCGGTGCGTCCTTCGACAGGCTCAGGATGAGGGATTTTCTTCGTGGCCCCATTCGATTGGGGCCGGCGTGCAGCCGCTGTTGACGGCGCACGCATGCCCGTTGGAAGCTCTGGGCAAAATTGGTCAGAACACAAGGGAGCGAAAGATGGCGAAGCGCCCGCCGGAGCCGAAGATCGTCAATGCCGAGGACATCAACCCGCGGCATCAGTGGGACCGGCCGATCATGGCGCTGGGGCCGATGGCGGTCGATTTCGAGGAGCGCGTCGATTTCCGCAGGCTCCACCGCTATCGCCTCGCCCGCACGCGGCAGGCGCTCGCCAAGTCGGGGCTGGGATCGCTGCTCGTCTTCGACCAGTACAATATCCGCTACATCACCAGCACGGTCATCGGCAACTGGGCGCGCGACAAGTTCACGCGCTATGCCCTGCTGCCGGGCAGCGGCGAGCCGCATATCTGGGATTTCGGCTCGGCGGCGAAGCACCACCGGCTCTACGCGCCGTGGCTGCCGGCGCATAACTGCCACGCCGGCATGCTCGGCCTGCGCGGCGCCGTGCACCCGAAGATCGGGCTCATGCGCAAGGCGGCGCAGGAGCTCAAGTCGATCCTCGACGAGAGCGGCGTCGGCGGCATGCCCGTCGGCGTCGATGTCGTCGAGCCCGCCATGATGTTCGAGCTGCAGGCGGCAGGGATCGACGTGCGCGACGGCCAGCAGGTCATGCTCGACGCGCGCGAGATCAAGAGCGCCGACGAGCTCGCGCTCCTCAACATGTCGGCGGCGCTGGTCGACGGCACCTATCAGACCATCGCCGAGCATTTGAAACCGGGCATCCGCGAGAACGAGATCGTGGCGCTCGCCAACAAGCGGCTCTACGAGCTCGGCTCGGACGATGTCGAGGCGATCAACGCCATCTCCGGCGAGCGCTGCAGCCCGCACCCGCACAATTTCACCGATCGGCTCATCCGCCCCGGCGACCAGGCTTTCTTCGACATCATCCAGTCCTTCGTCGGCTATCGCACCTGCTACTACCGGACCTTCAACGTCGGCCGCGCCACCGATGCGCAGAAGGACGCCTACAAGCGGGCGCGCGAATGGATCGACGCGTCGATCGCCCTGGTGAAGCCGGGCGTCACCACCGACAAGATCGCCGCGTGCTGGCCCAAGGCGGAGGAGATCGGCTTCTCCGGCGAGATGGAGGCGTTCGGCCTGCTGTTCGGCCATGGCCTCGGCCTCGGCCTGCACGAGCGTCCGATCATCAGCCGGCTCAACTCCTTCGACGACCCGACGGAGATCAAGGAGGGCATGGTCTTCGCGCTCGAGACCTATTGTCCCGCGAGCGACGGCTTCTCGGCGGCACGCATCGAGGAGGAAGTCATCGTCACGCCCACCGGCGCCAAGGTGATCACGCTCTACCCGGCGGAAGAGCTGCCGATCGCCAATCCCTACTGAAGGAACGGGCGATGGACTTCACAGGCAAGGTTGTCGTTATCACCGGTGCGGCTGGCGGCATTGGCCGGGCAACGGCGCTCGCTTTCGCTCGGGCCGATACCAGGCTTGTGCTGGTCGATCGCGATGCCGGCGCGGGCGAGGAAGCCAGAGACGCGATCCGCCGTCAGGGTGCCGACGCAGTGTTCATCGCGGCAGACGTCACGCGCTCGGGCGAGGTTCAAACCTATGTCAAGGCGGCGCTCGACACCCACGGCCGCATCGACTGCTTCTTCAACAATGCCGGGATCGAAGGCAAGGTTGCCGATACCGCAGAATACGACGAAGCGGTCTTCGATGCCGTCATCGGCGTCAACGTCAAGGGCGTATTCCTGGGCTTGCGCCATGTGTTGCCGATAATGCTGAAGCAGAAGGCCGGCGCGATCGTCAACACGGCCTCGGTCGCGGGCCTCGTGGGAACGCCGGGAATGCCTGCCTATGTCGCCTCGAAGCACGCGGTGATCGGCCTGACCAAGGCGGCAGCAGGCGAGGTGGCGCGCCATGGCGTGCGCGTCAACGCGGTCTGCCCAGGCCCGGTCGACACCCGCATGATCCATTCACTCGAGATGCAGCTCGACCCGAACAATCCCGCGGCGATCGGCGAGCGCTACAAGGCCGGCATTCCCTCCGGCCGCTACACCACGCCCGAGGAAATTGCCCAGGTGGTGCTGTTCCTCTGCTCCGACCTCGCCGCCAACGTGAACGGCGCGCAATGGGTCGTCGACGGCGCCCGAACCGCAGTCGGCGGCGCCGTCACGACGATGGTGAGGCGATAGCCTAGGGCGTGTACTCATAAATGCATGGGGGGCCGCGCCTAGCCAGATGTCCGGAATCGACGCATTTACGGACAGCGGGCGAGCTGTGAGCGTGGTCGCGCTTTGACCCGGAGCCGTCATTCCACATGCGAAAGGGGATCGGCTGCAATGGGTGGGAAGCGGTCCTTCCGCTTTCGGACGTTGATGCAGGGATAGCGGACGTTCTCCGGTTTCCGGTCAAAGCGAGGCGGAGGCCATATCTATCGTCACGCGTGTTGCGACTACAAAGGCGATCAGCGCGCCGGTAGCGCACGATAGCAATCCCACAACGAAGGGGGCCAGGGTGCCGTGATGCGCGAGCCCTAGAGCCGCACCGGTGACACCGGCGAAGACGTATTGCAGGACGCCCAGCAGCGACGAAGTAGATCCGGTGTGGCCAGCGGGAGCTTGACTCCCTCTCCGCCCTCGGGGGGGGGAGAGGTGGGGGACTCCGGAGCGCGCAGGCGCCCACCTCACCCTCCCTCTCCCCCCTGAAGGGTGGAGAGGGTTTTCGACGACCTTAATGCGCCGCCGCCGCAGCGGCGCGCCCGAGACGATTGTTCGGCGCCGGTGCGCGGCAGATGCTCTCGCTCGAAATTGGCGAGCTGGGCGAAGCAGCGCGGTGCGCAATAGGAGCCGCACCGTCCAGTCCTGCAACGTGCGCAGATCCATAGGCGACACTGCGTCCTGCGGCGCGTCGAGCGT
>Ga0073928_10005809_pt1 | contig 17035 bp, 15 predicted proteins | sample PaiPotPPA55metaG_FD_76969 | JGI IMG/M metagenome (GOLD analysis project Ga0073928, IMG submission 76969) | Iron sulfur acid spring bacterial and archeal communities from Banff, Canada, to study Microbial Dark Matter (Phase II) - Paint Pots PPA... ... | reverse complement strand
CTTCCAGCGCGCGGATATGGTTGAAGCGGGGTGGACGGTGGTCGATCCGATTTTGGACGTATGGAAAGTGTTGCCGCCGCGGCGATTTCCCAACTACCCAGCCGGAAGTTGGGGGCCGAAAGAGGCAGATGAACTGATGGCACGCGACGAACGACAATGGAGGTTACCCACATGATTCTTGCCGGAGAGATCGGCGCTACTCGGACGCGGCTGGCTGCTTTTGAGACGGAGGGCAGCAAGCTGCAAAAGGTAGTCGAGAAAATCTACATGAGCCAGGAAGAACGCAGCTTGCCTGAGATCATTGTGGGATTCATCCGGACAGAAGGAATACCGGTTCACGATGCGTGTTTTGGCGTAGCAGGACCCGTGCGCGGCGGGCAATCCAAAATTTCGAATCTGTCGTGGATCATCGATGCGAAGGAACTGGCCACTCTGCTCAAACTAAAATCCGTTGGTTTAATTAACGATTTGGAAGCCTTCGCTTATGGCATCGATGCCTTGGAGTCAAAGGATTTTGTTACCTTGAGCAAAGGCTCTGAAGATGCCGAAGGCAATCGGGCCGTGATCTCAGCGCGGACCGGCTTGGGTATGGCTGGACTCTTTTGGGACGGTCACCGGCATCATCCATTTGCGTGCGAGGGCGGCCACAGCAATTTTGCGCCCAGTGACAATCTTGAAATTGAGTTGTTACAGTACCTCCAGAAAAAATACGGCCGGGTAAGCTGTGAGCGGGTACTGTCGGGCCCGGGAATCAAGAACATTTATGAGTTTCTTCGAGACAGCAGAAAATTCGAGGAACCCGATTGGCTTCGTGAGCAACTCAGCCATGTGCAGGATGCTCCCGCTCTTATCTCGCAGCTTGCGCTGGAAAACAAAGCGGCAATCTGCGAACAGACTCTCGCTATCTTTGTCGCTATTTACGGATCCCAGACCGGCGACTGTGCGTTGAATTACATGTCCACAGGCGGTATTTTCATCGGCGGTAGCATCGCCGCGAAAATTGTGCCCAAAATGAAGGATCCGGTCTTTTTGCGCGCATTTCTTGCGAAAGGTCGTATGGAACCATTGCTCAAGGCGATGCCGGTAAAGATCGTAATTAATGACGATTCTGGAATTATGGGGGCAGCGCTTTACACACTCATTCAAAAGGCATTTCACTAATTGCGTCAGTTCACCTTTTGAAATTTTGGATTCAGGAAGCACAGTTCCGCATGGTCCTTGTTACAAATCAGGGAGTCGCGCAAGTGCGCCGGATGCAGCATGAAGATAGGAACCAAGGTAGCCAATTGATGGTGGGATCCACATAAACAATGCGATGGATTCTAGCTAGCTACGAGATGAAAGAAGCGAATGGAGTCTGAGCGCTAACTTTGCCAGCCGAGAAACGTGGCGACCACTCCGACGGTATCAATGAATCCATGGGCCAAAATACAAACCCACAGGTTGCGTCCTGACAACACGTAGGCGGCCCCAAGAATCAGGCCAGCCATGCTCGAGTCCACTACACCGGATGGACCCTTGTAGTAGTGGCCATATCCGAAGAGCACAGCAACGACGACAACGACAGCCCAATAAGCAGATTTTGATCGGCCGCCCGCTTCCGCAGCGCGGGTCAGCAGATAACCACGATATCCGATTTCTTCACCAAAGGCGGCAAATGTCCAGATCAAAAGAAGCCACTCGAGTGCGACGACGGCATGCCCTCTAATTTGGTTTGAGCCACTTGGCGCCACTGCGGGCGGCCAGAAGTGAGCGGTGATCGGCCTTGTCGAGGATTAGCCGCGCAACTCATCCACGATCTCGCGGACATCTTGCTGGTTGACGCCGCGCAACCGCGCACGCAAGCTGGACAAGTAAGCATCGATTTTCTGCTCAGCATCACCGTCTACGTTGGCCATCTATTTCCCCTTCCTGAGTGGCCCAAGCAACTTGCTCATGCTCGACGAGAAGCTTGCCCAAGTCTTAGACATATCGAGCGCTCGCTGCTTACCGGCCGGAGTGAGTGCGTAGTATTTCCGCGGATGACCGGCATCCGACTCGACCCACTCACTCCGCACAAGCCCTAGAGTCTTCAACCGGCTGAGGAGGGGGTACACGGTTCCCTCCGATACGATCAGGTCGGAGTCGCTCTCTAGTCGCCGCAAAATTTCAAGCCCGTAGAGTTTTTGGCTCCAAAGGGCGGCGAGGATCGCTAGTTCAAGACATCCCTTGCGAAGCTGAACTCCCCATTTATCCGCGGCCTCTTGGTTGGGATCGGCCTTCTTCATCGTTAATATCTTGCAATACAAGGTATGATGCTGTCAATACTGAATGTATCGCTTGTCCTGCTTGAGTTGATTTGGGCCGGAAGGTCACGCACTCGCCGCCTCAACTATGCGAAAGTTGCAGACAATCGTTTAACAATCTAGTGACACCTGCCAGCGTTCCCAAATCCCGTCTACTGAATCAAACCTTACATACGACACGAAAGCTGCTTTCAGAAGTTGGCATCGAAGGTGACAACTAATGCAGAGCACATGGGAGCGAACCTGCTTCCATGGAATGCGCGGCCCGGTTGCAAGCCCGGGCGTCGACCATAGGAGAGAAAGCGTGGATTGTTATGCAAAGGTAATTGAGTTCTACATACCTAATACTTTTCGAAAAAAGGTGGCTTGGATCCCGCAAGAACAACGCGGAAAAGTAATCGAGTTTTGCCTGGACGTAAAGAAGTCGGCCTAAGTTGGACTCAAGTATCAGATGGGGAGGTGAGTAATGTTGACGATAAATGTCGAAAAATTGAAGGACCTAGTTATTGTGAGATGTGCCGGCCGTATCGTTCGCGGCGAAAACATTCGTCCGCTTAAGGGTGGCGTGATCGCGGCCAATGATACTCGCCTTATTGTGATGGATCTCTCTGAGGTCGAGTCAATAGACGCCGCCGGACTGTCAGCACTCGTTTCTTTACATCACTGGAGTCGAAGTCGCGGTGTCCAGCTGAGGTTAGTAAATCCTTCTCGGTTTGTTCTCGGGATGTTGAATCGTACCAGGCTCAGCCTGGTGTTCGACATCTCGTCGTTCCACGATGGGCTGGCTGCAATTGGCGGGTCCAGTCGTTCGGAGTCAACGACACCGGACGACTTGGCGACTTCCCCGTCAACTGCCGTGCGGGTATCTGCCTAAACATGTTTATCCAATTTACTCAGCCTGGCGTCGATGTCTGCGCAACTGGATGTCGAGTCCAACCATCGGCCCGTAAACGTTGATGCCATAATTTCGAACGCCCCAGCTCGGCTTGCCGTTGCCTTCGGATAAATCAAGATTCGATATATGCATGAAATCCAAACCCGCCGAAATTGAATAGCGGGGACCGAAGCTATATCGCACTCCACTGCCCATTCCCATGGTGAACGTGAGGTCCTCTCCTTGCGCATATGCAACACCTTTGGGTCCCTGGGCGTCAATGTTCCCAACGCCCAGGCGTACGTCAAAATACGGTGCGATCCTCGAGTTACGCGGGACAAAATTACGTCGAATACCCATGATGTAAGCGAGATAGCGGCTCTCGGGTCCCCTCGGAATCGCAGTGATAGCCCCACTGAGCGTCAAATCCCAATTGCCGCGCAGAATCGAATGACCTCCCAGGCCGTCCATTTGCCATCGCAGAGAACCAATGATCGGTACGAGCGTGTACTTAAGGGGATATGTGTTGTAGACATCGCCGACGAAAATGTCGAGAGGGAAGGGGACATTGATGGGAAGCCATCCCACATCCAAGGAGAATTCGAGTTTGTTTCTGTAGTAGATCTGCCGGTTGAAGTCAGCCGGTTTGGAGGGGCGTAATCTCACAGGCGGGTTCCCCAGCGTTGCCGCTGACTCGCCGAGGGATGGGGTGGGGGTGGGCGTTGGCGTTGGCGTTGTCGTCGCATCAGTGTCGGCGAAATATCCCACAGGATCGACGACCGGAGCGGCGAGAATCTGCTTTCCGGGAAGACCGATAGTGTCGTCAATCGTTTGGTTCGCATAATCGATGGAAGCCGCGCCAGACTGGGCAAAGGCTGAAGGAGCACAGAGGAGCAAAGCCAAACCAAGAACAACCGATCGCCCGCTTACTTTCTCCAAAAAAAGCCTCCTGTGCGCAAGGTCTCTGAGTGTAGGATGGCTCAGGTTGTGAAAGCCAGCACTTTTACAATCAAAACTGAGATCAGTTCGACGTTATCGTGAAGGTTAGTTTCGACTTCGCTGGAAGGACGACCTGCATTCCCGTGACAGGCGTCGAGGGGCCTACGGCAACATCTGTCCCCGGAATGGTCTGGGCTGGTGCGGTGTTCGCGGCACCCGCGACGCCTATTGCGCCGCGAGCTATGTCCTCGCCACGTGCGCCTCGATCATCCTGCTTTCCCGTGGAAGGATCGGCTTGTCTTTCTTTACCCTGGAAACGCAACGTATTGGTGGCGATCTGGCAAACCTTGCCATTCGATGTCACTGATGTGAGTTCGAGGTCAATTTCACCCGGTCGATAATAGTTCATTGTGGATTCGGCGTATTTGACAACCCCCGATACATGATCGCCCTTCTTTAGACCTTCTTTGCCGAGTGAGATCGACCGGGTCACTGTTGCTGAAAAATTTTGTCCGCTTTGAGAAATGTCAGAGCCTAGAGTTTCGTCCAAGCGAACTTCTAATTTTGTGTTCTTGGGAATGTCGCCGGCGAAACATGCCGCAACAGCAAGAAGAATCAACAGGCAAAACAAATGCTTTTTGAGCATTAGATTCCTGTGAGGATCGGCTCCGAGCCTGATTATACGGCAACCGTTCGACTCAGCATGGCTACTGAACAATCGCAACTGTCAGTTGGGTAGGCCAACACGGCGTAACACATCTTTGAAACGTGAATCATCTCGCAAGCTGTCCATGCTCGGGTCTATATGAAGATAGATGAGCCAGTGGCAATGCTCTGCATAAGACTTCTCCAAGTATTCAATCGCGCGGTCGTTTTCTCCCAGGCCAACGTGAATTCCGGCGATGAAGTAGGGTGCAACATATTTTTGCGTAGCCAGTTTGGTGAGATCGTCGAGCGTCTGCAGAGCTTCTTTGGTCCTGCCAGCCTTTCCATAAGTATGCGCCAGTGCCGAGCGCATCATAGGACTGCCGCCTGACAGGTTGACCGCTTTCTCGCCCTCGGTGATTGCAAGCTCGTAGCGATCCATTTTTCTGTGCACCAAACCGAGAATCCAGTTGGTGACGGGATAGTTTGGGTCCAATTCGGCCGTTCTCAGGAGCTGTTCGACGGATTCCTCGTATCGGCGGGCATGGTAGTAAGCCCACCCGACCGCGACGTTGATAATGAGCGACAACGGATCGAGTTCCTGCCCGGCTTTCATCTTAGCGATGGCTTCTTCTTGCCGACCCATCGTCATTACGTATTCGGCGAACCAGTGGTTGCCGGTTGGATAGGTGGGTGCGATTTCAAGACTGCGTTTGAATTCTGTCTGAGCCTCTTCCCACTGCCAGTCATGAAGCCACAACAGAGCTGCCAAAGACGTATGGGCTTCGGCTAGATCGGGATCAAGTTGCAGCGCGGTTATCGCTGCAGTTTTACCTTTAGGAAATACTTCATTTGGTGGCAAGTAACTGTTCCACCCCAAGAGCACGTATGAATCAGCCAAACCTGTGTACGCGAGAGCATATTCGGGGTCTTTCTCGACCGCCTTCTGAAAGTACTCGATCGCCTTGTTGAACCCCTCTTCGGTCCACCTGTTCCAGTGATGACGGCCTCTTAGGTAGAGCCGGTATGCCTCGGGATCCTCGGTGTGGCGTTTAGTCAATCGTTTCTTTTCAGCACGGGTCAACTGCAACCGCAGTTTCCCCGATATCTCATCGGAAATTTCATCCTGAACCACAAAGATGTCACCAGGCTTGCGATCGTATTGCCCGCCCCATAGTTGAGAGCCGGTGGCCACGTCGACTAATTCGGCTCCAATACGCAAAGCACCGCCGCTTTCCATCATTCTTCCTGTGAGCACGGCGCGCACATTAAGTTCGCGGCCAATGGCCTGAGGATCAATTTTCTGGCCCTTATACCGGCCGACCGTGCTCTGCGCCATCACCCGCAATTTCGGTAGCGTGGCTAAGCTATTAATGAGGCTTCCCGTGATCCCGTCACTCAGGTACTCGTGGTCAGGGTTGCCGCTAGCGTTTTCAAAGGGCAAAACCGCAAGAGAGTTGATGATCTTGGAGACTCGCTGTCTGCGAATGGCCACGGTTTGCCCAGAGGACGTAGGGGACCGTCGCTCGCTGGTCGACGATGAACGACTGCTTGCGGGCATCTCGACAGATTCTGTTTCTCTTTCCGCAGCGATCCCGCCCGGCTCGCTGTTTCGTTTTAGACGCTGCAACTCAGCTCGCATGTCCGCAGCATGCTGGTAACGCAAGTTTCTATCCTTCACCATGGCCCTGAGGATCACTTTTTGGAACGCCGGGAGAATGTGAGGATTCAGTTGCGTGAGAGGCACTGGATTGCGATTCAGTATGGCTTCAGTGATCAGCGCACTAGTCTTCCCAGCGAAGGGTCGCTGGCCCGTGGCCATTTCGTAAAGCACTACTCCCAGGGAAAACAGATCGCTGCGAGTGTCGATCTCTTCTCCGCGTACCTGCTCCGGAGACATATAAGCAGTCGTGCCCGGAATAATGCCTTCGACCGTAATCGATTCCTCCTCGAGCGGGGCTTCCGCATCATGAGAGGGCCGCACCTTGGCCAATCCGAAATCCAGGATCTTTACCCGCAAATGGCCGATGACGAAAATGTTGCCGGGCTTTATGTCCCGGTGGATGATCCCCTTAGCATGGGCCGCTTCGAGGGCGTCGGATGCCTGAATTCCAAAATCCAAGAGCTCCTCGGTCGAGATTGGCCCTTCACGAATTCGTTGCTTCAAACTCTCCCCTTCAAGCAACTCCATGACGATCACCGGTTGGCGATCATGTTCCTCCACTTCATAAATCGTGCAGATGTTCGGGTGATTCAAGGAAGAAGCGGCCCGGGCCTCGCGCTCAAACCGCTGCAGCGCTCTCGGGTCACGAGCCAGATTTTCTGGCAGGAACTTCAAAGCGACCCGGCGTCCCAGGCGGATATCCTCCGCCTCATAGACCACTCCCATTCCGCCGCTGCCCAACTTCCCGACAATGCGGTAATGCGAAATGGTTTGGCCGATCATTGGAAATGAATCCTACGTCCGTGAAATGGGCAAGTCAACGGAAGGCGGGAGTAGTTAGGGCCTCAAAAACCTGCAGTGGGCGTAATATCGGAACTACACTCAACGACTCGATCCTCAGTGTCAACGCCTGATTTCAACAATCGAAGTGAAACAAACACGTTGGTTTGGACGGTGGTCACTACTGTGCGCCCGCGGGGTCAATCCTCCGTAGTCCTCAAGGATCAAAGCGGGAACCATGACGATTGGACATAGCAAGAGAGAAATCACAGTATTGGGAATCCGATACAGGTTGACGAATGCTCTGGCTTTTTCTTCGTCAGCTTTCGAATCAATGAAGTAACACTTCCCCGGCGTGTAAACGGAATAAAGACCAGCTGTCCGCTCGGATCGGTTTCTGAAATGAACGTCAGCGATGAGGTTCATCAAAGAGATCATCAGTCCTCCATGGGCCTTGCGTCGTGCCCCTGGCGAAATGGAACCCACCGGCCTGGGTATGTGGAATTCTGGCCGGATAGCATTACCTTGCACCAACCCAAAGCCGATGAGATCAATTCATCTTCTGCTCCCAGACGCCATTGTTTCTCGGATAGGAATTGAAATCACGTTACCAATGGCACCCAGTAGGCCAAGACGCCGGAGGTCTTAAGAACTCAATACCGAGTAAACCGTATCTGAGACTTAACCCTCCTAGATAGTTGACAAGGAGCAAAGTTGAGGCATCATAGACGCTCATGGCCAACCGCCCCAAGCTGTTCGCGTTGATGGTTTTCCTGCTGTTGTGTGGTGCCGCCTTTGGCGCCGACAAGCCTTGGCTCGAGATTCGCAGCCCGCACTTCAGGGTCATCACAAACGGTAGCGAAGGAGATGGACGCCATATAGCTGGCCAATTTGAGCTGATGCGCAGTGTCTTCGTTAGTCAATTCCCTGGGTTCCGATTCGACCCACCGGAACCCTTGCTAATTTTGGCTCCGCGGGATCAGGACACTGCAAGAGCCCTGGTGCCCCAGATGTGGAATGGGCGCTACCTGAAAATGGCAGGAATGTCTATTCCAGGATGGGAGAAGCAATACGCACTCGTGCGGCTCGATACGGTAATATCCGACCGCAATGACGTCGATGCTTACCACACTCTTTATCACGAGTACACACATCAATTTCTGCACATGAATTTCCGCTGGTTGCCTTTATGGCTCGATGAAGGCTTGGCTGATTTTTACGGCTATACGCGTTTCGAGAAGGACAAGATGTACATCGGCGCTCCTTCAAAGTCGCTGAGTCAGGTGGATTTTCTGGACAACAGAGAGTCCCTTCCGTTAAAGACTTTCATCACCCGGCGATATTCGATCTCCCAAGATGAGATTGACACTCAGATGTTCTACACCCAAGCCTGGGCTCTAACGCACTTTCTGACCTTCGGGCCAGGAATGGACGGAGGTGACCGCCTCAAACGATTCTTCAACGAATTGCAACGCGGGGTGGAACAGCAAAAAGCATTCGTGGACGCTTTCGGAAGTATCGAAGCGGCCGACGCAGAGTATCAGAAGTATATTCAGCGATTTGCTTTCACTACCGGCGTGCTACCCGCGCCAACGAATATCCAGGAAAAGACGTTTGCGACACGGCGGCTCAGTGTGGCTGAAACGCAGGCAGAGCTGGCCGGCTTTGAAATGCGCCTTCGCAATTGGGACCAGGTACACCAACGGATCGATGCGGCGCTCAAGGATGATTCAAAACTTGCCCTGGCCCACGAGGAGATGGGATTTTTGGAATTCAACGAGGGAAAAGATAAAGATGCAGTCCAAGAATTTTCTCAAGCACTCGACGTCGATAACAAAATGTATTTGTCGCTTTTCGCAAGACTCATGATTTCTCCATTGGCAACCTCCGACGTACCGGCAGACCGCGAAGCTCTCAAACAGGGTCTTTTAAAAGTGATCGACATCAATCCGGAGTTTGCGGCTGCATATGTTGAACTGGCAAAGGTGTCAGTCGCGCAAGGCGATTTGGCTAAAGCGTTCTCCTACTCGCGCAAGGCCGAACAATTAGCGCCATTTCGTGCGGGATATCATACTTTGTCAGGCGAGATTCTGCGCCGCATGGGACGCGATCGTGATGCGGCCGCATTTGCCGTATTCGTAGCCGACCGGTGGGGCGTTCCGGATCACGATGAGGCTATGGAACTGTGGAATCGCATACCTAAAGCTTCGCGTGGTGACGAAGTCCCACAGAAGCCATCTTATGCGGAAGACTGGAAAGTCGCGGAAGGCGTGGTGAAATCTGTCACTTGTCACGAGCACGATTTTACGGTCACATTGGATGGTGGTGGGCAGCTTCGCACCTTCCACGGGAAGAGCGTCGGGACCGGCTTTTCGGATACTTTATGGGTAGGAGACCATTTCAACCGGTGCTTTCATGTGAACGGGCTGCGTGGCGTTGTTCATTACAAATCCCCGGACAAAGCCACCGGGGACGACTTAATCAATGTAAGCTTCCGCGACGATCTCCCCGCTACACAGAAACCTGCAGCAGCCGCACGAGTGCAAACTCATATTCCCTGAGGCTGTTCGAGAATCGTAGAATGACAAACTTCCGGCAAAAGCCTTGAACGCCGCCTAAGCATTGCGCCCTCTCTTCTCTTGTAATCATCGTCGTACCGTGAACGCGTACCGAAACAGTATTTGGGATGCCGCAAAGTCTTTCATCCTTGACAGATTCTTCACGGGTTGTAGAGTTTCGTATACCTGTCTAAGCCTACCTGCACAAATAACAGACGGCAGATCTTTCCCAGAGTGCGTCTCCGCAGGCAAGCTAACAGAAATTAAAACGAGGTTAACTCCCATGAAAAACTCCACGTCCCTCAAGCCTCTATCGCCAATTTCCTTGATCGCGGTCCTGGCGCCAATTCTATTTTCGCTTTCAGCAGCGATGTACGCGCAGACCGCCGATGCGGCAGAACCGATCGCTCTGACCGTTACATCTGGCGATGTCAACGCCGTCGCTGGGAATTCGGGCTTTGTCTATCAGGCCTTTCCCGCACGTACAACCGCAGGCCAGTCGGCGCCACGAAAGACCTTTTCGTCGCCTCGCCCAAAAATGAAGGCGGTGGCATCGCCTAACGCTGCGGCTACTATTCCCGCAGTGCCCTCGCCGGGATTTTATCCCGCCGACCTCTCCTTCTTCGGCGGACCAGTGTTGACTGGCGTTCAGTCCCACGCGCTGTTTGTAAACTGCCCCTCGACTTGTTGGGGAAACCCCGTGTCATTTTTACAGAACCTTGGCGCAAGCAACTTTATCCATGTCGTAGATCAGTACATTAACGTCACTACCGACAATCGCTATACCGCCGGCGCCAGCGCCAGTATCAACCAGACGATTTTCGGCAATACTCTCGGAGAAAACGATCTCGCCGCAATTATCCATGCCGGAGCGGCGCAACTGGGAACCGGCTATGGCCACATTTATCACGTGTTTCTACCAAAGGGAGTGGATACTTGCTTCGACCAGACCAACGAGTGCTACTCCCCGGATAACCCGGCATCCTTCGTCTTCTGCGCCTATCACGGGTACGTAGATTTCACTGACATCGGGCACGTTATCTTTAGCATTGAACCCTTCCAGAATGTTCCGGGATGCGCTGAGATTAAGCCGTTCCCCAATGGCGCAAAGGCGGACTCAACCAACAGCACTTTGTCCCACGAATTGATCGAAGCAATCACAGACCCTGACCTGAACGCGTGGTTCTCCGAGGCGTCACTGGATGAGGGCGGAGCCGAGATCGCAGATGAGTGCGTAATCTTTGGCCCCGATCCCATTTCTGTTCTCAACGGCCACACCTATAAGATTCAGTTCGAATACTCGAACGTCTATCACGCCTGTGCCGGTGTGCCCTAGAGGAACCCGTTTGGCGCGGGCGGGACTGTCCGCGCCTTCGTTCGATTGAGCGGCGAGGACCGGAGACTGTCCTCCGGGTTTCTCCTGGAAAAGATTGTTCAGGGCGACACGTGATTGCGCCTATTACTGGGGTTGCCAGTCGAGGGCGTAGATTTCCTGGGTGCCGGTATCGCGAAGCAGGACGGGTGAATCGTCTGGAGCGAGGCTGAGCCAGACACTGTAAAAGCCAGTTTCCCGGAAATTTTTCAGGTCCGCCACGCGCTCGATCTTCCGGTCGCGAAGGCGCACCCGCATCACTGCCGGGTCGTTCTCTTCGTGCAGGAAATAAACATAGTCGCTGTTTTTCGACCAGTTGGGAAACCCGCAGGTTATTTTCGCGATCTCATGCCACTTTTGCGTGGCAAAATCGAAGAGCGTAAGGCTGCGGGACCGGAAAGGCATGGCAACGATGTAGCGTCCATCGGGCGACCAGCGGGGCGAGAAGTAGTCCTTCGAGTCAGGCAGAGTCGAAATTTGATTTGTCCTTACGTCGAAGATCCGGATGGCGTTGGCCGGATCAGAAGGGCCGCTACCGAAAGCAATTCTGTTTCCGTCGGACGACCAGGTGGGGTCCCATTCTTCTGGGGATGTTTCAGGTATCAATTCGCGCGGCGTTCCCCCGTCGGCCGAAACCGTGTAAAGCTTCGGCTTCTCGGAGCCGGATGCGAATGCGTAGAACACGATCTGCTGGCCATCGGGCGACCAGCTAGGCAATCTGACGCTGAGCGGCGCATAGGTGAGTTGAATTCGTTGGCTACCATCCGATTTGCTCCTCCAGAGTGTGCCCTCTGGGAAGCTGACGTACGTCACCCACTGCCCGTCCCTAGAAAAGCTAACGCTATCTGCCGAAATTCCAGAAAGAAATGAAACGAATTGTGTGGACTTCATGTCGTAGCGAGTCAGTTCGCCGCGCGCCAGTGCCCCCACCACGAACAGCTTTTTGCCATCCTTGCCGAATAGAGGCGAGGAGAAACTCATCGGCCCGGAGGTCAACTGGAGCGGCTGGGTATCAGCGTTTCCAAACCAGGTCCCCTTTTCCGCGCGAGCCCAGATATTGCTCTGTGACTGGAAAACAAAATATCTCCCATCCGGCGCCCAGGTACCGCAACATTCGTTTGGAGGTGTGTGCCAAGCGGGGAGCAGAGGATGTAGGTCTGTCCCGTTGACTGAAACTTGCCAAAGCGTAGCACCAGTAGAGAATAAACCTCCCACTCTAAATCGAATCACCGTGCCATCCGGCGACCAGACAGGTTCAAACGTTTGTTCGGGCGCGGAGAAAAGTTTGCGTGATTCGGAGCCGTCGCTCCTCATCAGCCATAAGTCGTGTCCATCGGCGTAAACAATCCTTTGACCATCCGGCGACCACGCGGCGGCCTGACCAGCGGCGTCTCCCAGGCGACGAGGAGAGCCGCCGAGCACGGGCAGCTCCCACAGCGGCCCATTAAACGCCGTCTGACCCACTTCGTCCGCCACTAGGAGCGTTGCCCCGTCGGGAGAAACTGCAATCGGGAACATGGTCGGAGCAGGAACTGAGACGCGGGCCACCTCTCCCCCGGAGAGGGCAACCTGTGCGACGATCGAACTCTCCGCCGAACTACGCTCACCGAAGTAAAGCCGCGCCCCGTCCGTCCCGACCAGATACTTTGGATTTCCGTCGTGAGTGACCGGAACGTAGCCTGATACTTTGGGCGGAGGCAGCGGTCGGGACTGTAGATAGATGATTGCCGCGATGGGGAGAAGAGCCAAGCCGCCAATTGCGGCTGTCCAGGTTTTCCACGCCGGTCGCGAGGTCTTGGACTCGACCGCAGATGAAGTAGCGGCCGCGGTAACCGCTGAAATTTCCGAACTCGCGGCAGAAATTGTGGCGGCAGAACGCCCCGAATCCGTGTCACGCTTCAGACGTTGCAGGTCGGCACGCATCTCGGTGGAACTCTGATAGCGCAGGTTCCGATCTTTTTCCAAAGCCTTGTTGATGATGCGTTCCAGTTCAGCGAGCACTCTGGGATTCAGCCGGACGGCTGAGACGGGCGCTGCGTCGAGGATGGCTTTGAATATCTCCGCGGAACTCCCGCCCTGAAACGGAAGCGTGCCAGTCACCATCTCGTAGAGCACAGCTCCGAATGAGAACAAATCGCTTCGCGCATCCAGTTCTTTGCCGCGAGCCTGCTCCGGCGACATGTAGGCGATGGTGCCAAGCGCGGATCCCGGACTGGTCAGGTACTGGTCGTCGATCGCCGCCGTCATGGTCATCGTGTTGGCCGATGCGACGGAAGAACTCGAAGGCGCGACCTTGGCAAGCCCGAAATCCAGAATCTTGGCGTGCTCACGCTTGGTGACAAAAATGTTAGCCGGCTTAACGTCGCGATGAACGATGCCCTGCGAATGTGCGGCATCTAGTCCGTCGGCAATCTCGATTGCAAGCGGCAGGACGGCTTCGTTGTCTAAGGGCCTCCCCGCGATGAGATGCTTCAGCGTCACGCCATCCAGAAACTCCATGGCGATAAAGGACTGATCGCCGTGCTTGCCGATTTCGTAGATCGTGCAAATGTTGGGATGGTTCAGAGCCGACGCCGCACGCGCCTCCCGGCGAAACCGTTCTAACGCCTGCGGATCCCTGGACAATTCGTCAGGCAGGAATTTGAGAGCGACAAACCGGCCAAGTTCGGTGTCTTCAGCCTTGTAAACCACGCCCATGCCGCCGCCGCCGAGTCTCTCGACGATGCGATAGTGCGAAATGGTCTGGCCAATCATGCGGTCGCCGTATGGTAGGCGGGATGCGACGGCAAGTCAACGCAACGTACTCGCCGTCATGCTCCCAGAAACTTCCACTGTTCTTTCGTCAGCGGAACCACGCTCAATCTTCCTTGCCGCACCAATGGCGACTCCGCGAAGAGCTTGTTGGCTTTCATTTCCGCCAACGTCATAGGTTTGCTGAGGGCATCGCCGACCTTGATCTTCACTTGCGGATTTTTCGCATCGGAAGTGTTCACCGAAATAACCGATGCCGTTCCCACCGCGCTCTTTTCATCCCCGGTGTGATAAATAGCTAGGCGATCTCCCGGCTTCATCTCGCGAAGATGTTTCACAGCGACAGGATTGGTAACACCATCCCACACAGTTTCTTTTTCCCGTTGCAGGTCGGCAAAGGAATAAACAGAAGGCTCGGTCTTAAGAAGATAGTCCATAGGACTTCAAATTGTATCGAAACTCGGACTGTGTGGACTCTTGCAGAGTGGAATGGCGAACCGGCCAAATCCCGATAGAATCATGCGGGATCGAAAACGCACCCGCAATGACAGCAAATCTGCGCCAAGTAGTAATCATCGTCGCTGTTCTAAACCTGGCCTATTTCGGCGTCGAGTTCGGTGTAGCGCTTGCCATCGGCTCGGTTTCGCTTTTCGCAGATAGCATCGACTTCCTGGAAGATGCCTCTCTGAATTTTCTTATCGCAATTGCGCTGGGTTGGAGTGCAAAGAGGCGGGCTCATCTGGGAATGGCGCTCGCTGGCATTTTGCTGATGCCCACTGTTGCCACCGTCTGGGAAGCATGGCATAAGGTAAAGGTTCCGTTACCGCCCGCGCCCGTTCCCCTTTCGCTGGCCGGCGCCGGAGCGTTGGCTATCAATCTTTCTTGTGCGTTACTGTTGGTGCGTTTCCGCGCGCATGGTGGCAGTCTCACGAGAGCTGCGTTCCTGTCATCTAGAAACGATGTGCTGGCGAACATTGCGATCATTGGCGCGGCGTTCATGACAGCCTATACACTCTCGGGGTGGCCCGACCTGATTGTTGGGCTAGGAATAGTTGCGTTAAATGCAACTGCAGCGCATGAAGTCTGGAAAGCGGCGCATCAGGAACACAGGCAGGAACTATTAGCAAACGGATCGGACCCACTTTCCGAATGACCCAGCCGTGCAGCTTCGTATTTGTGAGGTGTCTGAAATGCGTCTCTCAGTTTTGTTTTGGTCGTTGCTTTTTACTGCTGCCACAGTTGCCCAGACCCAGAGGACGAGTGGCGTCGCGGATTTCATAACCGTTGATACACCAGTCTTCGTTCTCGACCATGTCCGAGTCATCGACGGAACCGGTACGCCGGCGAAGGAAGACCAAGCGGTCGCGATCGCAAACGGCAAAATACAATTCATCGGACCGGATGCCTCCGCCCAAATTCCTCAGGGAGCGCAAAGAATAGACCGCTCTGGCTACACCGTCATTCCTGGTCTGGTGGGAATGCACGACCATCTCTACTACACCGATTCGTACTCCGTGCAAGTTGTCGATGGAAAGATTGGCGAACCTGGGTTGGTCGTCGCCGAGATCCCCTACACCGCGCCGCGACTCTATCTGGCGGCTGGGGTGACCACGATGCGTACGACCGGAAGCGTGGAGGCTTATACCGACTTGAAGGTCAAGAGCCGGATTGATGCGAACTTGATGCCGGGACCCAACATGGATGCGACGGCGCCCTATCTTGAAGGTGCGCCGACGCGATTTGCGCAGATGCATGAGCTGACCGGACCGGACGATGCGAAGCGCATGGTGGACTACTGGGCGGCGGAAGGCATGACGTCCTACAAAGCCTACATGAACATCACGCGCGAAGAGATGGGAGCAGCGATTCAGCAGGCCCATGCCCACAAGCTGAAGTTGACTGGGCATCTATGTTCTGTGACCTGGCCCGAAGCGATAGCTCTCGGAATCGACGACTTCGAGCATGGGCCTGTCTTCACCGACACTGAATTCGTAGCGGACAAGAAGCCGGACGTGTGTCCGTCGAGTGGCAGCAGCAGTTGGGCCAAGCAGGACGTGAACGGACCACAGGTACAGGAGTTGATCCACGATCTCGTGGCTCACCACGTCGCGGTGACTTCGACATTGCCTGTGTTTGAAGCTGGGGTGCCTGGGCGACCGAAATTGCAAACGCGGACATTGGATGCGATGTCCGCGGAATCGGCGCACAGTTACTTGACCGCGCGTGCAAGAGTGGCTTTGGATTCTCCGATGACGGCGCTGATGCGTAAAGAGATGGATTTTGAGGTGGCATTCGTCAAGGCGGGAGGCTTGCTGCTTGCCGGTCCTGATCCAACCGGAAACGGCGGAGTCCTACCGGGTTTCGGCGACCAACGCGAAATAGAGTTGCTCGTCGAAGCGGGATTCACTCCAGTGCAAGCAATTCAGATCGCGACGGAAAATGGCGCTACATATCTCGGCCAGCAGGATCGAATCGGAACCCTAGCCCCTGGCAAACAGGCCGACCTTGTCTTGATCAAAGGCGATCCCTCAAAACGAATTGAAGAGATCGAGAACGTCGAGACCGTATTCAAGGCCGGAATCGGCTACGATTCCCAGAAGTTGATCGATAGCGTGCGAGGCCAAGTCGGAATTCGCTAAGGCATTGGGAGGTTCGCTCTGTGCCTCGACTTTTTCGTGTCACCCCCACCCCTCCCCCTTTGGGTCGATCTATTGGAATCATAGATTTAGGTGCTGAAGAAACTCCAAATCTATAAAGAAAAAGGGGTTACACGCAAAATCTTAATAACAAACGACTTATTGAAAATCAGAGCGCTTTTCGATTATGTCGCTGAATCGGGTTATAACGGACGGGGGAAACGAGGTCAAACTCGGAGGTGCATGGTCGTCCCCACCTTTACAAAAAAAAGCGTAAAGGTGGGCCAGCCACGGGATGCTGAGCTTCAGAAGCCTTTCAGCCATTCACGATCACCGATGCCCGGAGTATCGCGATTTTCAAGCCACACCCGACCTTCTCGGTCTGAAGCCACATCGATGATTCCCCGCATTTTGCCCCATATCGCGACCCCGCACTTTCTGCCGTCGTCGCTCCACGCGACCTGAACATCCTCGCGGCCAACAGCAAGCTTTTTGGAACGATCATAAAGGTGAAGATACCGAACCACCGTTT
>Ga0073928_10005807_pt1 | contig 17036 bp, 12 predicted proteins | sample PaiPotPPA55metaG_FD_76969 | JGI IMG/M metagenome (GOLD analysis project Ga0073928, IMG submission 76969) | Iron sulfur acid spring bacterial and archeal communities from Banff, Canada, to study Microbial Dark Matter (Phase II) - Paint Pots PPA... ... | reverse complement strand
GCTCGCGGTTCAAGTTGCCGAAATCGTTTATGCCGAACCATTCGACGTCTGACAGAATCGTCGAGGGCGCGCCATGTGGGGGGGTGGCTGGCACAAGCGGGTGATATTGATACCCGATAGTTACTGCGCTGATGGATGAGTAATCCTAATAGAAACATGGGCGCGCTCCGGCCTAACGGGGGTTGCCCTCATGATGCGCGATTTGTTCTTGGACTCGTGGTGAGTCCGGGTATAGCTTGGGTGACGTATGTCAGCAGTCTCTAAGAACGATTTTGTGGCTACCGCTATTTGGCATGACGAGCCAGAGGTGTGGGTTGCCGACAGCGATGAAGTTCCCGGCCATATTGCAGAAGCGGAATCGAAGACACGCCTATACGCTTGCCGCGCGTCGGATAAGTTTATAATGCCGGCATGGCGGGCTACGCCGACCGCGTCAAGGACATTTTGTGCGCCGACAATGTCGTTATGACCGACCCGGTAAAGGCGACCATGAAATTTGGCACAGCCCGATCAGCGGAAAAGGATTTCCTGCCGCTCACTCCCCTTCTGATTCTTCCTTAAGTGGGACTAGCTTCCCAGCTTACGATCTTCTCTTTTAGACGAGCGTCTGGAAAAGCCGGTCTCATCAGCCAATAGTCACAAAGATTGCTTAGACACTCGATCTTAGGAGAGTCCAGGAGGGATCCGGCTCGCCGAGATCAACCTAGGAGGTCGTGCGATACTGAGCGATATCGGGAAGCGTGGTGAACAGGATGATCCTGCGCTTGGCGGGACTGATTGGACGGCGTTAGATTACCTTGACTCGGGCTTCGCGGACGGCTTCAGCAGCCGAGTCTCACTCCGCTGGAAGCCCTTATGAGGTTTATCTGACGCGGACTGCTCCGCGATTTCTCGCATCGGCAGATTAAAAGATGCTCACCGTGTACAGCGATTTTACAGACTTTTGCAGCGACCCTCGCTATAAGTCGGACTAACATTCGCCAATTTCAATCTTGGGTTACAAGCGAAGGGGCCACGACATGATTCGTTTAACTTTTCTTCTTCGGCGCAAGCCGGGCGCGTCAACCGCGGAATTCCAGGACTATTGGCGCAGTATTCATGGTCCGCTCGTAGCCAGGTATGCGACGACGCTTAATATTCTGCGCTATATTCAGGTTCACACTCTTGACGATCCGGTAAACCAGCAGTTGGCGGGTCCGCGCGGCAAAATGGAGCCACCCTACGATGGCGTCGCGGAATTGTGGTGGACGAGCCGCGAGACCCTCGCCTCGAGTTTCAGAAGTGCCGCGGGTCACGCCGCAGTGCGAGAGTTGCTGGAAGATGAAACGAAGTTCATTGACCTACCCAATTCTCCGCTTTGGCTCGCATACGAATACCCGCAGGTAAACCCACTTCCCGAGGAACTCGTCGCGAGGGAACACAGTTCATTGGTGAAGCTGTTTTTTTGCCTGCGCCATCCCCCGAGTCTGAGCTTAGAGCAGGCCCAGCTTTATTGGCGCACGAGCCACGGTCCCACCATTCGGGGCGTGGCAGGAGCGATGCGGATGCGACGTTACCTGCAGGTTCATCGTTTCGAGGACGATTTGGAGCAAGGGTTGCGCTCTAGCCGTGGAACCCGCATCGCGCCTTATACCGGGCACGCGGAAGCATGGTTCGAGCGCGCGGATCTGGCAATCATGGGGAGCACCACCGAAGGCAGGCGAGCGATGCAGATTGCGGTCGAAGATGAGGCTAACTTCATCGACTTCGCCAATTCGGCGATATGGCTCGCCAAAGAGCGCGTGTTTATCGATCAGCATTAATCTCCACTGCGCTGAACCTGAAGCGGCAAAGCTTACAACAGTGGGCATTACGCTAACAGAACAGCAAAGCGCCGGAGCAACCTAGGAAGGGATCTGTACAGGGACGCCGTAGCGGCATTCAGGCGCCTACGCTACGCAGTAGGTAATGCCGATCGCCCCCTGCTGCTTCGCGGCGGTATCGACTGTTGTGGTGGACTATTGTGCTGAACTATTCTTCCGAATCGCCATTTGCACCAGTTTGATTAGCGGAATTATCACGCGCGACTCCGCCATAAGTTGTGTCGTACCTTTGCCGCAATTCCGCTTCGGCGTTTGAGGCTTCTTCAGCCGTCGCGTACGGACCGACTTCCACCTTATACCAGCGCTGCCCAGCGATTACGGTCGGCACCAGGTGCGATGTATAGCCGAGTTTCTGCAATCGGGCCATCATTCTGTCAGCGCCGCTTATATCCATCGCCGCCTCGATTTGGATGTTGTAAGGCTTGTGGTGACCCGACGGGGCTGTCGCCGCAACTTTGCGCCTGGCTTGCAGGTCGGGGTTATTTGAAGACTCAGATGATGCGTCGGCCTCCGGGTTTTCAGATTCGGCGGTTCCGACATCTTCGTTTGTTGCAGTCGAGGGTGGCTCCGCGGCTGAAGGAGGCGAGGTCGAAGCTAAACGCTTTCGCGCCGGAGTTGCGTTGAGCGGAGATGGTTTAGGCGCGGGGCTAATGGAGTCAGTGGTTGAAGTGCGGTTAGCCGCTGTCACCGGCGTGCCTCCTCCTACTGCCGGTGAGGCGGCGCTTGATTCGGCCGATCTCATCGCTGGATTGCCCGACTCCGCAGGGGCTTGATTTGGAGCGGCACCGGATGACGGCGGGGATTGCAAAGGATAGCTCGTCGCAAGCTGAGCCGCATCAATTTGTGCTTGGCGCCCGACGTCATAACCGGCTAACAATCCCAGTACGAAGACGACGCCGGACAACAATGTCATCGCAAACAGAATTGCGGCAATGCCGCCGCCTTTCACTTCGAACCGCATTCGAGCCTCTCGATGGCTTTCTTTTCTGTCTCGCCTGTTGGCAGGACCCGCCCGCCCGAGGCTAACGTCAGGGCCGGATGGTAAGCTGTGACCTTTACATTCGCTCCGGGGCGGTTACTCCCAATAATTGCAACCCGCCTGCAATCGCATATTTCAGCACGCGCGCAAGGAACAGCCGCGCCGAACTCAAGTCGCGATGCTCTACATCGATTATACGGTTTGTCGGCTTGTTGTAGTAGCGATGGAAATCGCCGGCCAATTCCAGCAGATAAAAAGGAATCCGATGCGGCTCCAACGCAATAGTGGCTTCTGCCACTATTGCCGTGATACCGACCGCCTTTTTTGCAAGCGCCAGCTCCTCTTCGGAGAGCAGTACGAGGTCGGCCGCTGCATCGTCGCCCTCAGCCACCAGCCCGGCTTTTTCTGCTTCACGAAACACGCTCGCCAGACGCGCATGCGCATACTGTACATAGAATACCGGGTTCTCCGGTGCCTGCCGCTTGGCCAAGTCGAGGTCGAAATCCAGATGGCTATCGTGCTTGCGGAACAGGAAGAAAAAACGCACTACGTCGGGACCAACTTCATCGATGAGTTCGTCGAGCGTGACGTAGGTCGCCTTTCGGGTTGACATCTTGACCTTCTCGCCGCCGCGGGTCAGCGTTACGAACTGATAAATGATTGCGCGGATGGGCCGGGTGTCGTAACCCAGTGCCTTCACCGCGGCGATGACTCCTTCGTGCTCGGCGATGTGGTCGGCGCCGAATACATCGACCACCTCGTCAAAGCCGCGCCCGAGCTTGTCGATATGATAGGCAATATCAGGAGTGCGGTAGGTCGGCTCGCCAGTCGAGCGAACCAGAACCTGGTCCTTTTTGTTAGGCAGATTTAGCGCTTCACCCTTGAGCCACAGGGCGCTGTCACGTTCCTCCACCAGCCCGCGCGATCGCAGCCCATCCAGCGCAGCCTGGACGCGCCCGTCCCGAATCAAGTCAAGCTCATTAGTATATAGGTCGAAGCTGATGCCCAGTCGATCGCAGGTATGGCGGATATCGGCAAAAATCGCATTCACGGCCGCCACGCGAAAAACTTCGGTAACGGCGGCTTCATCGGCGAGCTTGTCGCCGTGCGCCGCGCGGAGCGCGCGCCCGATTTCGCGAATATACTCGCCCTCGTAACCGTCCTTGGGCATTTCAGCGCAACGCCCGAGCTCCTCCAGGTAGCGCACGCGTACGGATTCGCCGAGCAGCTTCATTTGCCGCCCGCCATCATTGAAGTAGTACTCGCGCGTCACGCGAAAGCCGCTGGCCTGGCGAAGCCGGGCGATAGTGTCACCGAGCACCGCGTTGCGGCCATGTCCGACGGTCAACGGTCCAGTCGGATTAGCCGACAGAAACTCTACCTGGACTTTGCGGCCCCCGCCGATTTGCGGATAGACGAAACCAGCCCCTGCCGCTGCCGCCCGCCTCAATTCAGCATACCAATACGCCGGCGCCATCCTGAAATTTATGAAGCCTGGACGCGCGACGGTCACCGTTACTTCGGACGGCGCCTCCATGTACTCGCGAATAATTTCGCCTATACGACCGGCGGTTTGCCTTCTGCCTTGGCGAGGATCAGAGGGGCGTTGTTCGCGATATCGCCATGACCGGGGTCGCGCGGTGCGTCGAGCGCGATAGCGACCTCTTTAGTCTTGAGTTTGCCGGCATGATAGGCGCGTTCAATTCCACGCCGCAAAAGGGAATCCACCAGTTCTTTCATCGATGCCCCGAGTATTGTTGATCGTGCCAGATCGACGCCGCGGGCGATAGCAGCCAAATCGCGAGGAGGCTGTTTGCATTTCGGCGCTTGAGTGTATTAACCGCTCTTTCGAGGACATGCGAAATGGAACTTGGACTCGAACGCAAAGTTGCAATCGTCACCGGCGGCAGCAAGGGAATCGGCCGCGCCACGGCCCTCGCATTTCTGCATGAGGGTGCATCGGTGCTGATATGCGCGCGTGGTCAGCAGGGCCTGGACGAAACGGTGGCGGCGGCCGGCCACACTGCGCGCGAACGGATCGATGCAATTGCCGCGGACTTGATGCAGGCGGCTGCGATCAAACAGGTGGTGGCGCGATGCGTCGAACGGTTCGGGCGCGTCGATATCCTGGTCAACAACGCGGGCAGCGCCCGGCCGGGCGATTTTCTGCTGCTCTCCGATGAGGCGTGGGTTGACGACTGGACGCTTAAATTCTTCGGCTACGTGAGAATGGCGCGCGAGGTGCTGCCGCAGATGCAGCGTCAAGGCAGCGGCGTCATCATCAATGTCATCGGCGCGGGAGGTCTGAACCCCACCGGGAACTATATGATCGGCGGCGCCGCCAATGCCGCCTTAAATCATTTCACTAAAGCTCTCGCCGACGCCGCGGCAAAGTATGGCGTGCGAGCGGCGGGAATCAATCCTGGGCCGATTCTCACCGAACGGCTGCTCAAGATGCGCGGCGCTCTCTCAGCGTCTGCGGCCGGTCAAGCGGACGATGAGGCATTTCGCCGCATGACACCTTTAGGCCGGATCGGCAAGCCGGAAGAAGTAGCTGACCTGGTGTTGTTCCTTGCTTCAGACCGAGGCGGCTTTATCCATGGCGCCAACATCTCGATCGACGGCGGCACGACCAAAGGCCTGATGGGGTAGTAAACCTCCAGTGAGAAGCGAGTAGAGCGGGAGCGGGCAATAAAAGTGCAAGGCCGTATCGACCCGCGCGGCCAGCGCGAGAGGTGATCCAGTTGCCCGGCCGGGCTTCCTGACGACTACTCATTTTCCTCCGCTCATGGCCATTGTTCAGATGCCGCGGACCGAACCTCCATCGAGCCTGATCATACTGCCGGTAATATAGCCGGCGAGCGGGCTGGCCAAAAATGCCGCCATCGCGCCAAATTCAGCCGGCGTGCCCATGCGGCCGACCGGAATATTGCGGGCCGCGCGTTGGGCGAATTCCTCCGGGCTCACGCCTTCCCGTGCAGAGGTGGCACGTTGAATCTGGCGGACCCGGTCGGTGTCGAAGGCTCCCGGCAGCATTGTATTAACCGTAATGCCATCGCGCGCCACTTCGCCGGCGAGGGTCTTGGCCCAGCCCACCACCGATGCCCGCAACGTATTCGAAATTGCGATCTGCGGGATCGGTTGAACCACCGATTCAGAGGCAACGTTGATGATTCGGCCCCATTTGCGTTGTCTCATATCCGGTAGCAACAAGTCGGTCAGCCGAAAGAAGACTAGTACCATTGAACGGAACTGCGCCTCCCATACTTCGGGCGCGATACCGATAACACGCGTCGGCGGCGGGCCGCCAGAATTGTTCAAAAGAATATCTATTGGTCCGAGTTGTTGCCGAGCGGTGTTGGCAGCGCGCTCAACCCCGGACCAGTCGGCAAGATCCGCCGGTACGGCAATCGCGCGGCCACCGCGGCCCTTAATTTCCGCGACCGCCTGGTCGAGCGGCTCTTTGCCACGGGCAAGCAGCGCTACCGCAACACCTTCTGCTGCGAGCGCATCGGCGACGCCGCGGCCAAGCCCCTTACTACCACCAAGCACCAATGCTGTCTTACCCCTAAGCCCTAAATCCATCTGATGCGTACCTCTTATCAGTTCTGCGTTCGCCAATTGCCTCGCAGCGCATCTATAGATGGGTGTCGTGAGGTTACAATGACATTTGCTGCAAATCGGTCTCAACACCCCGTTTGCTATGCTGGTTCCCACCTAGTTCTCTCTCGCTGCAAGCGAGACTACAAAGGAGGTCGCGGGCTGTGAAGCCCTTTCCCACTGCCTGCGCTGAGCAGAACGGCCTCCGCCAGCGCCTGCATACCCCGGCGATCCAGGTGTCTGCCCGGCAGCCAATGCCCTTGTCACTAGCACCAATTCAGACTGGTCACGCTGTTTATAATCAATGTGCGATAGACTTTAGCACGATGCGCTGGCCGCAGAGCAAACGGGTTCCGCACCATTTGCGCGCATGACCGTCAAAGGCGACTCGCAGTTTTATCAGCGTCTTACGCACATCTACTCTGGTCAAATAGATTGTCTCCGTCACCCGCCATCGTAGCTGCTTCCGCTTCGCGCGGATTCCTCGACTCGTTTCGAATGACAAACAGAGAGTGCTCTCCTTTTGTCAACCTGAGCCCAGTACACCAGGGGAAACGAAGTGGTACGGGCAAACAAGCCTGCAACGTGCCTACACGAAACGATCAGTGTGAAGCGGGAGCAACGATGCTTGCGGAGCGCATGACAACCGTTCTGCGCAGGCCACTTTATCGGCGAAATTAACTGCCGGTGCACTGGGTTTGTCAGAGGATTCAAACAAGTACTAAGTTGCGTAAATCCGCGCAAGGCTCGTGGCGGCGGAATAGGACTGCAATCCCTCCCCCTGACCAGGGGGAGGTTAGGTGGGGGTGGCTGTCGGCGGTAGATAGTGGCCGTGCCGCCAGAATTCCCCTGATGTGGTCATTTTGTCCATGTATTCACAGGCAGCAGGCAGGCACCCCCACCCCGCCCTCCCCCTGGTCAGGGAAGGATCAAAGGCGCCACGTCGTACCAACAACCCGAACACGCCAAGTCGAGAACCCAAACCCTTGTTGCAGCGAAATCTGCAACTAACCACTAGGAGACTAGGTTGCGGTCTGACATACGGTTAAAGGGCTGAACCAAGACTCACGCAGCCTAAATCGCTCGCCGGTTGCATTTCACACTTGATGTTCTGCTGACTTGATTATTTCTCTTCCGCAAAGTAGTACTTACTGGAGATTATGGCTTTCAGGCGTGCTAGCTATTCGGGCAAGAAACTGTTGTAATGTTGATTTTAGTGGGCCGTCTTATAGGAAAGCCGCTATAGGTAGACTTAAGGAGGATTTTGAATGCCACGTATGACAGCTGGCGGGACCTCAGCCTTTACCCAAGTTCAGGCACAGGCCCGCGAACTCCTGGCAAAATTGAGAACCGACATTCGCACCAAGGACACTGAACTCAGGCGCCTCCGGCAGGAAGAGTCAAAATTGGCAGCTTTGACCGGCCAGCCCGGTATGGCAGTTGCTGATGGCGGCATGGGAGCTAGCCGGCGCGGCGCCCGATCCCGGATCAATTGGGGCGAGGTATTGAATAAACTTCCCAAGCAATTCAAGGCAAGTGATATTCGCGGGGTGCGAGGCTTACGGGACAAACGTTCCTCCGAAATTTTCGCCGCAATCACTCGCTGGATAGAAGGTGGCGCGGTCAAGCGGCGCGATCGTGGTATGTACGAGCGGGTGAAGTAGCCGTCGGGCGCCGCCTGTCAGTCAAAGATAGTCTCCCGTCGAGCGGGATTCGGAGATAACCCTATAGCTGCTGTGCTCCGGCCAGCAGCGATTTTTGGCTTTGGAATTATCACACATCGCTTGCGGGAGTCCCCATACGGTGATGCGGTCATCGTAATAGGGTGTTGATGCGAATGGAGTGTCAGGCAACCCGTGGCGCACCGGGGGACTGCCTTTAGCTATGCTGCAAGCAGGTCTTTAGCCCGCCTGAAGCCGCTTTGAATTTGCTATCGGGAGTGGGGAGCAAGGAGCTCCGGCTGCCGCGGCGTTCGTTCCCGAGTAGGCGGGTAGTTACCGGAACATCCCAATTAGAATCGCGACTAACGGCGTGTTGGAGAATGGGTTACCAATGGCAGTTGCTGTTCGATGGCCTCAACGTTCGGCATGGAAGGTCGATTCCTCCTCATAGCTTCTTTTTGAACAAGCCCTCAAGTTTGGTCCGTGCGTCACTCGCCGGCGACCGACGCCGTGGTTCACTTGCCTTGCGTGGGTGAAAGTATTCACAAAAATTTGCCCGATCCTTGTCAACCACGCGCTCGGCCTGTGGCTCACGGCATTGATTATTGAACGTCGGGTCGTAAAAATCGCAATTAAGACAAACGTGAATTGAACGGTCGCAGCCCGGGCACACCTCGCGAAAACCGGCTCGCTGGGTAAGCTCGATTCGCCGTCCGCAATGAAAACAGTTCATCAATTTGCATCCAACAGGTTGTCTTTCTACCGGTTTCTTATCCCGCTCGGCGCTGACTTGTTTGCTGTGAGAAAGCGCGGGTCTGACTAAATCAGTCTGGACCGAATGAAAGTGCAATTTGGTAATATATCAGAAGAACAACACGATGGCCGCGGATGATTGCTGAAATCGAACAGTTCACTTCTGCCCTCGGGAAAGCCGTCCGGGCCTCGCGCAACACGGTCGCGAGCTACCAACGCGACCTGAAAAAGTTCTGTGAGTACCTGCTTGAAGGGACTACGGCGGTTGATGAACACACCGGCGTGATTGATCCTGATCGTATCCGAGCCGACCATGTGCGGAATTATCTCGCAGAACTATTGCGCGGCGGGAGCAGCCGGGCGACGGTTCAGCGCAGGCTGTTCGCGATCAAGGCTTACTTCCGCTGGCGCGAGCTGGCCGCCGGCAAGCCCAATCCGGTATATGCGATGCGCTCGCCCAAAGTTGAAAAGCGATTGCCGCAGGTGCTGGGCGAACGCGACACTGTAGCGCTGGTCGAAGCGGACAACAGCATGAATTCGCGCGCTCGCCTGCGTGACCGCGCCATCCTGGAAGTACTGTATTCGGCGGGTTTACGCGTGAGTGAATTGACCGGTCTCGACTGGCGCGATATCGACGAAGAGCTGGGGCTGGTGATGATTCGCTCCGGTAAAGGCAACAAGGATCGTTTGGTCCCGATCGGCGAACCGGCGCTCGATGCACTCTGCGCATGGCGGGCGGCAACGGGGCCACGATTAGCCGACAGCCCGGTTATCACGAGTCTCCGAGGTTCCCGGCTGACGACTCGCGCCGTGCAGAATATCGTTGCCCGGCGCTTGGTACAGGCAGGCATCAAGACGCCAATCACTCCGCATGGACTTCGCCATAGCTTTGCTACTCACATGCTGAACGCGGGGGCCGACCTGCGCTCAATTCAGGAAATGTTAGGTCATTCGAGCTTGACTACTACTCAGCGTTATACGCATGTCAGCGTACGCCATTTGAAAGAGGTTTATCGCCGTGCCCATCCCAGAGCCTGATTTCGCGCTGCGCGGTAAGATTCGTTCGACCACGATTTTGTGCGTGCGCCACGGCGGCAAAGTCGTGATGGCGGGTGACGGCCAGGTGACTATGGGCCAGACGATTATGAAGCGGGGAGCCCGCAAGGTTCGCCGCCTGCATAATGATGTTGTACTGGCCGGCTTTGCTGGCTCCACCGCTGACGCCCTCACGCTCTTCGACCGATGCGAAAGCAAACTTCAGGAGTTCAATGGAAATCTGCGTCGCGCCGCGGTTGAGATGGCGCGCGACTGGCGTACCGACCGGGTACTGCGGCGGCTCGAGGCGATGCTGGTGGTTGCGGACGTTGAGAACTCGTTGTTGATCTCCGGCGTGGGTGACGTGCTCGAACCCGACGACGGCATCATTGCAATCGGCGCTGGCGGCAATTTTGCGCTGGCGGCTGCCCGCGCGTTGATCCGCTACGGCACGGCGCTGGATGCCCGCGCAATCGCGGAAGGCGCGATGAGAATCGCCGCCGAAATTTGCGTCTATACCAATGACCAGTTCGTTTTCGAGGAGTTGTAGGAGCGTGGTGGCTGGACCACAATTGAATTAATCGGGAGTTGAGCCGACCAGGAGAAACCAAATCAACCTATGGCAGCCCCGCAGGTAATGACACCGCGCGAGATCGTGTCGGAACTGGATCGCTATATCGTGGGGCAGCACGACGCCAAACGTGCCGTTGCGATAGCTCTGCGTAACCGCTGGCGGCGGCAAAACGTCGCACCCGAGTTGCGCGACGAGATTGCACCCAAGAATATCCTGATGATTGGCCCTACCGGGATCGGTAAGACCGAAATTGCCCGGCGGCTGGCCAGATTAGCTCAGGCCCCGTTCGTCAAAGTCGAGGCCTCGCGCTACACCGAGGTCGGCTACGTCGGCCGCGACGTCGAATCGATGATCCGCGACCTGGTCGAGACCGCGGTCAAAATCGTCCGCGAGGAGGAACGCGAACGCGTGGCACTCAAGGCGCGTGAAAGCGCCGAGGAGCGATTGCTCGATATTCTCTACCCGACCCCGCCCGGCAAGACCCGACGCGTCGCCGCCAACGATAACGCCGGCGAAGTGCGCGTCGGCGATTCGAATTCACATAGCGAGACACGCGAGAAGCTGCGCGATCTGCTGCACCGCGGGTATTTGAACGATCGCGAGGTGGATATCGAGGTTACTGCCCAGGCGATGCCGATGGTCGAGGTATTCACACCCCAGGGAATGGAGGACCTGGGGATGAATATGAAGGAGCTGTTCGGTCAGCTCATGCCGAAGAAGACCCGCAATCGCAAGGTCAAAGTGCCGGAAGCAATCGAGCTCCTGACGCAGGAGGAAGCGAGCCGTCTGGTAGATATGGAGAATGTGGCGCGCGAAGCGGTTCATCGCGCCGAACAGTCAGGAATCGTTTTTATTGACGAAATCGACAAGATTGCCGGGCGCGAAGCGATGCACGGCCCGGACGTCTCCCGTGAAGGTGTGCAACGCGACCTGCTGCCGATCGTCGAGGGCTCAACCATAAATACCAAGTACGGAACGGTCCGCACCGATCATATTCTGTTCGTGGCCTCAGGTGCATTTCATAGCTCGAAGCCCTCAGACCTAATCCCTGAATTTCAGGGCCGCTTCCCGATTCGGGTCGAGTTGAAGGCGCTGAACAAAGATGACTTCGTTCGCATCCTGACCGAACCGGAAAATGCTCTCACCAAACAGTACGTCGCATTGTTGGCAACCGAAAACGTGCAACTGGAATTTACCAGCGACGCGATTTCGGCGCTGGCCGAAATCGCCGCCCAGGTAAATGCCCGCTCCGAGAACATCGGCGCACGCCGGCTCCATACGGTGCTCGAACGGCTGCTGGAAGAACTCTCTTTCGGCGCCCCTGAGATGTCCGGCCGAGAACAACGGATCGACGCCGAATACGTACATCAACGGCTCGACCCGATAGTCAAAAACGAAGACCTCTCGCGCTACATTCTGTAGCGCGTGGCCGGCGCTGCAGGGGCCGGTGCATATCAGCCCAGGGCAGGGACGCTCGCGATCGTCGGTCTTTTGTGAAAAAACCGCTTTTTAAACGGCGGCCGGGCACGTGATCCTCGTCGCGTGCTCTGCTGTCATCAAGTAGGGCTGTAAGAGATCGGCGGGCAATATGCCGCGCCCCCTCTTCCGTCATCCTGAGCCGGCTGAGCGAACGCGAGGCCGTGTCGAAGGATCTCGCGGCCACGTTATTCGTGGCCGTGATGTGTCTCGAAGCTGAAGACCGCTGCTCCGTGAACTGAGTTTCCGACGCTCTAATCAGATCAGTCAAGCCAGTGGACGCTGAGATCCTTCATTGTTGGATTTACTGATTCGACCAGCGCCAGTTTTCGCTTTCGGGTCCACCCCTTCAGCTGCTTTTCGCGGGCGATCGCCTGGCCGGCGTCAGCGAATTCCTCAACATGGAGCAAATAGTGGATTTTATACTTGCTGGTGAAGCCGGCACCAACCCGTGCCGATGTTCGTATATCCTTCGGGCGAGATCGTTGGTCACGCCTATGTACAGTGTGCCGGAACGGCTTGCCAGTATGTAGATGTAAAGTGTCTTTGCCCGCACCGGTATTTTCAGACGAATCACGCCGCCGAAAGCTTGGCGCCGCGAGATCCTTCGACACGACCGCGCCTTCGCGCGGCCGGCTCAGGATGACATCCAGAGAGGCGCGCGCGGTATTCCACACCCGAAGCGCCACCTCGATGGCAGAATGACAGAGCCTGGCGCCGAGCGCCAGAACACGCTACTTCCATGCCATTGCTGGGGAGCGATTCGGGCGCGCTCAGCGTAACCAGCGCAAGCAGGTCAATTACCTAAATTAAGTTAGCGCTTATGGGGCAACGCCCTGGGCGCGTGTCCCTCGCGCCGTTGGCGTGCAATATCCTGCTCAGCCGCCCCACCTCTCTAGTGTCAAACCCCCATTCGCGAGCAAAAACGCGCCCGTTTCTGACTATCGCCTCTCCCTCGTTGGTCCGTATGGCTGCTCCTTGATGTAACGGCGCGGTGACTGCCCAATCTGCCGCTATGTGTTATTTTACGGACGCATCAGGACGGCGAAAGGCTTGGCAGGGGAATTAAGACACCGGAACAAAAGACCCGGGACACTATCGACCAGCAGTTGCTTCAAGCTGGCTGGTTCATCCAGAACCGCGACGAAATCAATCTCGCCGCTCGCCGCGGCATCGCGATTCGCGAATTCAAGATGGCCGACGGCTACGGTTTTGCCGATTACATCCTCTATCTGGATAAGCAGGCAATCGGCGCGCTTGAGGCCAAACCAGCCGGCTTCCCCTCAGCGGTGTCAAGCCGCAACTCGACAAGTATTCGGAAGGCCTGCCTCCGGGTCTTCCCGCATCCATCCGCCCGCTACCGTTTTTGTACGTCAGCACCGGGATAGAGACGAGTTTCGTCAACCTGCTCGATCCCCAGGCGCGTAGCCGGCGCGTTTTCAGCTTTCACCGCCCGGAGACCGTCGCCGAATGGCTGCAATCGCCGAATCTGACTGAGTGGGTGCGCGGCTGGGGAAGCCGCTCCGAAGTGGGGCAGGCTTTCCAGCCTGTCATTCTGCCGACTCTGACCGAAGCACGTGCCGCCCTCCCGTCATCGTTGCGGGCCCGTTTTCGCGCCATGCCGCCGGTGGCGATTGCGAATCTCTGGGAGAACAAGCGCCGTGCGCTCGAAAACCTCGAAAAATCCTTCTATGACGACCGCCCGCGCGTGCTCATCCAGATGGCCACCGGCAGCGGCAAGACGATGCTGGCGATCACATCGATCTACCGCCTGATAAAATTTGGCGGCGCCCGCCGCGTGCTGTTCCTGGTCGATCGTCGGAATCTCGGCAACCAGGCGGAGAAGGAATTCGAGAGCTATCGCACCCCCGACGACAATCGCAAATTCACCGAGCTGTACAAGGTCCAGCATCTAAAGGGCAATACCGTCGGCTCCGCGACCAAGGTCGTTATCACCACCATCCAACGCCTGTACTCGATGCTCAAAGGCGAGCCCGACCTTGATCCCTCAATCGAGGAAGAGTCGCAATTCATCAGGGACCTCGCCGTCCTGCGTGAGCCGCTGCCGGTCATCTACGACCGGCAAATCCCGCCCGAGTTTTTCGACATCATCTTCATCGACGAATGCCATCGCAGCATCTACACGCTGTGGCGGCAGGTGCTCGAATATTTCGACGCATATCTGATCGGACTCACCGCCACTCCGTCGAAGCAGACCCTCGGCTTCTTCGACCAGAATCTCGTGATGGAATATGGCCACGAGCAAGCCGTAGCCGACAAGGTGAACGTGCCGTTCGACGTCTATCGGTTCCGCACCAAAATCACCGAAGAGGGCTCGAAAATCGAGGCCGGACCTGAGATTCTCGTCGGCAAGCGCGAGCGCCGCACCCGCCAAATGCGGTGGGAACAACCCGACGAGGATATTGAATATACCGCCCAGGAACTCGACCGAGCGGTCGTGGCCGAGGACCAGATCCGCCTGGTTGCGCGCACCTTCAAGGAACGCCTCTTCACCGAGATTTTTCCCGGCCGCCGCGAAATTCCCAAGACACTGATTTTCGCCAAGGATGATAGCCACGCCGGGGATATCGTCCGTATCTTCCGCCAGGAGTTCGGCAAGAGTGACGACTTCTGTCAGAAGATTACTTACTTGACCACCGGGCGCGATCCCAAAGACCTCATTCAGGATTTCCGCAACAGCTTCAACCCGCGAATTGCAGTTACCGTTGACATGATCGCGACTGGCACCGATATCAAGCCGGTCGAAATCGTGATGTTCATGCGGACGGTCAAGAGCCGCCTGTTATTCGAGCAGATGAAGGGGCGCGGCGTCCGCGTCATTGATCCGACCGAGCTTCAGGCCGTGACACCAGATGCGGCGGCCAAAACCCATTTCATCATTGTCGACTGCGTCGGCGCGACCGAAGCTGTACTGTCGGACACCCAGCCGATGGAGCGCGCGAAGACGGTGCCGTTCAAGGCGCTGCTGGAGCATATCGCGCTCGGCGGAACCGATCCCGATTACTATTCGTCGCTGGCAAATCGCCTGGCGCGGCTGAATCTCGAATGCGGGCCGAAGGAGACTCAGCGAATTGAAGCAGCGTCCGGAGGGATGCCGCTCACTGAAATTACCAAGGCGATTGTCGCAGCCCTTGACGGAGACCAGCAGGAAGCCGAGGCCCGCCAACAATCCAACCTGCCCGCCGACGCCCAGCCGACCGAGCAACAACTGGAGAAAGCAACCGCCGCGATACTCACGCGCGCGGCCGAGCCGCTCGCGACCAAACCCGCCCTGCGGCAGGTGCTGCTCGAACTTAAGAGGCTGGGCGACCAAACCATCGACCAAATCAGCAAAGATGTACTGCTCGAAGCCGGCCAGTCCAGCGAGGCGAAAGAAAAAGCGCAGACGCTGGTGCAGTCGTTTGCAAAGTTCATCGCCGACAACAAGGACGACATCACGGCGCTGCAATTCTTCTACTCCCGCCGCTACCGGGAGCGCCTTAAATACGAAGACATTCGCAAGCTCGCCGAGGCCATCCAGATGCCGCCGCGCTCATGGACCGCCGAGCGGCTGTGGAACGCATACGCGATGCTGGAGCGGGACAAAGTTCGCGGCGCATCGGCAGCGCGCCAGTTGACCGACATCGTGTCGCTGGTTCGCTTCGCACTGCAACAGGAGGACGAGTTAGTACCTTATCCGGATAAGGTGAAAGCGCGATTTTCCAACTGGATAGCGCAGCAGCAAAACCGAGAGCGTAAATTCACGCCCGAGCAGATCAGGTGGCTGGAGATGATTCGCGACCATGTCGCCACCAGCGTCGAGATAACGTTAGACGCCTTCGACTACAATCCGTTCTCTCAGCAAGGCGGATTAGGCAAGGCAATGCAATTGTTCGGGAAGGAGTTGCGTCCGCTCCTCGATGAATTGAACGAGGCGTTGGCCGCATGACTGCGTCGACGAAGTGGGGCCTGCCGCGTGGCTGGGAAACTGTGGAGTTCAGGGACATCTTCGACCGGCTCCAATACGGCTACACCGCGAGCGCAATTCCGAATTCCGGAGGCACCAAGATGCTCCGGATAACTGATATTCAACAGAGTGCAGTCAGCCGGGAGCGCGTACCGGGATGCACCATCGCTGATCATGTGCTCCCGCAATTTCTCCTCCGCGACGGGGATTTTGTTTTTGCACGAACAGGTTCAATCGAAAAGGCATGCCGAGTCAGGAACCCGCCACAAGCGGTTTTCGCTTCGTACCTGATCCGGGGTCGCCCTTCAGACCCCCTTCTTTCGGACTGGATAAGCTATTTTGTGGAATCTTCTGACTACGTAAATCAAGCTGTCCGCGCCAGCGCGGGGGTTGGGCGACCGAATATCAACGCCAAGAATCTCGGGCATTAAAATAAAAATCGCTCCCGCCTTGGAGCAGCGCAGAATAATAGCGAAGCTCGAGTCGCTCTTCCCGAAACTCGATGCTGCGGTAGCCGCACTTAAACGGGCGCGCGCGAATCTGAGGCGCTATCGAGCATCCGTACTGAAAGCAGCCGTTGAGGGTCGTCTCGTCCCGACCGAAGCAGAACTTGCGCGGAGAGAAGGCCGCGACTTCGAGTCCGCGTCAGTGCTGCTCGATCGCATTCTCTCGGAGCGTCGCCGGCGATGGGAAGAATCCGAGCTCGCCCGGACGAAGGCGGTCGGCAGGCCACCAAAAGACCATCAATGGAAATCAAGATACAAAGAGCCCGGCGCTGTAGACCCATCGACGCTCCCCAAGCTCCCCGAAGGTTGGCGGTGGGCTACGGTAGACCAGCTAATTTGTAAGCCACTCTCAAACGGGCGATCAGTGCCGACCGATCCAAACGGATTTCCGGTCCTTCGCCTCACTGCACTCAAAGGAAACACTATCGCTTTGTCCGAGCGAAAAGGCGGCGCCTGGACCATAACTGCTGCGCGTCCTTTCCTAGTGTAGTGTCCCATTGATAAATTTACAAAGTCGCTGAAGTTTAGCGAGAATGGAATCGGCGGTGGCAGTCCATACGAAAGGCCGCTGGTGCAGATTGTAATTCGCCACATAGGCGTCGATTTTCTGGACCAGCTCGCCG
>Ga0073928_10005805_pt1 | contig 17039 bp, 19 predicted proteins | sample PaiPotPPA55metaG_FD_76969 | JGI IMG/M metagenome (GOLD analysis project Ga0073928, IMG submission 76969) | Iron sulfur acid spring bacterial and archeal communities from Banff, Canada, to study Microbial Dark Matter (Phase II) - Paint Pots PPA... ... | reverse complement strand
TTCCTGATTTAATCGCCTGTCTGATGCGATCCGAGTACTGTTCCGCTTCCGGATTGGAGTCCGCGAGTTCCGCGGGCCGGTTGCGTTCGGAGTTCGATATCCCGGTATCAACAAATGCGGGGCATAGCACGGAAACGCCGATCGGCGACAACTCGCTATCTGGTCACCTGGCTCGTAACACCCCATGGCTTCCTGCTTCGCGAGGTTGCGCCATGAGTTCGCGCAATGCGTCGGCGATGCGATCGCCTGGCGTGTCGGCGTCAAAGGCGCGCACGAATTTGCCTTCAGGGTCCATGACGTAAAGGTAGGAACTGTGGTCCATGACGTAGTCTTCGGCGCCAGGTCCAGTCTTATGGGCTGCCCAGTAGGCCCCGTATTCCTTGGCGACCGCGGCGATCTGCTGCGGATTTCCAGTGAGTCCGACGATCCGCGGATCGAACGACTGGGTGTATTGTTCCAGCACTTCGCGCGTGTCGCGCTGCGGGTCGACCGTGACGAAGAGCGGCTTTAGCTTGGCGGCGTCGGCACCGAGCTTCTCGAGTGCAGTGGCGATTTCGTTCAGCGTCATAGGGCAGGTATTGGGACAGAAGGTGTACCCGAAATAAACCAGCAGCCATTTGCCGCGATAGGTCTGGTCGGTCACCGTCGTGCCGTCGGGTGCTATGAGAGTGAATGGACCGCCGATTGTTACGGGCGACGTGGCTGCCCACGACGGCTGGCTCATAATCAGGGCCATGGCGAAGACGATATTGGAGAGGGTCTGCAGACCACGAACCGATTGGCGAATGAGTCCATGCCGGTGATTCATATAGGCCATATAGTACACCTCCGGAATGCCACCAAAAGGCTTTGAGATCCCAAGCCTGCCGCCGGCGGCCGTGCCAAGCTCGGCATCACGGTCTGGCATTGTCTCGCCCCACTCTCGCCATCCCTGGCCAGTCCGACGTTCCATTATCCGGCACCCTGCGCCACGGCCCGAAGCACGGAACTTGCCCATCTGCGGTGTGCAATGCGAACTGGAGGCGTGCAGCGCCGAGAGCGGCCCGCCCTGCGGCATACCTTCGTCCGCGGGCCGACCAGCCAATTTTCGATTTCCCTTATCGCCCTGTTTGTGGTTAAACCTCTGCTGGGTTCCCCGGCGGAAGTTCGCAAGAGGGGGATAGCCATGAAACGCCTCATATTGACTGTTGAGTTCTCCGCGATCGTCCTCGCATGGACGATTGCCGTACCTGCGCGCGCCTACGAAGCGGGCGCGGTTGCGGGCGGCGGAAAGATCGACGGCAAGGTCGTCTTTAACGACGCGGTGCCGACGCGGAAGATCATCCCGAACAAGGATGTCGAGGTGTGTGGCGGCATCCGCGAGGAGCCGCTGATCGAGGTTGGGCCCGACAAGGGCGTCCAGAACGCGGTCGTGTACCTGGTCGAGGTCGCCAAGGGAAAAGCATGGCCGGCAGCTGGTAAGACGCCCGAACTCGACAATCGCAAATGCCGATTCGAGCCTGAGGTTCAGGTGATCCGCGCGGGTCCCCTGGATGTCGTCAACGACGACCCGGTATTGCACAACACCCACGGCTATTACGGTAAGCGCACCGCCTTCAACATGGCGTTGCCAAACCAGGGGCAGCGAATTCCCACGGAGCTGACGCGAACAGGCACTGTGCGTATCGACTGCGACGCGCACGGCTGGATGGAAGGTTGGATTTATGTCGTCGACAACCCCTACTACGCGATCACCGGCGCCGATGGCAAGTTCAGCATCACCGACGTGCCGCCCGGGAGCTACACCCTAGTTGCGATCCAATCGTTTACCGGCCCCATTCAGCAACCCGTAACTGTTACGGCAGGCAAGCCCACGAATCTGACCATCGAATTGAAGAAGCAATAGGCGACTTGGCCAAGCCGGCAGGTCGCATTCTTATGCAACGTCCGACAAATCTGCGAGGTCCTATAAAGCGGTCCCGAGAGATCCATAAAAAGCCAGCGATCCGTCGAGAGGAGATGCCACATGTCTGAGCTTGATCGTGAACGTCGTGAGATGGTCGCGGTGCTCCAACGGCCCGGGGTTCGTCCCGACCCCTCGCTCCGGATTACTCGGCGCACTTTCATCCACAAATCGTGTTTGACCGGCGCGGCTACAGTTGCTCAGACTTTTGCATGGTGGCCGCTGCTCAACACGATCGACATCGCCCACGCTGCCGAGCAGCCCTTCAAGTTTGCCTGGGTTTCCGACACCCATCTCTATCCGAGGTCTCTCAACACGCGCTTCGTCGAAAAGGTGGTGCGCGCAGCGAACGAGGTCCAGGCCATGAACCCGCCTGCCGACTTCATGATCTTTGGCGGCGACTTGGCGCAGCTCGGCAAAATCGAGGAACTCGAGCTCGGCAATGAGCTCCTCAAAGAGATAAAGACTCGGAAGGTCTTCATCCCGGGCGAGCACGACTGGTATTTGGACATGGGAAAGAAATGGGGGGAGCTCTTCGGCCAGCCCAACTGGACTTTCGATCACAAGGGTGTGCGCTTCGTCGGGCTCGACACGGTCAGTCGCGGCCCGGACTACTGGACGGTTAGGAAGATGACTCCCGAGGAGCGCATGGGCCACATGGCGACCCTCGACGGCAGCGTCGCTGGCCCGTGGGCCGGCGTGGGCCGCGACCAGCTCGACTGGCTGCAGAAGATCCTCGCCGATTGGGATAAATCCAGGCCGGTCGTTATCTTCAGCCATAATCCGCTCTACGAGTACTATCCGCCTTGGAACTTCTGGGTGCGTGACTGGCGCGAAGTCAATGACGTGCTGAAGCCTTATACCAAGGTCACCAACATCCACGGTCATGTCCATCAGGTGCTCTATAACGAGATCGGCACCATGCGGTCGATCGGCATGCTCGCTACCTCCTGGCCTTGGCCCTATGCCCCGGAGGGAGTGCCCAAGCTCACCAAGCCGATGATCCGCGCCGACCCCGGCGATTTCTACGACGGCGTCGGCCGAAGCGAGATCAGCATGAACAATGATCGGATCGAGAACGAGTACATTATGTGGGGCCGTAAGCAGGTCTTCGTTCAGTCGGCGCCGGACTCCTCGCTGAGTCAGCCTGAGATCCTGCGGCCGCGGATCGCCGACCAGATCGGGCCGTACTAGGGAGGACGGTTATGACAACCAGAACGACATTCCTGTTCGCTCCTTGCATCGCTTCGCTCGTTGGTCTGCTGGCAGCGATTGCGGTTCTCGTCGGCCCTGCCAATGCGAATAAGGACCCGGTAACACCCCAACAGTTGCAAGCTTACGAGGAAGCCTTCATGGAGCAGGTCAAAAAGGGCGACCTCTTGTTCCATGGCGATGCCGCGACCGCGAAACAGATGAACGCGACACTCTCCAACACAGGAATGGCCTGCGCGATGTGCCATCCCTTTGCCTCCGACACGCATCCGCACGCGTTCCCAAAGTATCAGGTGAGCATGAACAAGTTCGCGACGCTTCGCGACATGATCAACTGGTGTATCGAGAAACCCAATCAGGGCGAGAAGATCGATTCTGATTCGGACGCGATGAAGGCCCTGGAAGCATACATCTACTGGTCGAACACTGGCTCGGTGTTGGTCCCGGGCAAGTATTAGTTCTGTTCGTGTGCGACACGGAGCGACAGGTCCCAGTACTTTCGCTGACGGGCCGCTCGAGACCCGCCCGCGCGATGATCCTCGATGGATTAGAGGTCCCATCGATTTCAGCAATGCTGCTGGAGGCCGCGTCGACGGCGGAGAGGGCGTGCAATGGCAGAAGCGTTGCATGGCAGGTTTACCGGCATCGACCTGGATCAACTGGTCGATCGGCGGGTGGTGCTGACGTGGCTTTATTGGGGGATGTTCTGGCTCATAGTCACCCCCTCGGTCGGCGTAGCGCTGTCCGGCCTCTTCAATTATCCCGATTACCTCGGCACTAATAATCTAGGGCTGACATTCGGCCGCCTCCGACCGGTCCACGTCAACGGCGTCATCTTCGGTGCGTTTTCGACCCTGTTCATCGGCGAATGCTATTATCTGGTGCCGCGCTTGTGCGGGGTCCGGGTGGTCCGCGGAGAATGGGGCGTAGCGCTGGCGTGGGTGTGGAGCCTCGCCCTCTTGGCCGGGCTCATCTCGCTGCCTTTCGGCTACAATCACGGGCTCGAAGCTGGCGAGCTCCCGCTGTTTGCCGAAATTCCTCTCTTCATCGTAATAGCGGCGGCAACAGCACAATTCATTGCGACCATCGCGCAGCGCCTCGAGCCAGCGCTCTACGTTGCGCTCTGGTATCTCATCGCCGCCTTCATATGGACGACGATGAACCTCGTACTGGGCAGCGTGATCCTGCCTTACACGATTTCAGGCATCAACAGCGCGGCCTTCCACGGTCTCTACATCCACTACATCGTTGGCCTGTGGATCACGCCGGCCGGTTACGTGCTCATCTACTATTTCCTCCCGGTCAGCGTGCGCAATCCGCTCTACGCTCATAAGCTTTCGCTGGTCGGTTTCTGGTCCCTTGCCCTGTTCTACCCCTTCGTCGGCATCCATCATTATCTCTACAGCCCAATTGCCGACTGGTCCCAGACGCTTGCGATCGTTACCTCCATGTTGCTCATCATTCCAGTGTGGACCGTGCTGGTGAACTTCTTCGGCACCGTGAAGGGTCGGTGGGACGGATTCGGAAGCAATCTTCCGGCGAAGTTCCTGATCATGGGCTCGATCATGTACCTGTTGGGCTGTTTCCAGGGCTCGGTCGAGGCGCTGCGCTCCATCCAGCAGCCGACCCATTTCTCGGACTTCGTCATCTCGCATTCGCACCTCACGGTGTTCGGAACATTCGTCGTCTGGGCGATGGGTGGTTTGATTTATGTTTGGCCGCGGCTATGGGGACGCGAGCTGTGGTCGTTCACGCTTGGTAACTGGTCATTCTGGCTGATCACCGTCGGCATTTCCACCATGGGCCTGGTGCTGACGGCCGCCGGTCTCCAGCAAGGCTTCGAGTGGATGAATGGTACCGAGTGGGTCGACACGGTGGTGCGGATGAAGGCTTATTGGCTAGTGCGGACTCTCTCGGGCGTCAGCATGGATACAGGGATGTCCCTGCTTGTCATCAATTTGATGATGACCGCGCTCGCCCAACCGGGTGAGGCGAGGGAACCGCTTCCGAGACCCGGGGTGGCCCCGGTTCGCGCCGGAGGGCCGGCCGAATGAACGCGCGTTTTGTCGCCCTGGTGGCTGGTGTCTTCTTCTTCTTTCTCGCCGTCGTCACTCAAGGCATTCTACCCTTCATCGAACCGTCAGCGCGCACCAACCGGGTGAGCGCGGTTGTCCGGACCGATTTGGGCCAGCTCAAATGGATGGTGACCGAGGCTACAGATTATACGCCGCTGCAGGAGCTCGGCCGCCGCGAGTATCTTCTCGAGGGTTGCTGGTATTGCCATTCCCAGTATGTGCGGCCGGTGACCGGCGAGACGCGCCGCTGGGGCCCGGTGAGCGAGGCCGGCGAGTACGCCTACGACGTGCCGCACCTGTTCGGCACCCGGCGCATCGGACCGGATTTGACGCGGGTCGGATTTAAATACAGCGACGAGTGGCATCTCGCCCATTTTTGGAATCCGCGGCAGCTCTCCCCGGATTCGATCATGTCGCCCTATCGGGGACTGTTCGACACGCCCGAGGAGCCGGTCAAGATTATCGATGACGGGGCCGGTAATCGCACACTCGATAAAACGTCGGATACCGCAAGGCTATTCGACTTCACAAGCAAGGAGCAGATCAAGCTCACGCCGAACATGGACGGGCTGTTGTTTGTTCCGATGCAAGCGCGCGGCAAGTTTCCGATCGTGTGGACGCCAAATAAGGAGTACACCGGCGACACTGTCAAGATTGCCGCTGAGACGGAAGAGCTCGAGGGCCTCATTGCATATGTGCAGAAGCTTGGCATGAATCGCGGCAAGTGGCGCGACATGTTCGAGCCGCAGCAGCTGGCGGTCACGGACGCTACCCTCCCGCGCTCGAACGAATGGATCGCCTACGGCAAGGAGGTCTATGAGCGGCGGTGCATCGGCTGCCACGGGGCCAAAGGCGACGGCAACGGGCCGGCCGCGACCTTCATCTTCAATCAGCGCCCGCGAAACTTCACCTTGGGCGTGTTCAAGTTCAGGTTGACCCAAAAGCCGGTGCCGACCGATGGCGACCTGCTGCGGACGATCACCCGCGGGGTACGCGGCACCGCGATGCCGGCCTGGTATGAGCTGCCATTGACGGATCGTCTGGCCGTCATCCAGTACATCAAGTATGAGCTGGCAGTTGACCGCTCCGAGCCCGGGAAGCGTTATGCTTATTTCACCGAGGAGCCGCCTGGCGCCCCTCTGTACATCGGACAGCCGCCGCCTCCGTCTCAGCAGATTGTCGCGCGCGGCAAGGAGGTGTGGCAGACTGCCAAGTGCTGGGAGTGCCATGGCAACACCGGCAAGGGCGACGGCGAGAAGGCTCCTGGGCTGAAGGACGATTTCGGTTTCCCGAGCCGGCCCGCGGATCTTACCAGCGGCCAGTTCAAGTCAGGTCCGGCGGTGGGGGACATCTTCAGGACCATGAGCACCGGATTGAGCGGCACGCCAATGCCGACTTACAGGGACTCGTTGCCGGAGCAGGACCGCTGGGCTCTTGCCTACTACGTCCTCTCGCTCTCCGCCTTCAAGGACCCGCTCACCAGAGAGCTGCTGCCGATCTCCGCAGCGGACCGGGCGGCGCTCAACGATCCCAAGCTGGAGGCTGGCACCCCGGACGACGCCTATGTTCCGGGTGGGGGCACGACGCATCGTGCCGCGGCATCCGGCGCGGCGCTGGCCGCCGGCCCCCAGAAAGAAGAGTGAGTCATGACGGATTTCGAGATCATGGGACCCTACGCGATCGCCCTGCTGATGAGCATCGGTGCGCTGTGCGCCTTCGTGTGGGGCGTCCTCTCTGGCGCCCTGAGTGGTGCAGATGACGCGGCAATCAGATTCTATCGCACGGAGGTGGAAAATGACGCAGCCCGAGAGGACACCGAGCAAGCCAGCGAGTGACAGCGAGGCCCACGAGATGGAGGAGTACGCGGGGGGCTACATCAAGGCAAGGGTTGGGCACATCCCGGTTTGGCTGTTGGTCGTCTACGCGGTGCTTTTCATCTGGGCGCTTTACTACATTGTCACCTATTGGGGTGGGCTTGGGCCGGGACGGTTCGGCTGACGATGGCGATCGCGAACGGAGATGGCGATGCGACAGACAGACAGGGCGGCGGGGTTGCTGATCGTTAAGATCATTTTCGCGATCGCGGCCTTGAATCTGATCTTTTTGTTGTCTGAGCTCACCATGAACGTGGTCCGGGTTTACTTCGGCTGAACAGGAGAGAGCATGCCATCGAATGCGGTTTTCTCGCTCGCCAATGCGAGCCCGGAGCAAGTCATCGCCTTCTTCGGCTTCTCGCTATTTACAATCGGCTTCTTTGTCTGGGTCGCTTACCTGGTGCTCGCGAAGAAGCGATAACGGAGCAGCACAACCCGGCGCAGTGAGTTCGGGCGGTTTGGCAGGAAATTCTGCCATGGTTTACTATCTTATGCTCTTCGCGGCGGGCTTTGCCGGCAGCTTTCATTGCATCGGCATGTGCGGCGGCTTTGCCTGCGCGCTCGGCCGCGACCCGGATGGGCACGCTGCGACCGTTCTGCGTCACCTGCTCTACAACACAGGCCGATTGACGACCTACTGCTTCCTGGGCGGGCTCGCGGGCACGCTGGGCCAGGTGATATGCACGCCGCAGGGAATGACGGTCTCGCTCGTGGGCGGCTCCCTCGACTCCGCCCAGCGAATCCTCGCGATTGTCGCGGGGCTGCTCATGATCGGCATGGCGCTGCAGTTCTTCGGCCTGTTGCAGGGCTTTCATCGCCTTGCGAGCGGCTTTGGCAGCAGCACGCTTGCCATGTCCCTTCGCAGCCTGCTGACGGCACGCGGCCGCGCCGCGCCGCTGGCCTTTGGGGTATTCAACGGCTTCCTGCCGTGTCCCTTGGTCTATGCCTTCGTTGCCCAGGCGGCGAGCGCTGCCGGAGCGCTTCCCGGCTTTCTCACCATGGCGTCGTTTGGATTGGGGACCTTCCCCGCCATGTTGATGATGGGCGGTGTTGGCCATGCTCTTGCGCCGGCGTCGCGGCAACGCGGCGTGTGGTTCGCCGGTAGCTGCATTCTGCTGCTTGGCCTTATCACCCTCGGTCGTGGCATTCTGCCGATCGCCGCAAATATTGCACATGGTTGGCCGGGAGGACATCCCGCATGACAGACGATCGCTTGTGCCGCCATTGCCTGCTGACCATCGGGCCGCGCGCGATGCGGCGCACTGTGAACGGCGAGAATTGTGCGTTCTGCTGCTATGGCTGCTGTATCGCCTTTCAGGTGAAGAGCGGGAAGAGTGAAGAGTGGGAGGCGGCCTGGCTCTTGATCCGCCTCGGCGTGGGCGGCTTTCTCTCCATGAACATCATGTTGTTCAGCCTCCTGTTGTATACAGGTGCCTTCACAGGTGTCGATGCGAGGCTGCTTCCTTGGGTTCACCTCCTGCTCTGGATCTTCGCGACGCCAGCTTTAGTCATTCTCGGCGGACCATTCCTTCGCGAGACCTGGCTCGACGGCGTTCAGGGGCGCTTGAGGTCCTCGGCGCTCATCGTTGTCGGCGTCGGTGCCGCCTACATTTATTCGGCTTTTGCCGCCATCGAGCGCGGCACGCATGTCTACTTCGATACAGCCACCATGGTGTTGATGCTGTTCACCGTAGGCCGTTATCTGGAGGCGGCTGGCCGCGCCAGGGCGGCGCGCGACCTCGAACCTCTGTTGGCAGCGGAAAGCGAATGGGCCGAGGTCGTCGACGGTGACGCGCAGCACCGCCGGCCGGTGCGCGAGGTTAGGGCCGGCATGCTTGTGCGGGTTCGGCCAGGAGAGCGCATTCCCGTCGATGGCGTGATCGTCGAAGGGGCATCGCACACCGATGAAGCGGTGATTACCGGGGAAAGCCGGCAGATCGCTAAGGGCCTCGGCGCGCCGGTCGTCGCAGGCAGCATCAACCTCGACGGCCCGCTTCTGATCCGAAGCAGCGGCGCGGGAACTGCGACCCGCTGGGCGCAGATCTGCCGATCAACTCGCGAAGCTTTACTCCGCCGGAGCCCAAGCCAACGCCTTGCCGACAGTATTGTCGGAGCGTTCGTGCCGCTCATTCTGCTGCTCGGCGTGGGGGCCGCGATTTATTGGGCGCAGCACCTGCCGTTCGACCGCGCGCTGCTCACTGGCCTCGCCGTACTGGTAGTGGCCTGTCCCTGCGCGGTGGGCCTTGCCGCACCGATGGCCACCTCGCTCGGCATCGGACAACTGGCCCGGCGTGGCTGCTTGGTCCGCGACCCGGGCGCACTGGAGGCGCTCGCGCGAACGCGAGTGCTCGCCTTCGATAAGACCGGCACGCTCACCTCAGGCAAGGCGCGTGTCGTCGGCATCGATAGCGAGGAGGTTGACACGGACGAAGTGCTCACGCGCGCCGCTGGCGTGGAGCGCCATTCCGAGCATGGCCTTGCCCACGCCGTCGCTCTGGCGTCCGCTGCGCGCGGACTCGAGCCGGTCCCCACCCGCGACGTGCGGACCGTGCCCGGCCGTGGCATCTGCGGCAGCGCCGAAGGTCAGCCGGTGGCGGCCGGAAGTGGCGCCTTTATGCGCGATCTAGGCTGGCTGCTGCCGCCGGCCCTCGCCGAGCAAGGGCGATCGCGCGAGGCGAGCGGTCACTCAGTGGTCTATGTCGGTTGGGGTGGGCGGGTGCATGCCGTGCTGTCGCTCGACGATACGCCGCTGCAGGAGGCGCGCGCGACGGTCGAAGCACTACGCTACCGCGGGCTGCGCGTGATGCTGTTGACCGGCGATCTTCCTGCTGCGGCACAGCGAATCGCAGCCGCGGTCGGGATCGAGACCGAAGACATCCAGGCGGGCCTTGGGCCGGAGGCCAAGTCGGTGGCCCTGGATCGGCACGAGCAAGCCTACGGCGTTGTGGCAATGGTCGGCGACGGCCTTAACGACGGACCAGCCCTGGCCCGAGCGGACGTAGGAATTGCCGTTGGTTCGGCGACGGACCTTGCCCGCGAGACCGCGGCACTCGTGCTGCCCGCCGGTGGGCTTTGGATGCTGCCGTGGGCGGTCGACGTCGCCCGCGCGGTTCGCATGACGATCCTCACCAACCTGATGTGGGCGTTCGGCTATAATTGCATCGCCGTGACCCTGGCGATGCTCGGATGGCTGCAGCCTGTGCTGGCGGCCGCAGTCATGGCCGGATCGAGCATCATCGTCGTATTGAACTCGCTACGGCTGGAGCGACTGCCGGATCCCGTTCCGTCGGCGGCCCCGGATCAATCGGCAGCGGTTGAGAGCGCTCCCGCCATGGACACGTCCAGCCTGCCGATTATCGCCGGCCAGGCGATTCCCTGAACGCCACTCATCAGCCGAACACGTCGCGGGTAAAGGCTTCGTACCAGCCTTCCGCTTCACGCGCAGCACGGCGGCGCATCTCGGAGCTTTCGTCCACTTTACTGATAGACGCATGCGCGGTTCTGATCGTCCCGGCGAGAGGCTTGTAGCTGATGGCGTTGCTCCATGCGTCGTCTGGGGCGAGAAACGTGTAACAACTGTTGAACAGATGCGTCGTGCTACGCGAGGATCCTGTCAGTACCGACGCGAGGGCGAAGGCGCACGCCTTAGCTTGGCTGTTCGCGGAAAAGGCGGATTTGGGCATATCGCCGGCGATGATCGCATCGCCCACGAGATGGATACTGGGTTGCAGCGTCGACTCGAACGTGACCGGGTCAACCGGACACCACCCCGATCTGTCAGCGAGACCCATCTGCTGCGCGAGATGCCCGGCCTTTTGCGCAGGGATGACGTTGGCGACCGCAGCCTTGAACGTCTCTTCTGCCGTTATCACCGATCGGGCCTTAACGTCGACCGCCTTGACCCCGCCGGTGAATTCGGCCGGGAGCCATTCTATCATTCCCGGGTAATAGCGCTGCCAGGCGTCCTGGAACAGGTCCTGCCCCGTGAATGTGCTCTTCGCGTCGAGCACAAGGATCTTCGACCGTGGCTTATGCCGCTGGAAATAGGACGCAACCAGGGACGCACGCTCGTACGGGGCTGGCGGGCAGCGGAATGGATCTGGAGGAACGACCAGCACGAAAACACCACCGTCCTCCATACTCTGCAATTGTTTGCGCAGCAGCTTGGTTTGTGCGCCCGCCTTCCATGCATGGGGCATGATCTGCATCGCCGCCGCGTCATAGCCGTCGATGGCACGGTCTTGGAAAGCGATACCAGGAGCCAATACGACGCGGTCGTAGGATAGCTTTGCGCCGCTGCTCAGACCGACAATCTTCGCCACCGGATCAATCATCGCCGCGGAATCGTGGACGACGGCGATGCCGTATTGCCGCCTCAGGGTCTCATAGCCGTGGGTCAGCGATTCGAAAGAGCGAAGCCCGGCGAGATGGAGGTTGCTGAAGAAGCAGGTCGAGTAACGTCCGCTCGGCTCGACGAGTGTCACTTCGACCGGTGCGGTGCCAGAGGCCAAATATCGGGCCACCGTTGCGCCGCCCACCCCGCCCCCGATCACGACAACTTTCGCCTTGGCCTGAGAACGCGCCCTTCTCGGACGGAGCGCAGTCAACACCGCTGCCCCCGTCAGGCCGCCGAACTCACGACGCGTCCAGGACTTCATGGGGGCCCGGCCTTCTTTCCCTGCGCGGAAAGAAAACGTGCCACGGCCGCGATCTCCTCGTCGCTGAGCGACAGGGCGATGGCTTGCATTATATGGCTTGGTCGCTCGCCCAATCGGTATGCAAGCATCGCGCGTGTGAGCCGGTCTTCACCCAAGCCGACGATGGACGGAATGAACCTGTCGCCCCCGTCCAGGCGATGGCAGGAGGCGCACACTGCTGCGATTTGCCCGCCCTGATCGTTGGCGGCCGCCGCGTGTGCTGAAGCGGCAAGCAGGATCAGGCTCGCAGCAATCGCCAGCACGAGCGAACGCCCAAGAATTTTAGGAGTGCTGAATCCCGCGCGGCATGCGGCCAACATTTTGCATTTCGACCGCCAGCCGCGCCGGGCACCGACCAGCACCGCGACGCCTGGTCGTCGCGCCGTCATCACCCGACCAGGAGATCGTGTCTCAACGCGAAGACGCGGCCACCATCCTCTTTCCAGACGAAGTCAAGCCGACCACTCGTTGTCGCGCGCAGGTAGAACTCAAAATAGGGATTGGCAGCCACGGCCTCATTCACGTCGACGCTGAATACCACCTCGTCGTGGTAGCGGCACACAAATTGGTTGATGATCTTGCGCGGAATCACCTCGCCGTTGCTGTCACGGCGCAGACCCGTTTCCATTTGATGTTCGATCAGGGTCTTGATCTGAATAATCTCGCCCTTCGCTGCGGTGCGGGGCACTTGCACGCGTGGTGTCGGGGGGGACATTTTCCGCCTCCTTTCTACGTCACGCGCACCCGTTCGTAGCAACCTCGACCCAGGTTCTGGTCATCAGAAGCGTACCGTCCTTCATCTCGGCAACCGCCAGAACATCCTGCGGTTGGGCCAGGCGGATGCGTGTCGACACCCGGGGTTCGCTGCGCTGCGGAACGAAATGAAAGGTCGCGACAGTGATGAGCGGATTACGCGGCGCCAGCACACGGACATCCCGCACATGATCGGCTTCAGTCATGGGGCTGTCGATCACGAGCGTAAGCGGCACGGTGTAGCCGTTCGCGAACACCCGCGGCATCGCAAGGTGAACGCGATCCGACTCGATCGGAGTTTTTCCAGTCAGATGCTTGATCAGCTCCGCCGCATCATCGCTAGCGTTCGGCGGTGAGGCAAGAGTGACACTCGCAATGCCGGCGCCCCCCGCAACAGCGGCGGTCAATACGGCCCGGCGCGTAAGGCCAGCTGCCCTGGTCTCCTCAACCACGCCACCCTCCCTGCGCCATTAAGGCGATAGACTGGTAGACGCCTCAAGAAAACGATCTGATTTGTTAGTCTTTAAAGTTATCCTACCTCGGACGACCTCACAAGACGCAGTGGCCGTTGTAGCCGCTGGCGGTGCCCGGCTTCTTCGGTTCTCGGGGCATCTCGGACGCTGATCCTATCGACGCGGATCGGGCTTGGCTGCTCCGAGGGCAGTCCTGTCGCGACCTCCAATCGGCTCAGAACTCCATGTCGTCATGGTGGGGGCCGTGGCCATGCCCCGGTAGAGGTGGAGGCGGCGGTTTCGGCAGTTCGGCAACCATCGCCTCGGTCGTGATCAGCAGACCGGCGACCGACGCCGCATCCTGCAGCGCGGTGCGTACCACCTTGGTCGGATCGATGATGCCTTTCTGGATCAGGTTGCCGTACTCGCCGGCCTGCGCGTCATAGCCGAACGCGTACTGCTCTTTCTCCAGGATCTTGCCGACCACGATCGAGCCGTCCTCGCCAGCATTGAGCGCGATTTGGCGCGCCGGCCAGGAGAGCGCCTTCTTGACAATCTCGATTCCGGTCTTCTGGTCTCTGTTGGCCGCAGGCAGCTTGCCGAGCGCCTTGGTCGCGCGCAAGAGCGCGACCCCGCCGCCCGGCAGGATGCCTTCCTCGACCGCGGCGCGGGTCGCATGGATTGCGTCGTCGACGCGATCCACGCGGTCCCTTACCTCGACCTCGGTCGCGCCGCCGACGTGGATCACCGCGACGCCGCCGGCAAGTTTGGCGAGGCGTTCTTGCAGCTTCTCACGATCGTAGTCCGAGGTGGTATCCTCGATCTCGGCCTTAATCTGAGCGACGCGCGCTTCGATGCCCGCCTTCTTGCCGGCGCCGCCGACGATGGTCGTGTTATCTTTCTCGATCGAAACCTTCTTGGCGCGGCCCAGCATGTTGAGCTGGACGCTTTCCAGCTTGACGCCGAGATCCTCGGAAATCGCCGTGCCGCCCGTCAGGATGGCGATGTCCTGCAGTATGGCCTTGCGACGGTTAGCGAAGCCCGGCCCCTTCACCGCTGCCACCATCAGGCCACCGCGCAGTTTGTTGACGACAAGAGTTGAAAGCGCCTCGCCCTCGACGTCATCAGCAATGATGAGCAGCGGCTTACCCGTCTTCACCACCGCTTCGAGCAGCGGCAGCAATTCCTGCAGGCCTGAGAGCTTCTTCTCGCAAATCAGGACATAGGGATCCTCGAGATCGACCGACATCTTGTCGGCGTTGGTAATGAAGTAAGGGGAGATGTAACCACGGTCGAACTGCATGCCTTTGACCACCTCGAGCTTGGTCTCGATCGACTTCGCTTCCTCGACTGTGATTGCGCCCTCGTTGCCGACCTTCTTCATCGCCTCGGCGAGAAAACGGCCGATCTCCTGGTCACCGTTCGCCGAGATCATGCCAACCTGAGCGATCTCCTCGTTCGAGGTGACCGCCTTGGAATTCGCCTTCAGATGATCGACCACCGCTTTGACAGCGAGGTCCACGCCGCGTTTGAGGTCCATCGGGTTCATGCCGGCAGCGATCGCCTTTGCGCCTTCGTGAACGATGGACGCGGCCAACACAGTTGCGGTGGTGGTGCCGTCACCGGCAACGTAGGAGGTCTTCAACGCCACCTCGCGCACCATCTGCGCCCCCATGTTCTCGAATCTGTCCTCGAACTCAATCTCCTTGGCGACGGTGACGCCGTCCTTGGTGATACGGGGCGCGCCGAATCCCTTGTCCAACACAACATTGCGACCCTTCGGGCCGAGCGTGACCTTCACCGCAGCGGCGAGGATGTCGATGCCGCGCAGCATCTTTGCACGGGCCTCGACAGAGAATTTGACGTCCTTGGCTGACATGGATGCTTCTCCCACGTGTCCAGTTGGCGGAAACCCGTCCGCGCTGCGACATCTTGATGAAGCGGGCTCGGTGCCCGCGGCCCTATCGCTGCACCTCGTCGTAGCGATAGGGCCGCGCGGAATACCATTCCTCGCCCTTCCAACCCGTGAACAGCATAATGTAGACCGCAATAACGGAGAGGACCAGCCCGAGCGGCACGACCGGTTTCTCACCGGTGAAGAGCGGCGATTGAAGAAGGCGGATTGGGAGTCGGAAGAACTCTGCTAAACAAAACGGCCCGGCCGTAGCGAGCCGTTTGCTAGTTAGCGTTGCGGACCTCTTTGTTGGCCGCCACTCTGCTGGCCGCCCTCGTTTGGATTTTGCGTCTGTTGGCCAGGCGTCGGATTCGGATTCTGGCCGGACTTAGCGGACTTATCGCCCTGTCGATTCTGCTGACCATACTTGTTGGGATCGCTCTGTTTGTCATCACGTCTCCTTAATGGTCGGGAACATATGACAACTGAGCATACGGTGGTTCGTTCCGGCAAATTAACGGTCGCGTATCATGACTGCCACATCGATAGGCCGAATAGTCGTGCCGTCAGGATTAAGCGGCCTTGCTCGGTGCAGCGCCCGTCTTGACATTGATTGTCTTGGTGGTCTTTATGGCCTTAGCGGGCTTCTTGATCGTGAGATGCAGCACACCCTTGTCGAAATGAGCGTCGACGGCTCCGTCCTCGGGCTCGAAAGGCAGGAACATCGATCGGTAGAATGAGCCGTAGCTCCGCTCCTCGACATGCCAGTACTTTTCGTCTTTCGTGCTCTCCGCCTTTTTCTCACCGGAAATGATCAGCTGGTTGTCGTCCAGGCTGACCTTGATATCCTTCTCGTCTACGCCGGGGAGTTCGGCTGTCACTTCGAGGGCATCGTTTGTCTCCGCCACACTAATTGCCGGCGCGCCAGCCCCAATGTCGGGAGAAGACGAATTCTGATCGAAAGCACGAAACGCGTTTGCCATTTCGCGCCGCATGGCTCGGAACGCGTCCGGTGTCAGCTCTTGGCTCCTGGTCCACAATCTCGGAAGACTCATCTGTTCCCTCCATCGCAGGTTAGAAAAAATATCGAAGGCCACCTTGGCCTCTCGGCCATGTCGGCCTTGATCCAGCTCAAGATCGCCGAATTACTTCGAGGCGGAAAACTGATTTTCTGATTTTCCGCGAAAACTTCCGCTTCTTGAAAAGCCTGGCCCGAAGCCTTCGAAGAGAACTCAAGTGCGTCAACAGGCACGCGCCGTGGCCATCATGCCAAATGATCTTGATCAGGCCACCGCGGCGGCCCCTAAAAACGTAGAGATCACCAGCGGGCGGATCCCGCTTCAAACTCTTCCTGAGCCGGACGCGCAAGGCTCCGGAACATGTGACAACCGAACACACAGTAGTTCGTTCCGACAAATTAAAAAGAAAGCCGTTCAATTCGATGTGGCAGGCCACTTGCTAACTATCGCGACCTTTGGCTTCAGTTACCCTCGCGTATCGAGCGACACGCCAAGCTTCGCAGCTTTCACACCCCTCGCACCTGGTGTTCGCCTCAACGCCTTAGCGATCTTTTTAAACGCCGATTTTCTGCTTTGCTAGTGGATTGACTCTAACGCTTCCTTCCCTCGCTTGACAGCGGCCAGTACGCGTTTTGGATCTGCGGTCCAGACGAAGGGCTTTGGGGTGGAGTTGGTCTCAGCAAGAAACCGAATGATAGCGACCTGGAGATCGACGAGGGAGCGGAAGACGCCGCGCTTGAGGCGGCGCCTTGTGAGCTTGGCGAAGAAGCCTTCCACGGCGTTGAGCCAGGGCGCCGAGGTTGGGGTGAAGTGGAACGTCCAGCGGGGATGTCGCGCAAGCCATCTGCGCGGTATTATGGCGCAAACGCCGCAAGGGGCCCTTAAGGTCCCTAAGGCGTTTGGGGTGCTTGTCGGTCATTTGCCTTCCGCAATCCTCAGCCTGCCAGCGTTCGTTAGTCGAAGTCCGCCCGACAATTCCTGTATATACCCTAGTTGGATCAGTCGGTCTTTGTGTTCGGCTGGGATTGTCCGGTGCATCAAACCCTTAGCGCAGTCCCGCAACGAGACGAATTCTTCGTGGGTCAATGGCGCAGACAAATCGGGGTTCATTTTCCAAATAT
>Ga0073928_10005804_pt1 | contig 17041 bp, 16 predicted proteins | sample PaiPotPPA55metaG_FD_76969 | JGI IMG/M metagenome (GOLD analysis project Ga0073928, IMG submission 76969) | Iron sulfur acid spring bacterial and archeal communities from Banff, Canada, to study Microbial Dark Matter (Phase II) - Paint Pots PPA... ... | reverse complement strand
CCAGCGCGTCATCCATGGCGATCGGTACGTCCCAATCGATGCGCATTCCGTCGCGCGTCTCGCTCTTCGCCTGATCCATCCCGCCTCCCCGCCTCCGGCGAGCCGCCACTTACTCGGCAGCGTTTTTCTTGAGCGCCTTGTTGACCCTCGGCATGACCTCGCTCGCCATCAGCTCCATCGAGCGTCGAGACAGATCGGCGTCGACCCAGTCATGGCCGGCATAGAGCAAGGTGCCGAAGTCGCCGACCTGCTCGCGGAAGGCGAGAAGCTGGTCGACGACACTCTCTGCGGTGCCGCAGATGACCAGCGAATCCACGACATAGTCGAGGGTGATCGCGGAATCCGGCATCGAACGGTCGCGCTTGAACAGCTCCGGCCGCCCGTTGCCGATCAGCTTCTTCATCAGATTGCGGTAGTAGAAGCGATACGGGCTCCCTTCCTCCTTGGCATAGCGCCGCGCCGTCGCCTCGTCCCCGGCGACGAACACGCTCTTGGCGATGCGCCAGTCACTGCGCCGCGCGGTCCGTCCGGCATTCTTGCAGCCCTGCTCGTACATTGGCCAATGCGAGGCAACCCAGGGGGGCTGCAGGAAGTTGGCGGAGATCGGCGTCCAGCCGCGTTCGGCAGCGGCGATCACGCCCTTCGAGAAAGGCGCGACGACGGTGACGACGATGGGGGGGTGCGGCTGCTGGAAGGGCCTGACGATGACGCCTTGGCCGATCGCCTTGTCGAGGGTGCGCTCGGTCGTGACCTTCCAGAATTTGCCTTGGAGATTGTAGGGCGCCTCGGACGACCAGATCTTCAGCACCATGTCGATCGCCTCGACGAACATGGCAGTGCGGTCGTTGTCGAGATTGCCGAAGACCTCGGCGTCCGAGCGCAAACCGCCGGGGCTGATGCCGAAGAGGAAGCGGCCCTCGAGCAGATGGTCGAGCATCGCCACCTGCGCCGCAATCGCTGCGGGATGGCTGTTCGGGAGGTTGACGGTGCCGCTGCCTAGCTTGATGCGCTGCGTGTCGCGCAGGAGGCTGGCGATGAAGACGAGACAGGAGGTGATCGTCTCGGCTCGATCGGTGATGTGCTCGCCGACGAAGGCCTCGGCATAGCCGAGCTTGTCGGCGAGGATGATCGCCTCGCGATCCTCCTTCAGCGTCTGCGTATAGTCGCGCTCGGGCGGGTGGAGCGGCATGGTGAAATAGCCGAGCTGCATGAAGCGCCCTCCGGCGTCCGTCGACGTGATCTTGCTTCCTTATCATCTGATAAGATGCGGGCGAAAGGCAAGCCGCTGGCGTGCAAATCTGCCATTCGCCCTCCGGGTGGGGCTTTTTTGCTGGACGGGATGCCGCCGCTCCCTATCATCATTAATCGGTCGATCAATGGTCGGGCTCGCGGCGGCTTGCCTTTGCCGCGATCCGCGGCAAGACTGTGCTTCCCGAATTGCCGCGGCCGCGGTGGCGGCGCGCACGGGACACAGAAAAAGGTACGCCAAGGGGAGGGATACAATGACGCGGACCGTCGATCGTCGCAAATTCTTGTGGGCCACGGCCATGGCGGCAGCGCTACCCTGGACGCCGGCCGTGGCGCAGAGCGCGCCGGTCCGCATCGGCCTGCTCACCGTCAAGACCGGCCCGCTGGCGCAGGGCGGCATCCAGATGGAACAAGGCCTTACCGTCTTCCTGAAGCAGAAGAACAGCACGCTGGCCGGTCGCAAGGTCGAGCTGATCTCGGCCGATACCGGCGGCAACCCGGCAGGCGCGAAGACCAAGGCGCAGGAGCTCATCGAGCGCGACCATGTCGATTTCATCGTCGGCCCGCTCGCCGCCTTCGAGCTGCTGGCGATCACCGACTACATCCAGCAGGCGAAGGTGCCGATGATGAGCCTCGCCGCTGCCGACGACATGACGCAGCGCAAGCCCAATTCCTATTTCGCCCGCGCCTCGGCGACCTCCTCGCAATGCAACCAGCCCCTGGGCGACTACGCCGCCAAGGAGTTGAAGCTCAAGCGGGTGGCGACGATCAGCGAGGATTTCGCCTACGGCTACGAGCAGTGCGGCGGGTTCCAGAAGGTGTTCGAGGACAATGGCGGCCGCATCGTCAAGAAGCTGTGGACGCCCATCGCCACGCCCGACTACACGCCCTACCTGGCGCAGATCAGCGACGTCGACGGCGTGTGGAACGGCTTCGCCGGATCGAACCCGATCAAGTTCAACCAGCAATATGCCGAGCTCGGACTCAAATCAAAATACCCGGTTATGGGCGGCTGGACGGCCTATGACGACGCGCTGCTCAAGAGCTTTGGCGACGAGGCGGTGGGCGCCATCTCGGCCGCGTGGTATTCGAGCGACCTCGACACGCCCAGCAACAAGCGCTTCGTCGAGGACATGGTGCGCGACTACGGCAACATTCCCGGCGGCTACGCCGCGGGTTGCTACATCAACGGCATGTGCATCGAGGCCGCGCTCGAGAAGACCGGCGGCAAGACCGAGGACAAACAGAAGCTGATCGAAGCACTGCGCGCCGTCGCGTTGACGGACAGCCCGCGCGGCGCCTTCCACTTCGACCATCTCGGCAATGTCGTCGGCAACATCTTCATCCGCCGGATCGAGCGCAAGAACGGCAAGCTCGTCAACACCATCGTCAAAACCTACCCGGACGTCGGGCAATTTTTCACCTATGACGAGAAGCAGTTCCTGGCGCAGCCGGTGTATTCGCGCGACTTCCCGCCATTGAAGAGCTAGGAGCCCGGTCCCCGGAGCGGCGAGCGAGAAGGCAGCGATGGGCCTGTGGCTGCTGCTGGCAGTGAACAGCGTCACACTCGGCGGCCTGCTATTTCTGCTGTCGTCCGGGTTTTCGCTCATTTTCGGGCTGATGCGCATCCCCAACCTGACGCATGGCTCCTTCTTCATGCTCGGCGCCTATCTCGGTACCAGCTTCCTCGCGCTCGGGCTCAACCTCTGGCTGGCGGCGCTGGCGAGCGCCGCGGTGATGGCGGTGATCGGCGGCGGCATCGAGCGCCTGCTGCTGCGCCGGCTGGGCGGGCAGGAGCTGGCGCAGGTGCTGGTGACGCTCGGCCTCTCCTTCATGATCGCCGATCTCTGCCTGATGCAATGGGGCGGCGACCCGATCCCGATCGACACTCCGGCAGGCTTGCGCGGCGCGGTGCCGATCTTGATCATCACTTTCCCCGCCTATCGGCTCGTTATCGTCATCATCGCCGTGGTCGTCGCTGTGGCGCTGTGGGTGATTCTCGAGCGCACGCGGCTCGGCGCCATGATCCGCGCCGGCGTCGACGATGCGCCGATGGCGCGCGTCACCGGCATCCGGGTGTCGCGGCTGTTCACCATCGTTTTCTGCATGGGCGCGGCGCTGGCGGGCTTCGCCGGCGTGATCGGCGGCCCCATCCTCTCGGTCTATCCCGGCCTCGACGCCGACATGCTGCCGCTCGCGCTCATCGTCGTCATCCTCGGCGGCACCGGGAGCCTGCTGGGTGCGCTCCTCGGCAGCTTCATCATCGGCTTTCTCTATAATTTCGGCCAGGCGCTCTTCCCGGAGCTCGCCTACATCATCCTTTTCCTGCCGATGCTGCTCGTTCTGCTGGTCCGGCCGCAGGGCCTGTTCGGCAGGCACGCGCCATGACGCGGTGGGTCGCGCTCGCGCTTGCGCTTCTCGCGCTCGCCACGGTGCCGCTATGGATCGTCAACGGCTACTACGTCAACATCGTCAGCCAGATTCTCATCTACGCCATCCTCGCCCTCGGCCTCAACGTGCTCGTGGGCTATGCCGGGCTCGTCTCGCTCGGCCATGCCGGACTCTTCGGCGTCGCTTGCTATGCCGCGGCCTGGCTCGTCGCGGGCGGCTGGGGCCACCTGTCGGCGGCGCTCCTCGCCATCGGCGTGATCATCGCGACATCGGCGGTGTTCGCCGTGCTGTCACTGCGGGCGACGGGTATCGGCTTTCTCATGATCACGCTCGCCATCGGCCAGATCTTGTGGGGCCTTGCCTATCGCTGGATCGGCCTCACCGGCGGCGACAACGGCATCAACGTGCCGTCGCGGCCGGCACCTTTCGGCCTCTCGCTGGCGCTGTCGCGGCCGTTCTATTTCTTCGTGCTCGTGGTGTTCCTGGTCGCCGTCGCCGCCATGGCGGTCTTCATCCGTTCGCCCTTTGGCGCCAGCCTCCGGGGCACGCGCGACCAGCCCCGGCGCATGACCGCGCTGGGCTACAACGTCTGGCTCATCCGCTTCCTCGCCTTTCTGTTCTCCGGCTTCTGGAGCGGCGTCGCCGGGCTGCTCTTCTGCTACTACAACCAGTTCGTCAGCCCCAACGTGCTGGCGCTGTCGAGCTCGGCGGAAGCGCTGCTGATGGTGATCTCCGGCGGTACCGGCACGCTGCTCGGCCCCATCGCCGGCGCGACTCTCGTCGTGATCATGAAGAACGTGGCAAGCGCCTATATCGAGCGCTGGAACTTCCTGCTGGGCGCCATCTTCGTTGCCATCGTCATCTTCATGCCCGAAGGTTTGGTCCCGGGCTCGGTGCGGCTGTGGCGTTGGAGCTGGTCTTGCCTGCGCGGTCCGCGAGCCGGGACGGCGCTGCGCGCCGGGGGCAGGAGAACGGGATGAGCGCGCTCAAGCTGCGCAGCCTCGCCAAGTCCTTTGGCGGCTTGCGCGTCACCGCCAGTGTGAACCTCGATGTCGCTCTCGGCGAGCGGCGGCTGATCATCGGTCCCAACGGCGCGGGCAAGACGACGCTCTTCAACCTCATCACCGGCGAGCTCAAGCCCGATGGCGGCTCGATCCGGCTCTTCGACCAGGACATCACGCGCGCGCCGAGCCGGCTGCGTGCGCATCTTGGGCTCGCGCGCACCTATCAGATCATCACCCTCTTCCCAGGCGAGACCCTCCTGCGCAACGTCATGCTGTCGCTGCTCGGGCTGTCGCCCCTGCGCTGGAACTGCGTCGCGCGATTCGACCGGCAGGAAGCGCTCATCGCCCGCGCGCGCGAGGCCCTGAAGCGCGTTGGCCTGGACACACTCGCCGACCGAACCCTGGCGCAGACCTCCTACGGCGAGCGGCGGCGTGTCGAGATCGCCATGGCACTGGCGCAGCAGCCGCGGCTCCTGCTGCTCGACGAGCCGTTCGCCGGCCTGTCGATCGACGAGCGCAAGGACGTGCAGAAGCTCCTCCTCGCCATCCCGCGCGAGGTGACCGTGGTCATGATCGAGCACGACATGGACGTGGCGCTGGAGCTCGCCGAGCGCATCACCCTCATGCATTTCGGCGAGGTCGTCGTCGAGGGCACGCGCGCCGACGTGGTGTCGCATCCGCGCACGCGGGAGATCTATCTTGGCGAATGACGCGCTGGTGCTGAGCGACATCGACGCCTATTACGGCGACAGTCATGTGCTGCAGAAAGTGTCGTTGCGCCTCGGCGAGGGCCGCCTGCTCGGGCTGCTCGGCCGCAACGGCGCCGGCAAGTCGACCTGCATGAACGTCACCGTCGGGCTGCTGCCGCCGCGCGGCGGCGACGTGCTGCTGTTCGGCGCGCCGATGACGGCACGCTCGCCGGAGGTGATCGCGGCCCATGGCGTGGCGCTGGTGCCGCAGGGCCGCCGCATCTTCAAGAGCCTTACCGTGCGCGAGAACCTGACGGTGGCGGCGCGCAAAGCCAAGGCGAGCACGCGCCATCCCTGGACCCTCGCCACCGTTTTCGCCACCTTTCCGCGGCTGGCCGAGCGCCAGGACCAGATGGCGGGCTACCTCTCGGGCGGCGAGCAGCAGATGCTCGCCATCGGCCGGGCGCTGATGTCGAACCCGCGCGTGCTGCTGATGGACGAGCCTTCCGAGGGGCTCGCGCCGCAGATCATCGCTGAAGTCATGTCGACCATCCGCAAGCTCAAGGCCCAGGGCCTGTCGATCGTCCTCGTCGAGCAGAACGCCAAGCTCGTGCTCGACCTCGTCGACGACATCGTCATTCTCAACACCGGCCGCGTCGCGGTCAGCGGGCCCGCCGAGCATCTGAAGCGCGACGGCGTCGATCTGCGGCAGCATCTCGGCGTGTTCTGAGACAGGAGAGCCGCATGGCATGCCATGGCGCGGAGAAATGGCGCGGCCGCATCGAGGATGCCGCCCTGCTGCGCGGCGACGGCCGCTTCGCCGCCGATGCGCGCCAGGAAGGCGAGGTGACGGCGTGGTTCGTGCGCTCGCCCCACGCCTTCGCCCGCATCCGCGGCATCGATGCGCAAGCGGCACAGCGCGCGCCCGGCGTCCTCGCCGTGCTCACCGCGGCGGACATGAAGGCGGCGGGAGTCGGCAGCATCGCGCGCCCGGTGCCGCAGCAGGCGCGCGACGGGACACCGCTGAGGTCGCCGCACCGGCCGGCGCTCGCCGGCGATCGGGTGCGGCATGTCGGCGAGCCGGTGGCGCTGGTCGTCGCCGCCACCCGCGCGGCGGCACAGGACGCCGCCGAGCTCGTCGAGGTCGACTACGAGGACATCGCGCCGGTGGTCGAGCTCCGCGATGCCGTGGCCGCTGCCGCGCCGCTCGTCCACCGCGAGGCGCCCGGAAATATCGCGCTCGCCTGGGCGCTCGGCGACGAGCCCGACAATCTGCGCGAGATCGACGGCGCCATGCGCGCCGCCGCGCATGTCGCGCGCGTCTCGCTGGTCAACCAGCGCATCGTCGTCGCCTCGCTCGAGCCGCGCGGCGCGACCGCCGATTACGACGCGGCGGGCGACAGCTACGAGCTGCGCTGCGGCTCGCAAAGCGTGATGACGCTGCGCGAACAGCTTGTCGGCATCCTCGGCATCGGGCGCGACAAGCTGCGCGTCGTCACCGAGGATGTCGGCGGCGGCTTCGGCATGAAGTCGCCGGCCTATCCCGAATACGCCGCGCTTCTGGTCGCGGCGAAACGCTTGCAGCGCCCGGTCCATTGGATGTCGACGCGCTCGGAAGCCTTCCTCTCCGACCAGCAGGCGCGCGACACCGTCACCGATGCCGAGCTGGCGCTCGACGGCGAGGGGCGCTTCCTCGCGCTGCGCGTCAAGGCGCTGGCCAGCATGGGCGCCTACGTCACGTCGCACGGCGCCTTCATCGCCACCAGCAATTTCGCGCGCTGCCTCAGCAGCGTCTACCGCATCCCGCGCATCGCGGCCGAGATCCGCTGCGTCTTCACCAACACGGTGCCGACCGGCCCTTATCGCGGCGCCGGGCGACCGGAAGCGAATTATGCGCTGGAGCGCCTCGTCGATGAGGCGGCGCGCGTGACCGGCATCGACCGGATGGAGCTGCGCCGGCGCAATCTCATCACAGCCGCGGAGATGCCCTACAAGACGCCGATCGGGGTCACGTATGACAGCGGCGACTTCCCTGCCATCTTCGCGGAGACGCTGCGTCGCGCCGACGTCGCCGGATTCGCAGCGCGCCGCGCGCGCTCGCAGGCGGCGGGGAAGCGGCGCGGCCTCGGCATCTCCTGCTTCCTTGAACACGCCGGCGGCGCGCCGATGGAGGGAGCGGCGCTGGTGTTTCCCGGCGATGGCACGATCGCCCTCCATCTCGCGGTCGGGCCGAGCGGGCAGGGCCATGCCACGATCTTCCGCCGCCTCGCCGCCGAGCGCCTCGGCATTCCGGAGGCGCAGATCGTCATGCGCACCGGCGATACGCGCCTGGGCGTCGAAGGCAGCGGCACGGTCGCCTCGCGCGGCACCATGACCTCGGGCGCCGCCTCCGTGCGCACGGTCGAGCTGGTGATCGAGAAGGGACGGCGGATGGCAGCGCGGCTGCTCGAAGCGGCCGAGGCCGATATCGACTACGCCGGGGGCGTCTTCCGCATCACCGGCACCGACCGTTACCTCTCGCTCCTCGACGTGGCCGAGAAGTCGGCAGCGCTGGGCGAGCCCCTCGACAGCAAGGCGAGGACCGAGGTGCCGCAATCCTTCCCTAATGGCTGTCACATCTGCGAGGTCGAGATCGATCCCGCGGACGGCACCATCGCTATTCCCGCTTATACCGCCGTCGATGATTGCGGCAACGCGCTCGACCCCGTGCTGGTCGAAGGGCAGATCCAGGGCGGCGTCGCCCAGGGGATCGGCCAGGCGCTGTGCGAGCATGCGGTCTACGATCCCGCGAGCGGGCAGCTGCTCGCAGGGTCGTTCATGGACTACGCGATGCCGCGCGCCGAGGACGTCCCGGACGTCGCCGGCACCCTTCATCCGGTGCCGTGCCGCACCAATCCGCTGGGGGTCAAGGGCACCGGCGAGGCCGGCACCACGGCCGCGCTCGCCGCCGTCATGAATGCGATCTCGGACGCGATCCCCGGCAGCATGCTCGACATGCCCGCGACGCCGGAGAAACTGTGGCGCGCATGCCGGGACGCATCGCGCCGACCCTGATCGATCCCCGGCAGGGGGCGCAGTTGAAACGAAAGAGGAGGCATTTGACGATGCTCTACGCCTGCAATCCGGCGATGCCGCATGCCATGCGCGTCGCGGCCAAGCGCTCGCGCCGGGGCGCGGCGCCGCGGCGGCATTTCACCATCGACATCCATTGCCATGTTTTCACGCCCGAGGCGGATCGGCTGGCGCAGCCGGGCTTCCGCCCCGATTACGAGCCGATGCTGCGGCATGCCACCGACGCGACGCGCGAGGTCAACCGCAAGCAGAACGAGACGATCCGCGACAAGATCACCTCGGTCGAGAAGCGCCTCGCCGAGATGGACCGGCTCGGCATCGACATGCAGGCGATCTCGCCGGCGCCGCCGCAATACTATTATTGGGCGCCGGCCGAGCTCGGCCGCGAGACGTCACGAATCATCAACAACCGTCTTGCCGAGATCGTCGCCGGCCATCCCGACCGCTTCGTCGGCATCGGCACCGTGCCGCTGCAGGCGCCGGAGCTTGCGGTCGCCGAGCTCGAGCGCATGGTGAAGGAGCTCGGTCTGCGCGGCGTCGAGATCTGCACCAACGTTGCCGGTGCGGAGCTGTCGGAGCCGCGCTTCCGCCCGTTCTTCGCCAAGGCGGAGGAACTCGGCATCCTCGTCTTCATGCATCCCAACGGCTTTACCGAAGGCCGGCGCCTCTCCGACCATTATTTCATCAACATCATCGGCAACCCACTCGATTCGACGGTGGCGGTCAGCCACCTCATCTTCGGCGGCGTGCTCGATGCCTATCCGCGACTCAAGATCTGCGTCGCCCATGGCGGGGGCTTCCTGCCGGCCTATTCCGGGCGCAGCGACCACGGCCATGGCGCGCGCAGCGACGCCCGCACCGCCATCACCCGCGATCCGACGCGCTATCTGAAAAAGCTTTATTTCGACAGCATCGTCTTCACGCACCATCAGCTCGAATATCTCGCCAGCGTCTGGGGCAGCGATCATATCCTGCTCGGCAGCGACTATCCCTTCGACATGGCCGAGCCCGATCCGGTCGGTTTCATCGCCGGCGCGAAGGGCCTCACCAACGACGACAAGGCGGCGATCATGGGGCGCAATGCCGCGAAGCTTCTCAAGATTCGCGTGCCCACGGCAAAGAAGCGGAAATGACGGCCGATCACGCTCGCGCGAGGGCCTCGACACCGCGCGTGCTGCGTGCGACGCTCGGCGATCGCGGCTAATCAAGGCTGAGGGAGGGATCGGGTGAAGATCTATACCTATTGGCGGTCGCAGGCGACGTTCCGCGTCCGCATCGCGCTCAACCTCAAGGGACTGAAGCGCGAGGAAGTCTTCATCAATCTCGATCGCGGCGAGCAGCTCAAGCCGGAATACAAGGCGACGAACCCGCAGGCGGTCCTGCCGACCCTGTTCGACGGCAACGCCAAGCTCTTCCAATCGGTCGCCATCCTCGAATATCTCGAGGAGAAATACCCGAAGCCGCCGATCCTGCCGACGGATACGCTAGCGCGCGCCTGGGTGCGCGGCTTTGCGCTGATCAATGTTGCAGATTCGCATCCGCTTATCGTGCCCCGCATCCGCAATTACTTGACGGACGTGCTCAAGGTCGACGAGGCCGCGAAAACGGCGTGGATCCAGCATTGGCTCGGCGCCGGCCTCGACGCGATGGAGCAGCTCCTCGCCGAGAAGAATCCGTCCGGCAAGTTCTGCCATGGCGACAGCCCGACGGTCGCGGACATCTGCCTTGTCACGCAGGTGACGCCGGCACAGCTGTTCAAATGCCCGATCGAGCCCTACAGGCGCGTGATGCGCATCTACGAGGCCTGCATGAGCATCCCGGCTTTTGCCGAGGCGCATCCGCGCAAGCAGCCGGATTTCGAAGGACACTGATGCGGCAACTGGAGACAATGACGGCGCTCGACATCAAGCCGATTGCCGGCGCGCTCGGCGCGGAGATCGCCGGCATCGATCTCGCATCAGAGCTCGATGCCGGGACGGTGGCGGCGATCCGCCGCGCCTTTCTCGACCATCTCGTCATCTTCTTCCGCGATCAGGATCTGCCGCCCGAGCGCTTCCTCGCCTTCGCGCGCCGCCTCGGCACGCCCGTCGAATATCCTTTGGTCAAGGGCATCGACGGCTATCCCGAGATCATCCGGGTGGCCAAGCTCGAGGACGAGACGGTGAATTTCGGCGGCATCTGGCACAGCGACACGACCTATCTCGAAGCGCCGCCGATGGGCACGATGCTGGTCGCGCGCGAGGTACCGCCCATCGGCGGCGACACGCTCTTCGCCAATATGTACCTGGCCTATGAGGCGCTCTCGGACGGGATGAAGCGGCTGCTCGAAGGGCTGAGGGGCGTCAGCACTTCGGTCAAGGCCGACGCGACGCGGACGCGCGAGGACCGCATCAAATCCGATCCGACCGCGCATTCGCGACAAGAATTCGTCGCCGAGCATCCCGCGGTGCGCACCCATCCGGAGACCGGGCGCAAGGCGCTCTATGTCAATGTCGCGCACACCGTGCGTTTCGCCGGCATGACCGAGGCGGAGAGCGCGCCGATCCTGGGCTATCTCTTCCAGCATCAAGTGCGGCCTGAATTCACCTGCCGCTTCGCCTGGCGCGCCGGGTCGCTGGCGTTCTGGGACAACCGCGCGACCCAGCACAACCCGGTCAACGACTACCACGGCTACCGACGCGTCATGCACCGCATCACACTGGCGGGAGATCGCCCGCGCTGAGCGATCACGTCCGGTAGGACGGGTCCTCGCGGTCGAGCTGGCGCAGCATGGCTTCCCATTCCATCTCGCCATAGGTGCGGCGGACGCCGGGCGAGAAAAGATGCGCCGTCCGCTCGGCGGTATCGCCGGGCGGGAGGGTCAGCTCGGTGTTGGCGGCCATGGCGTCGACCTGCGCCTTGCAGGCCATCTCGAGCCAATAGAGGATGTTGAACGCCTCGGCAACGGAGCGGCCGCAGGTAAGGATGCCGTGATTGCGCAGCAGCATCACGTCGTTCTTGCCGAGGTCGCGCACCAGCCGCTGGCGCTCGTCGAGGTCGATCGCCGGCCCCTCGTAAGCGTGGTAGCTGACGCGGCCGTGGAAGCGCATCGCCGTCTGGGTCAGCGGCAGCAGCCCGCATTTCATCGCCGACACCGCCATGCCGGCGCGGCTGTGCGTGTGGATGACGCAGGCGACGTCGTGGCGCGCGCCATGCACGGCGCTGTGGATGACATAGCCGGCGTGGTTGATGCCGTAATGCGTGTCAGGCTTGAGCACGACATTGCCGTCGAGGTCGATCTTGTAGAGGCTCGACGCGGTGATCTCCGTATAGAGGAAGCCGTAGGGGTTGATGAGGATATGACCGTCCTCGCCCGGCACGCGCGCGGTGATGTGGTTATAGATGAGGTCGGTCATGCCGTAGCGCGCCACCAGGCGATAGCAGGCGGCGAGATCGACGCGGGTCTGCCACTCTTCCTCGCTGACGCGGTCGCGCACCGGCGTGAATTCGACGATCGAAACCTTGCTCATCGGCTCCTCCGAAAGCGGATATGCATCATGCCACGAACTGGCGTTCCCCGCCAAATGGCTAACGGATGAGACCCGCGCTCCGCGGCAGGAACAGCGACAGCTCGGGTATGCAGATGATCAGCATCAGCCCGACCAGCAGGGCCAGCACATAGGGCCAATAGGCCCGCGCGTGCTGCCCGACCGAGATCTGGGCGAAACGCAGCGCCATCAAGAGCCCGACGCCGAGCGGCGGCAGGAAGAGGCCGATGCCGACCGCGGCCGTCTGCACGATGTCGAAATGCACGGGGTTGATGCCGAGCTTGGTGGCGATCGGAAACACCACGGGGATGAGCACGACGGCCGCCGGCAGCCCTTCGAGCACCATGCCGAAGAGCATGGTCATCAGCGCGACGCCCGTGAGGAACAGCCAATGCGCGCCGGAGAGCGGCTTCAGGATCTCCGCCAGGAACAGCGGTGCGCCGCTGACGCCCATCAGGTATTGGAACACGGTGGCGACCGCGAGCAGGAACACCACGGCCGCGCTCAACAGCGCGCTCTCATAGGCGATGTCGACCATCTCGCGCCAGGAAACGTTGCGGTAATAGAAGCGCGCGGCGCAGAAGGAATAGAAGGCGACGACCGCGCCCGCCTCGGTGGCGGTGAAGGCGCCCATGTAGAAGCCGCCGAGGATCACCACCGGCACCACCATCGGCACCAGCGCCTCGCGCGCGGCGCGCAGGAGGAACCGCCAACTCGGCCGCGTATCCTTGGGCCAGCCCAGGAGCCGCGCCTGGACGAACACCAGCGCGCAGAGGCAGACGCCGATGACCGCTGCCGGAATGAAACCGGCGAGGAAGAGCGCCACCACCGAGGTGTTGGTGACGTCGCCGATGACGATCATGAAGATCGCCGGCGGCACCAGCATGCCCATGGCGGTGCCCGAGGCGATGAGCGAGGCACCGTCCTCGGGGCGGTACCCGGCGCGGCGCAGCGGCGGCATCAGGGTGGATCCCAGCGCCGACACCTCCGCCATCTTCGAGCCGCAGATGTCCGAGAAGAAATAGGAAACGACGATCACGGACATGCCGAGCCCGCCGCGCACCCAGCCGACCAGGGCGCGCGCCAGATCGACCAGCGCATGCGACATGCCGCAGCGCTCCATCAATGTCCCCGCGAAGACAAAGGAGGGGATGGCGAGCAGCACCCAGTTCTGCGAGCCGCCGACCAGGCTCGAGGGCAGCATCTGCAGCGGGAAGCCGCCTATCACCAGGCCGACGATGCCGGCGATGCCGAGCGCGAAGACGATCGGCATCGACAGCAGCACGAGCACGACGAAGACCACGGCGGTGGCGGCGAGGAGCATGGCTCAGTGGACCCGGAGGCCGCGCGGCTGCAGCAGCCCCAGCGCCACGCCGAGGCCGTAAAACGCGATGAGGCCGCCGCCGACCACCGTGGAGAAGTACAGCAGCCCGAGATTGATCTCGAGCCCCGGCGACACCAGCGTGTCGTTGAGCAAGCTGAGCTTCCAGCCATAGAAGGCGGCGAGGAGGCCGAAGCCGGCGATGAGCAGGTGGTTGACCCGCTCGATGACGCGCTGCGCGCGCTCCGGCAGGCGATGCGTCAGCACGGCCAGCGCGAAATGCGTGCGCTCGAGGATCGCCACCGCGGCGCCGATCAGGGTCAGCCAGCACAGCGCGAACTCGCCGACCTCCTCGACCCAGAAGAAGCTCACCGAGGGCCAGTCGAAATAATCGGTGATCTCGACCACGACATAGCGCAGCAGCACGCCCAGCAGCATGTCGACGATGGCGACGAGGAGGATCACCGCCAGCACGATCCGCGGCAAGGCGGCCAGCGCCCGCCGCCCTCTCGGCAAGGCCATATCAGGCGCGCTCAGGCTTCGGTCTTGACGATCTCTTCCCAGAGCTCCGGGAACTGCTTCTGGTAGCCGGGCCAGATCCTGGCCTGCGCCACCTTGCGGAAATCCTCGACCTTGGCCTCGTTGACCACCATGCCCTTGGGCTCGAGCAGCTCCTTGGCCTTTTGAAAGTTGTCGACGCTTTCCGTGTCCTGGCGGATACGCTGCTGCGCCTCGCGCGACAGGTCGAGGAGCATCTTCTGCTGCCCCTTGGTCAGGCCGTTCCACACGCCCAGATTGATGACGTTCACCGTCGGCCCGTAATTGTGATAGGTCATCGAGCAATATTTCGAGACCTCATAGGCCTTGAGCGCGAGGATGTTGACGATCGGCAGGTCGGCGCCGTCGATGACGCCGTTCTGCGCCGCCGGGATGACCTCGGCCCAGGGCATCGGCACGGCATTGGCGCCCAGGCCGTTGACGGTGTCGGCGAAGACCTTGGCGAGCTGCACGCGCAGCTTCATGCCGTGCAGATCCTTGGGCTCGACGATCGGCCGCTTGGTGTTCCAGAAATGGCGGAAGCCGTAATCGAAGAAGCACAGGACCTTGACGCCGTATTTCTGCTGGAATTGCTGGTCGAGGGCGTCGCCGATCTTGCCGTTGAAGAGCTTGTAGGCCTGGTCGTAGCTGCGCACGAGATAGGGCACCAGGAACACGCCCATCTCCGGGAAGACGGTGGCGGCGGCGCCGGCGGGGTTGCCGACGGCGATGTTGCCGGACTTCACCGCGTTCATGATCTCGAGCTCTCTGGTCAGCAGCGTGCTGCCGTAGAACTCCATCTCCAATTCGCCCTTCGAGCGCGGGCCGACCTCCTTGGCCATCCAGGCGAAGGCCACGGCCGCCGATTCGGGCTCGGGATTGATGTGGGCGAAGACGAGCTTCTTTGGTGCCGCCCCTTGGGCATAGGCCGGGGCGCGGCCGGTGGCGAGGATACCAGCGAGGCCTATTCCGGCGCCGGCGATGAAGCCGCGCCGCGACGGCAGGGACAATCTGGGCGTGCGGATCGATTTCGTCATGCTTTCCTCCCGGTTTTCTCGGCGTTTCGACGCTTTGTTGCCGGCACTATATCAGGTCGCCGCGGTCCATGGCATCATTCGCCGGAAACCGCCGGGAGGCCGCCCATGGATGTCCGCACCACGCCGCTCTTCACCGTCACGCTCAAGGTCCCGAAGATCCAGAACCTCGGCAAGACGCCGCTCGGCGAGCGCCGCGTTGCGGTGGTCGCCGGCGGCAGCTTCGAGGGCCCGAAGCTCAAGGGCACAGTGGAGGAGGGCGGCTCCGATTGGATCCTGGCGCGGCCCGATGGCGCCTTGCAGCTCGACGTCCGCCTCACCCTCAAGACCGATGACGGGCACCTCATCGGCATGACCTATCGCGGCTTCCGCCACGGGCCGGCCGCGGTGATCGAGCGCCTAAATCGCGGCGATGCGGTCGACCCGTCGGAGTATTACTTCCGCATCGCGCCGTTCTTCGAGACGGCATCGGAGAAATACGGTTGGCTCAACCGCATCGTCGCGGTCGCGCTCGGCCATCGCCTGCCGGAAGGGCCGGTCTACCGGGTCTTCGAGGTGCTGTGAGCGAAATGCCCGTGCGCAATTCACTCGACCTCGTCTGGCCAAGCGAAGGCCTGACGCGCATACCCTACCCGGTCTATGGCCGCGCCGATGTCTATGACGAGGAGCGGGCGCGCCTCTTCATGGGCGCGACCTGGAATTTCCTCTGCCTCGAAGCCGAGCTGCCGCAGCCCGGCGACTACCGCGCCACCTTCGTCGGCGACGTGCCGGTGATCGTGGCGCGCGACCTGGATGGCAGCCTCGGCGCCTTCGAGAACCGCTGCGCCCATCGCGGCGCGCTACTGTGCCTCAAATCGGGCGGGCATGGGGCGGAGATCAGCTGCGTCTATCACAACTGGACCTACGACCTCAAAGGCAAGCTCACCGGCGTCGCGTTCCAGCGCGGCATCAAGCGCAAGGGCGGCATGCCCGCCGATTTCAAGCTCGCCGAGCACAACATCCGCACGCTGCGCGTCGCGAGCTTCGCCGGCATCGTCTTCGGCACCTTCTCCGCCGATACGCCGCCGGTCGAAGCCTATCTCGGCCCCGAGATCGCGCGGCGCATCCAGCGCGTCATGCACAAGCCCATCAAGCTGCTCGGCTACAACAACCAGCTCTTGCCCAACAACTGGAAGCTCTATGTCGAGAACGTGAAGGATTCCTACCATGCGAGCCTGCTGCATCTGTTCTTCACGACCTTCCGCCTGAACCGGCTGTCGCAGGAGGGCGGCATCATCGTCGACGAGAGCGGCGGCCATCACGTGAGCTATTCCAAGATGGCGAGCGACCAGCAGAGCGCCGAATACGACAGCGCCACGCTGCGCGCCAAGCGCGAGGATTACCGCCTCGCCGACCCGTCGATGCTGGCCGGGCGCGACGAGTTCGGCGACGGCGTCAGCCTGCAGATCCTCTCGGTCTTTCCTGCCTTCATCGTGCAGCAGATCCAGAACTGCCTCGCCGTGCGACAGGTCGTGCCCAGAGGCGTCGGCGAGACCGAGCTGGTGTGGACCTATTTCGGCTATGCGGATGACGACGAGGAGATGCTGCGCATGCGCCTGAAGCAGGCCAATCTCGTCGGTCCTGGCGGCTATGTCTCAATGGAGGACGGCGCCGTCGGCGGCTTCATCCAGCGCGCGCTGCCCGGCGGCGCGGCGGATTGCTCGGTCATCGAGATGGGCGGGCGCGAGGCAACTTCCCAGGATACGCGCGCCACGGAATCATCGGTGCGCGGCTTCTGGAAGGCCTATCGCGCGCATATGGGGCTCTAGATGGCGGCGGATATCGCCACCCAGCTCGCCGTCGAGCGCCTGCTCGCGCGCTATGTCGCGAGCATCGACGAGGACCGCCTCGAGGAGTGGCCGGGCTATTTCGTCGAGAGCTGCCGCTACCAGGTCATCTCCAGCGAGAACTATGAGAAGGGGCTGCCGATCGGCGTCTTCTTCGCCGATTCGCGCGGCATGCTGCAGGACCGCGTCTCGGCGCTGCGCGAAGCCAGTGTCTACGAGGCGCAGCGCTATCGCCACCTCGTCTCCTCGACGCTGATCCTGAGCGCGGGCGACGGCATCGTCATGGCGAGATCGAACTACATGGTGGCGCGCATCATGCACGACGGCGCCATGACCCTCTTCAGCACCGGCCGCTATCTCGACCGCATCAGCCTGCGCGGCACGGAGCCGTT
>Ga0073928_10005801_pt1 | contig 17054 bp, 16 predicted proteins | sample PaiPotPPA55metaG_FD_76969 | JGI IMG/M metagenome (GOLD analysis project Ga0073928, IMG submission 76969) | Iron sulfur acid spring bacterial and archeal communities from Banff, Canada, to study Microbial Dark Matter (Phase II) - Paint Pots PPA... ... | reverse complement strand
CCTTGATCCCACACCATTACGGTGCCGCCTCCGTACTCGCCTTCGGGAATTACACCTTCAAAACTGGCGTACTCTACGGGATGATCTTCAACCTGCATGGCAAGACGCTTTACTGAGGGGTCCAGCGAAGGGCCTTTAGGAACTGCCCAGGAGAGAAGGGTGCCGCGAAATTCCAGACGGAAATCATAATGGAGTTGAGTAGCGCGGTGTTTCTGGATGACGTAAATTAACGATGACTTGGGCACCTTGGGCGTGGTGTTGTCACCGGAAGGCTCCTGAGAGATTTTGAAGTCACGTTTTTTGCGATATTCGTTTAGCGGCATTTTCGAATTCTACAGGTAAAGGACGAGAGCGTGAAAAAGTAAATCGGGCCCGCACTTGCGAATTTGATGCGAGCCCGACCGAGTTAATTGTTAGCCAACTATTCTTCGTGGCCTGGTGCCGGAGCGTTTTCGCTATCGCGATTGCCGCTTTCGCGGTTTCCGGATCGAGTTGGGTTCTCCCGATTTTCGGCCGGTTGGTTGTCGGTGCGGCTTCCAGTTTCGGAGCCGGTACCTTCCGTTTCCCCGGTGTGATCGGAAGTTAATTCGCCACTCGGATCGATGTCCGTTTCCTTCAAGCGACGCTTTTCATCAGGCCCGTTGGGTGAGGTCATAATAATTATGCTCTGGCAGTCCTGGCTTTCTTGCGGACCGGGGCCTCTTCTTCGTCTTCTTCGGAAGAGCCTTCCCCGGAGCCCTCGCCCATGGCCTTCACGTTAATCTCGCTGGCCATGTCGGTGAGCTTTTGGTCGGTTTCCTTCTCTTCTTCGAGGGTCTGTTCGAGTAGCTGCACGGCGGTATCTTCGCCCAGCAACTCAGCGTAAGTCCGGACGGTGCCGTAGGCGGCGATCTCGTAATGCTCGACGCGCTGGGCCGCGGAAATGAGAGCCGCGTCCATTACGTCATCTTCGAAATCCTCGCCCATCATTTCCTGGCCCTCGGCCACGAGCCCTTCCATGCCCTTGCACTTCTTGCCGGACGGCTTCTCGCCCAGTGCCTTGAAGATCTGCTCAAGGCGCTGCACGTGACCGCGAGTCTGCTCCAGATGCTCTTCGAAGCCGGTGCGAAGTTCCTCGGAAGTGGCGGCCTTGGCCATTTTGGGAAGAGCTTTCACCAACTGGTTTTCTGCGTTGTAAATGTCCTTTAGTTCATCGATATAAAGTTCTTTAAGAGCCTGGTGTTCCATGATGTTTCCTCCATAAATTTAAGAAGCAAATTCAAACTAAGGGGCAGCCCATTTGGTAACCATCCAGCGGAGTACCTAAGGGACTGTCTGATTTCGTGTAGCGACAACTCCGGGGACAAAATTTGAAATTTAACGAGGCCTGCAAAGGGAAATGCAGCGCCTCGTTGTAGCGGGATGTTTGCAATTGGCGTCAAGCAAGTCCATCGGTGAAACGGTGTATTTGGGCGCAGATTAAAGGAAACTCCGGGGCTGGCGGTCGCCCGCCAGCATGCGGCGCTGCTTAGCTTTCATGGTAGGGTGCGGGTCTGCTAGACTAAGGGCTATCGGTTTCGAATAATCCGAAGAAGCAGGACTAACAATGGCGATGAAGTGTGAACTCTGCGGCAAGGGGCCGCATTACGGTAACGTGATCAGCCACGCGAATAATACGCGGAGGCGGCGCTGGAACCCGAATCTGAAGCGGGTGCGCGCACTGGTGTCTGGAGCTCGAAAGCAGATGCGCGTGTGCACGGCCTGCATTCGCGCGGGCAAAGTAAAGAAAGCTGCCTGAGCATTCACTTGGTTGCCAATCTGCTGCGATACTTTTTTCAGGTGCGCACGAAGGGCGCTGTTCCCGGGCGTGTGCGTACTGCTGTTTCAAAACCCATCGCAGTTGCGGGGTTGCTGGCTGTAGCCTGCGTGGCGGGCTGCAACCGGCAGGCGCAGCATTCGCCGGATGTGTGGGCGGTAGTGAACGGAAAAGAGATTCGCAAAGAGGAAGTGGAGAAATATTACCGCACGCGGATAAATCCGGAAGGACAGGCGCCTTCGCAGGAGGAGGCGCTATCGCTGAAGCTTAACGTGCTGGATGAGCTGATCAACAACGAAATACTTATTGAGCGCGCAAAGAAATTGAACCTGGAAGCGAGCGACGGCGAGGTAGAAGACAAGTTCACGGAGCTGAAAAGCCCGTATACAGAAGATGAATTTCAGCGGCAATTGAAAGAGCGCGGCGTGTCGGTAGATGATTTGAAACGGGATCTCCGGCGGCAGCTGTCGATACAGAAGCTTTTGAACCGCGAAGTGGTGGCCAAGATTTCGATAACGGATCAGGATGTAGCGGAATTTTACAACGCCAACAAAGCGCAATTTAATGTGGCGGAGCCGCAATTCCGGATCGCACAGATTGTGGTGACTCCCCGAAAAGAACCGCAAATCCGTAACCGTAAGAATGACGATGCCACGAATGAGGCGGAAGCGCAGCGCAAAGTAAAGATGCTGATGGACCGGCTGAACAGCGGCGCGGATTTCGCGCAGTTGGCCATGGATTATTCAGAAGACATGAATTCGGCGGCGACTGGCGGAGACATGGGATACGTACCGGAGTCGGCGCTGAACCAGTCTGATCCGGCGCTGAAGAAGATGGTGCTGGGTTTGAAACCAGGTCAGGTCGGGCCGCCCATTCAGTTAAAAGAAGGCTACAGAATTTTGAAATTGATCACGCGGGAGTCGCCCGGGCTGCGGGGACTTGCCGAGCCGCAAGTGCAGCAAACGATCCGGGATACGTTGCGAAATCGCAAGGAACAATTGCTGCGCGCGGCGTACCTGGCAATTGCGCGGGATGAAGCGCACTCCACGAATTATCTGGCGCAGCAGGTGATTGAAACGTCTGGCAAACTCCCGGACGGCGGAAGCACTGCTGTGGTTACGAGGCCCGTGGGTCAACAGTAGGTTTGCAGTTCTGCGGCGAGATTTTTTGTAGTGAATCGCGCAGCGAACCTCTGCCATAAAATCACCTAAACACTCCTCCCAACGTGCCCATCGCGTCAGCTAAACAAAACTCTTCTTGAGCGGACCTTGCGACAGCAACCTCGATCCCCAACATTCAAACACGACTTGCGTGAAATCCCGCGGATGCCTCAGGATTAGGATTCACTTTTTGTCAATTTGATTGCGATTCAGCTCCAGAAGGAATCCGAGAGCATGTCGACGAGTGCGGACGTTTTAATTATTGGCGCGGGTCTAGCTGGATTGTGTTGCGCGAGGCGCCTTGCTGAAGCGGGGATCACATTTCAGATTGTGGAAGCGTCGGATGGGATTGGTGGCCGGGTGCGCACCGACGAAGTGGACGGATTTTTGCTGGACCGTGGATTTCAGGTGCTACTCACCGCGTATCCTGAAGCACGCAAGGTCCTGGATTACTCGCGACTTGATCTTAAATCTTTTTCTCCGGGTGCGTTGTCGTGGTTTGCTGGACGCATGAACTCCATCGTTGATCCCTGGCGCATGCCTGGGATGTGGCGAGAGGCACTGCAGTCTGAATTTGGCACGCTGGGAGACAAATTACGGATGGCGCGGCTGCGTAGCCGTCTGAAGCGCGCTTCCATTGAAGAGATTTTTAAGCGGCCGGAGCGCTCCACAAAAGACGCCCTGAAATCAGAAGGATTCAGCCAGGAAATCATTCATCGTTTTTTTCGTCCTTTTCTCGGCGGCATTTTGTTGGACGGCGAATTGAAAACGACGAGCCGCATGTTTGAATTTGTCTTCAAGATGTTGTCCGAAGGATCGACTAGTGTGCCCGTGCGGGGCATGGGGGCGATTCCGGCGCAGATTGCGGAGAAATTCAGCGCGGATTCGATACGCTTAAACACACGAGTCGAATCACTGCACGAAAATGAAATTACGCTGGCAGGTGGCGAAAGCTTACGGGCCCGCGCCATCGTGGTGGCTACCGACGGTCCGTCAGCGGCGCACCTGGTAGGGGAGGCCGAACCGGCCTCGCGAAGTGTGAGCTGTTTTTATTACGCCGCGGAAGAGGCCCCCGTTCCCCGGCCGATGCTTACGCTTAACGGCGATGGCGCTGGACCAGTGAATAATTTTGCGGTGATAAGCCAGGTCGCGCCGTCGTATGCGCCGGCAGGAAAACATCTCATCTCCGTATCCGTACTAGGAACGCAGGAACTGACGGAGGCGCAGTTGAGCGGGTTCGTCATTGCGCAAATGAAGAATTGGTTTGGCGTGGTAGCGCGCTCTTGGCGGCTTTTGAAAAGCTACAAAATACCACACGCTCAGCCGCAACAGTACCCAGGCGCGCTGGAACCCACGGAGCGCTCCGTGCGCGTGCGGCCGGGAATTTATGTGTGCGGAGATCACCGCGACAACGCTTCGATAAACGGCGCAATGCAAAGCGGGCGTCGCGCCGCCGAGGCGGTCATCGTAGATTTTGCGCGTTAGCCGGATGTCGAATTTTTCGCTGCGAATCAAGTGAAAGCCAGCTGGCCAAACACTGGGACTTGCGTACCATTGACGATATAACCACTGAACTCGAAACTGTACTCCATGGCCCGTTATTCCGTCTTTCTCGGCCTCCAGGTCGAGGTCCAATATCGCGCCGGCGACATTCTCTTACCAGCCTCCGGAACGTTCGTCGGAGATACGGGGCGCTCCATTTTCCTGGAGCAGAACCTTGAACAGAAGGGCCAGCACCGGCACTTTCGTTGGGAAATTCCTTATCCATGCATCGTGCGTCTGTCGGAGAAACCGGAACCTGTAGCATCAGAGAAATCGCCCATTTCCCAACTTATCGTGGCAGAAACAGCTCAGTCTACCAACGCAAAGCAGGAAGCTGAAGACGCGAAGCAGGAAAAATCCGCCGTCGACGGGCTAGATGTTTCCATGATTTTTCCGCGACCGCAACGATCAAACATTTAACATCCGCCTCATTTTTCAGCTGTTCGTTCCGTGATCTCCGGACTGCATACTCTTGCCTTTGAAAAATTCGAGTAGGCTACAATTGACTTCGTCGCGTGGATAAAATCGCTGGACACGCTTTTCGATGGAGTGGAGGTTTTTGTGAATTCCGTAATAGGACCGCAAACGAAGGTGGGATTGATTGGGCTGGGCCTGATGGGCAAGCCCATGGGCATGAATTTGTTGAAAGCCGGATTCCCGTTGACGGTTTGGAATCGCACCGCATCGCGTGCCGATGAACTGGTTGCCGCGGGAGCCAAACTTGCGCCATCGCCGCGTGAGCTGGCAGCCAATTCTGAACTCATGCTTTCCATCGTTAGCGATCCGCCAGCGTTGGAAGAGATTCTTTGGGGCCAGAACGGCGCGATGCAAGGCTTGCAGCGTGGCAGCATTTACATCGATTCCAGCACGGTGTCTCCAACGCTTGCGCGAAAAGTGGCCGCAGCTTGCGAAGAACGAGGGGTGCGTTTTCTTGACGCGCCGGTCACCGGTGGCGATTGGGGCGCGAAAAAGGGCGAACTTGTTTTCATGGTAGGAGGCGATGCGGCGACGCTAACCCAAGCTGAGCCGGTCTTACGCGTCTTGGGGAAGAAATGGTTTCATCTCGGGCCGAACGGAGCGGGTCAAACCATCAAGCTGGCAATGAACCTGATCCTGGCGTTGCAAGTGGATGCGCTCGCGGAAGCTCTTGCGCTGGTGACGGCGGCGGGTTTGCAAGGAGACAAGTTGGTGGAGGTGATGCAATCCAGCATGGCGCGATCGGGCGTGCTGGACATCAAGTCGCAAAACTTGTTGAAAGGCGACTACACTCCGAGTTTCCCCCTGCGATTGATGCACAAAGATATGAGGCTCGCACTGGAACTTGCCCAGCAGACTCACGTGGAGCTTCCCGCTACAGAGGCCGCGTTCAAAACGTATTCCACGGTGAAAGAAGCAGCGAAGGAAGACCTGGACTATTCCGCGGTGATGAAATTCTGGAAGAAATAAGTTCGGCGCCCACTAATTGAAGTTAAGACTCGGCAACGACGGCCTACGGACGCGCGTTTGGCGAGAAAAATCCAATCGGCAGATCACGAGCGGTGCGCAATCCGGCGGGTGCGTCGAGAATCACGGGGATCGAATTGACCACTACAGAGGCGGTGGCAATGTCTCCGGGCGACCCTCCCGGAATAGTCAGGCTTATATTAGGATGCCCTAGCAATGCAACGGTGTCGCTTGGCTCCTTAGCCCCCACGTACATTTGCAATTCGAGATGAATTAATTCTTTTCCATTCGAGAGGCCGCGTGCAATTTGATGAACGCCTGCGGCCTGCCCAGCTTCAACGGTCAAGTATTGCGTCTGGACTCTTTCGCTGGCCACAACCGGGTCAATCGTTTCGGTAATTTCATTGATGTCAAGATTCAAACTATCCGCCACCATGGCAACGGATTCGGGCAGGCCAACATGTTTAATAATTCCCGCGGCTACTTTTTCACGGAATTCATTAAGGGCCATGCCTGCGCCGATTTTTCTTTGTAGAGGCTCCCGGCGCTTGGCGGCGTCGACTACGCGGCGTCCACTGGCATGCTCAATATGTTGCGATACAGCAGCAAGAGTGATGAGCAGCTTGTCGAGAACAAATCCCGGATTCACGCCCGTGCCGACTAGCGCCACGCCCCACTCTTTTGCGGCGGTGTCGAGACGCGCGGCCAACTCGGGATAAGTGCGATAGGGATAGGAAAGTTCTTCGCACGTCGAGACTACGCAGGATTCGGCTTCCAGACAGGCAAGCAGTTGATCCATGACCTTGGGTAGCGCCGACGAAGTGGAATGTATTACTACGTCCGCGGCCTGGCCCAGCACGTGCGAAGCGTCGTCCGAAATCTTCACGCCCCAGGGGGCATCGCCGGCACCCACAACTTCGCCGAGGTCGCGGCCCACCTTGGCCGGATCATTATCGATCGCGCCAATAATTTCGATGGCGGACTTTTCCCGTATTAGGTTGACGATAGAGGCGCCGATAGGTCCGACACCATATTGAATGGCGCGAATTTTCTTTTTCAATTTCGTTGGCCTTTGGACGGCTGTGGCACGCCGCGCATTTTCTAAAAAATGGAACCCTTACGATAGAGGAATTCGCTAGAGCAGGCAACGCTAAAGCCCACAAATCCGCTCTGGAGGCTTGCCGCCGGTGATTGATCGCCGCATACTCCCAACATCGGAGAACTAAATGGCCGCAAAACAACTTACTGAAACGGAAGTGAAAGAGCGCCTGAGCGAGGCTCAAGGCTGGACGATACAAGACGGCAAGCTGCATCGCGCGTTCGAATGCAAGGATTTCGTGGCGGCCTTTGGCAACATGACGCGCGTGGCGCTGGTGGCGGAAGCGATGAACCATCACCCTGAATGGTTTAACGTGTGGAATAAAGTTGTAATCGACCTGAATACCCACAGTGTTGGGGGCATCAGCGAGCTGGATTTCAAGCTGGCAGGCAAGATCAACGAAATTTTTGGCGCATAACGCGTGCCAGCCAATCTTATGACCAGGTTGGCGGCGATGGCACGAAAAACAAAACCTCGGATTTGCAGGTCCTTAGGCGTTGACATAGGGCCATTGCAGATGCTAAAAACGCAATAACGACAAGCCTTTGGATGGTGAGTCTCCTGACGCACTGTTTACCGCAGTAAGCGAATGAGGCTGTAGCCTTGCCTGGCAGGGCGAGCTACTGCACCCGTTCAGACGCTTGTCATGCATCACCCCACCCCGGGAGGTGAAACTGTTGCTTTCACCTCCTACTTTTTTTGTCGCAAGGCGGATTCTAACCCCTTCTTTGTTACCCAGTGCACTCAGCCACTGGTCGGCTAGAATGGACTCCGTCGTTCATGGAGCCCTATTCGCGCGCGTGAGTTCCTCGCCGCCGCTTCTTAACCTCAGACATATAACGGTCTTTCGTGGCAGCTTCGACGGTCCCGGGGCCCAAAACGCAACCGATGAGACGGGTCCTGCAGGGGCTCCTGCAGTCGCACCTCCTGCGCTCGATGATATTTCCCTGCGTATCGAGGCTGGCGAGCACGTGTGCATCCTGGGTCCTAATGGTTGCGGCAAATCGACATTAATTAAGACCATCACGCGGGAGTGCTATCCAGTTATCCGAGAAGGATCGTTCATCTCTATCCTTGGGCGCGAACTCTGGAATATTTTTGAGTTGCGGTCGCTCCTGGGCATCGTGTCGCCCGATCTGCTGGGGGCCTGCACAACCGACGCGACGGGCCGGGATGTGGTGCTTTCAGGATTTTTCAGCAGTACGCGCATATTCCCGCATCATCATCCGGATCCGGCGCAACTGGCGCTCGCCGATCGCGCTTTGGAACGTATGGGGGTCGCCCATCTTGCGGGCCGCTCCGTAGCGCGCATGTCTTCGGGCGAAGCCAAACGCACGTTAATTGCGAGGGCGTTGGTGCATGATCCACGCGCTTTGCTGTTTGATGAGCCCAGCAACGCGCTGGACATTGCGGCGCAGTTGCAGTTGCGCGCGGCGATGCGCGAGCTGGCGCAATCGGGGATCGCGATTCTGCTGGTTACGCATCACGTTTCGGAGATTATTCCCGAGATAGAGCGGGTAATTTTGCTTCGCAATGGGCGAATTATAGCGGACGGCCCGAAGACCGAAGTACTTACGTCGGAACGTATCTCGGGGCTGTTTGGTATTTCCTTGCGAATATCGCAGCAGGATGGTTATTTTCACATCCGGGAATGACCGGACTAACCGCGCGATAGAAGAAACCGTGATCCGATTTGGCAGTATTCCTACAATTCAGCGGTCAGTTGGCCGGTGTCGCTAAAATCAACGAGCATATTATCCAGCAAACGTGTTTCACCGAATTTCGCGGCGATCAGGACGTAGGCCGTGCGATTGATGTGGGTTAATGGCTCGAACGTCTGGGCATCCACAATTTCCGCGTAATCGACTTTGGCTCTGGATTCTTCTTTGAGGACCCGGTGCATCGCGGCCTGTAAGGAAGAGGCATCCCGGATGCCATTTTGCAAAAGCAATTGTGCGGCTTGCAATGCTCGATGCAACACCGTGGCAGCTTGCCGATCCGTGACATTCAAATAGACATTCCTCGAGGACATGGCCAATCCGTCGGGTTCGCGCTGAATGGCGCAGACTACAATTTCACTGTCGAGATTTAGATCTTTTGCCATGCGCGAAATGATGGTGGCCTGCTGGGCATCTTTTCTACCAAAATAGGCAAATTGTGGTTGAACGATTTGCAACAGCTTCATCACCACGGTGCTGACGCCACGAAAGTGGCCGGGCCGCAACCGGCCTTCCAAGCGCTCGCTTAAGCCCTCGACGGTTATGTACGTGGAATAGCCCTGGGGATAAATTTCCTTGGCTTCCGGCAGGAACAGGCAATGCACGCCGGCGCTTTCCAGTTTTTCAGTGTCGGCTGGCAGATTGCGTGGATATTTCGAAAAATCCTCGGAGGGGCTAAACTGAGTTGGATTCACGAAAATACTCGCTACCACCGAAGAGCACTGCTGACGGGCTCGCTTGATGAGCGACAGATGCCCTGCATGCAACGCACCCATGGTGGGAACCAGCCCGACAATGCGATTTTCCTCGCGTTGCTTGCGCGCGAATTCTTTCATCCAGGAAACAGTTCGTATGATTTCCACGAGATGAGAGCGCGGTCAGGCGTTCGCGGCGCCGGCGCGCTCGCGATAAAAATGGATCAAATCGGTGGAAAGGGGTTTGGCGCCTAATTGTCTGAGCATGGTAGCGATCTGTCCGCGATGATACGTTCCATGATTGACTAGATGCTGCATCGACAGCCACAGCGGATTGCTATATTGACCGAAATTCAGGGTGCGATATTCGTGGGGACCGTTTAAATCGTCTTGCGCGATGTCGGCCACGAACTTATTGAGACGTGCCTCGTCCTCTCGCCAACGCGTTCGGAGCGCGGAAATCTCATGGAACTGTGCTACATCGGGCAACGAAGCGGGCGAGCGGCCTTCGAAACGTTCCATCCAGATCCACTCAGCGCCCCAAATATGCGCGAGCGTGTCACGCACCGAAGAAAAGCTGGAGCCGAGCGGCTTGGTAAATTGCTCCGCGGTCAGCGCGGCTGCGGCATCCAGCGAGCGCCGATTAGCCCAGGCGTTGTAATCGTAAAGAAAACGAATGTCGTCCGGCGACATCTTTTCCTCCAGGAGATTGTAAGAGCCGATTAGCCGGTGATGGAAATGGTTTTGCGATTTTTGCCGGTTTGCGGCGTGTGGTAAGACTCCGCGTCCGAAGGAAAAGTGGCGTTGCGGACGTCCTCGCAATATTCTCGTACCGCGCCCGAGATGATTTCTCCCACACCGGCATATTGACGTGAAAATTTTGGCGTCTGCCCGAAGGTTAACCCCAGCATATCGCTCAATACCAGGATTTGCCCGTCACAATCAGGGCCGGCGCCGATGCCGATGGTGGGGATGCGGACCTCTTTGGTGATCTGGGCGGCCAATTCTCGCGGAATGGCTTCCAACACAATCGCGAAGGCTCCGGCAGCCTCTACTGCACGGGCATCGCGCAGCAATTGTTCGGCGCCGACCGCCGTTTTGCCTTGCACATGGTAACCGCCCATGGCGTTCACCGATTGCGGAGTCAGCCCTACGTGAGCCATCACGGGAATCTCCGCTTCCGAAAATCGCGCGATCAGTTCCAGGCGGCGCTCGCCACCTTCCACTTTTACGGCTTCGGCACCGGCATCTTTAATGAAGCGCATGGCGTTGCGCAGAGATTCGGCCATGTCGGTGTGGTAGCTGCCATACGGCATATCCGCAACCACCAGAGCGCGATGGGCTCCGCGACGAACCGCGCGGGTGTGGTGCAGCATTTCGTCGATGGTAACGGGAAGCGTGCTCTCATATCCCAGCACCACCATGCCCAGTGAGTCGCCGACAAGTATGATGTCCACGCCAGCTTCGTCGAGCAAGCGGGCGGTGGGATAGTCGTAAGCGGTCAGCGAAACAATTTTCTTTTGATTTGTAGGGCAGTCTGCAACCTGGGATTTGCGCTGCAGGATGTCCGGCACGGTGATCTTCGCGTTGCCGGTATTCGAAGTGAAGCTCATGTTGGCCTCCGGTGCCGCTCCTTAGCTTCAGGATGCAGCCCTGTACCGATGATTTGCGCAGAATAGCAAAAATCTGCGTGAACCGCCAGAACCCTTGCTAGCCGGTTAGTACCAGCACCGCTGGCCTATAATCACGCTTTCTGGTATCAAATGTTCTGGATCAGGGTTTCGAATCAGTCTTTCCAATCAGGCCTTCTGGCTTTGCATAGTTGCGGCGCGATGAATTGCCTGGCGAATGCGCTGGTACGTTCCACAGCGACAAATGTTGCCGCTCATGGCATCGTCAATTTCCGCGTCGCTGGGCGATGCTTTTTTAGCCAGCAGCGCCACTGCGGACATAATCTGTCCAGGTTGACAATATCCACACTGCGGAACGTTGATTTCCATCCAGGCTTGCTGGACGGGATGCGTGCCATCGCTTGAAAGCCCCTCGATCGTGGTGATCTTTTTGCCCGCAATGTTCGCGACGGGCGTCACGCAAGAACGCGCCGCTTCACCTTCAATATGTACGGTGCATGCTCCGCACAAGGCCATGCCGCACCCAAACTTGGTGCCGGTCATATTTAGGGCGTCGCGCAACACCCAAAGCAGCGGCATCTCAGGGCTAACATCAACTGTCTGTGGCTTGCCGTTCAGTACAAAACTGATGGCCATGATTCCCCCGATACAAAATACGTCCTGTTAGCAAAACAGGTTTGCGAAGTGGGAATATCCTACAACAATTTTGCCGATACCAGCCCAACCCTGGAATTTATTGCGGCGGCGCTTGCGGGTTGCCGGGCGCTTCCGGGTTTCCGGGTGCCTGTGCGGCCGCTTTCGGCTGGATGGAAAGCAGCTCCACTTCGAATATCAGCGTGGCGTTAGGACCGATCTCGGGTGACGGGGCGCGATTGCCGTAGGCGAGATCAGGGGGAATGAACAATTGCCATTTAGATCCGACCGGCATGAGCTGCATGGCTTCTGTCCATCCTTTAATCACACCGCTGATGGGGAGAGTGGCTGGTTGTCCGCGCTTGTAAGAGCTGTCAAATTCGGTTCCGTCAAGCAGGGTGCCGCGGTAGTTGCAAACGACCGAATCGGTTGCCGTCGGCTTCGGGCCGGTCCCTGCCTTCAGGATTTTATATTGCAGACCATCAGGAAGAGCTACCACGCCTTCCTTGGTTTTGTTCTGCGCCAGGAACTCGTCGCCGACTTTTTTCGCTTTCAGCATGGCTTCCTCCTGCTTGGCGCGCAGGTCATTTTGAAGCTTGGTAAGGGCGACTCTCATTTCGTCATCGGTTAAAAGCAGTTTGCCGCCGGCGAGCGCGTCTTTCATTCCACGAGTGAAAATTGCGGGGTCAATATCCACGGTATCTTTATGCATGCTCTTGCCGATATTTACTCCGATGGCGTAGCTGATCTTATCTTTGTCGGTTTTAAGCGTTAGCGGCGTTTTCGTGGCAGTCGCGGTGCGCGGCTTGGCCGTAGTTGTCCCCGGCGTTTTTGTTGCCGGCGTGGTTTGAGTTTTGGGCGCCGGCGTAGTTTGAGGTTTAGGCGCGGGAGCGTCTTGGGCACGCAGGGTGCCAGTAGTGAGCAGGCCGATTACAAACAGATTCAAGGCGAAGGTTGATGTTTTTTGCATAAGGATATTGTCACATTGGCCTGCAAGCTGTGCAAATGTGGATATGGGCGGAAAGGGAGCCCAAGGATCGGAGAGCTATGTACAGTTCGCCGGTAGGAATCCTATGCGGAAACGGTTCTTGCGGGCGCTTCGGGTGTACGCGGAGCGCGAGGAGAATCTGGCTCGACACCGCGCCAACCCACCGGGCGGCCGCTGACCGCTTCCTTCACGGAGCGGAAAAGCACCACATACATTAACTGACGATAGTAGAAGCGCTGCAAAAGCACGGGGATGAGCAGGGTCCAATCTTCCTTGCGTTCCAGCGCAAAGGCCACCATGCAGGTGAGCACATCAATGAGCATAAATCCGATGAAGAAAAATAAAGATCGTTGCACGTCGGCGGTGGTCCAAAGCTGAGGTAATCGGGCGATATGCAGCTGACCGACCGCCCATAGTGCGATCGAGCCGAGAAACATCAAATCGATGATTGGCGAAATGAGTGGCAGGACCAGTTGAAACACAAAAATATTTGGCAACGCAATCCAGCCCAGCGTGCCGTATTTGGGCCTCAACAACGTGTCCCGATGCTTCCAGAAAGATTGCAGCGTGCCGAAGGTCCAGCGAAATCGCTGGCGGATCAGCGCGCCCGGAGTTTCAGGAGCTTCCGTCCAGGCGATAGCTTCTTCGTCATAGCTGATGCGCCAGCCCAGGCGCCGAATGGCGATGGTGAGGTCCGCGTCTTCCGCCACCGTATCCGAAGTAATTCCGCCGGCCGCTTCAATGGCTTCGGTGCGCCATGCTCCGAGCGCGCCGGGCACCACAGTGATGCAATTGAGCAGATCGAAAGCGCGCTTCTCCATGTTCTGGCTGGTGATGTATTCGAGAGCCTGCCAGCGCGTAAGCCAGCGGGTGCGATTGCCAACCTTGACGTTGCCCGCCACTGCGCCGACCCGCGGGTCGGAGAAATGCCGCATTAATTTGGAGATGGCGTCGGGTTCGATTTCGGTGTCGGCGTCTATGGTTACCACGATTTTCGTTTGTGCCTGGGACATCGCCAGGCTGAGCGCGGCGGACTTGCCGCGGTTCACTTGGTGGATGATGTGCACGCGCGAATCGGCGCCAAAATGTTCATCGAGCAGCGCGCCGGTGCGGTCGATGGAACCGTCATCGACCACAATGATTTGAAGATTTTTCGTGTTGGTAGCCAGCACGGAAGAAACCGTCTGTACGATTACGTTTTCTTCGTTATGCGCAGGAATCAGAACGGTCACATCCGGAGGAGGATCGGGCATCACGTAGTGATCTGGTCGAAGTTTCTCTATCAAAGCCAGAATGCCGATCACCACCGCGCGGCCACTCACCAAAATTATTCCCACGATGAAGATGGTGGCGAAACCTACGCGGAACCAGCGGTACAAACTGAAGATGAATCCATCCGCGCGCGCTTCGAAGCGTTCCTGCGGAGACAGGGGCAGCATCATCGACGCGCGGGTTTTGTGCAGTAAATCCGGGACGGATACGAATTGGTATCCTTGCGCGCGAAGCCGGTCGATCAACTGAGGCAACGCCGCGACGGTTTGGGCGCGGTCACCGCCGCCGTCATGAAAAAGGATAATGTTGCCTTCGCTGGCCTGGGTCAGGACGTTATCGACTATTTCGGAGGCTGGAACTTGTTTACCGCCGGGTGATTTCCAATCGTGCGGATCAATTTTTTGGCCCACGATCACGTAACCCATATCCTGCGCGATGGGTAGTTGCGCGACTTCCTCGGCGTATTCCGGTTCATGATCAATTCCGTAGGGCGGGCGAAACAAAATCGATTTGACGCCGAGGGTGCTTTCGATTAATCGCTGCGTTAGATTCAGCTCCCAACGCAACTGGGTGTGCGAAATATCGTCAAAGTTCGGATGAGTGTAAGTGTGGTTCCCTATCTCGTGGCCTTCCGCATATTCGCGCTTAAGCAATTCCGGCCATTGGCTTCCAGCGACACCGACAATAAAAAATGTAGCGGGCACGTTTTTTGCTTTAAGCACGTCAAGAATCTTGGGAGTCCAGCGGGTGTCCGGGCCATCGTCGAAGGTGATGGCCAATTTCTTTTTGGCCGCGCCGAGTTGATCGATGTGATAAGAAAGCGGATAAGTTTCGAACTTTTCCCCGGTGAATAGATCGGTAGAAGGATCGTAAGTAAAGCTGCGGCGGCCGTGTTTCGGAGTGTCGATGAAGTGCCAAATGTCGCCATCATTTTCGAAAATCAGATCGGGTCCCGGCGGAAGATCGGTGATTTTGTTGCGAATGGCATCGGTTGGATGGGTGGCCTCCCAGATGGGCCACATGGAAGTGTCCGCCGAACCCAGGCGCCACAACGCTGTGCCTTGAACACCCATGCGTTCATTCGCGCGAAGTTCGTTGTAAGCCGTGAGGGCATCCAGCATCCACACTTGATGGACGTGATCGTGGTCGTCATTGTAGGAATAATGTGGATTCAGAGAGACGGGATCGAATTCCACCGCCGTTTCCGATTCGGAAGCGCGAAGCAAGGCTTCCTGAATGGTCAATGATTCCGCGACTTCTTGTTTTTTCTTTGGCGCCAGCGACCAGTCGTAAGCGTAGTTGCCGATGGCGGAGATGACTTTTTGCCGCGGTACGATTTTTAGTATTTGCCGGAGATTTTCTACATACCAATCTTGTCCGGCGATCGGTCCGGGCGGCGATGTCAGCCAGTGCTGATCGTAATTCATCAACACCAGGGCGTCGCATTGTTTGCCAAAAAACGCGTAATCGTATGCGTCGTCGCGCGCGGGAAGGGCGACCATCAGTTTCAGGTTCGCGGAATGTAAGGCGGTGGCGAGCTCAGCGGCAAATTTTTTGAAATGCCCCTGGCTTTCATCGGGCACTTCTTCAAAGTCCACCACGATTCCGGACTGATGCGCTTTGGTTGCGTACTCCACCATGTCGCGCTCAAGATTGTGGCGGGCGTTCGAACTGGCCAGCATCTCGGCCAGTTCCTTGGTGTGCCAGTTTACGCCGTCATAGTTATTGACCAGGCCCATCATGGGAATTTCCACGCTTACGGACTTCATCCATTGATGAAGCTTGTCTTCTTTAAGAATGGCGATGGCCTGATCAGGAGTAGCCTTGCTGGTGTTCTGCCCATTTTCATAATCGACGATGGTGATGGCGCCATCCGCGGTTACGGAATGAAGTTGCTCAGGAATAAGAAGGTCCAGGTCTTTGTAATGGCCCTTTAGTGAGGCCATGCTATTTGGATCCCAGCTTACAAAAAACGCAGCGTGCAGAGGATCGTAACTAGCAGGCACGGATCCGATGGAGGCTACGCGGCGCTTTCGTCCTTCACGTATGGGCAGCAATTTGGCACTGGGCTTTAGCTTGATGGGATGAAACCCGGGCTTAGTGTCCGGTAGCAATCCGGCGGGCAGGTCGACGCTGACAGCGACGGTCACAAAGAAATAGGTAAGCGCCACGGTGAGCAGCACGGCGGAAACTTCCATGACGCGCCTGGTGCGCCGCCAGCGCACACGCTCCGCGTCGTAAAAAATAGGCCCGCGTTCCTTCATGAAACCTTTCGACCCAGGGGCACGGCAGGGTTATCTATGCGCTCCAGTGGCGGAGCGCAATGCTCGAATCCGTCTGCTCTATTGTAAGATGCGTTCCAATAATGCGGCGAATTTTCTCCAGTGCAATTCCCGCGCTTGCGGCAGGCGCGTGCCTGCGTTTTTTCTTCGGGCTGAAATATCCCGCGGGCTCCGGGGACTCGATACTTTACGAACAGATCGCCACGAACTGGCTGAAGCATCACGTTTACGCCATGAATGTAGGCGGAGCGATTACTCCGGTGGATATTCGTGTGCCGGGCTATCCGGCATTTCTTGCGGTGATTTATTGGTTGAGCGGCAAGGCCGGGCCGGATGCGCGCTTCTGGGTGACGAGCGCGCAAGTCATGGTGGATTTAGTGACGTGTGTGGTAGCGGCCTGCCTAGCGGCAACGCTATTTACCTTGGCCAAAGGGAAAACGCCGCACTGGCGGCGAGTTTTTTTAGTGACCCTGTGGCTCACGGCGCTGTGCCCATTCACCGCCAACTATGTAGCCGTGCCGCTTACTGAAACGTGGGCCACATTTTTTACCACGCTGACTATTCTTTTCTTATGCCTCCTATTATTACGGTTCCGAGACTCGATTTTTTGGGTGGAGGACCGCTCTGTCAATTTGTATTTCCCGGCGAAATGGTTCGCCGCGTTCGCGGGAGTTTCCGCCGGGTTGGGCGCGCTGTTCAGGCCGGAGACGCCTTTGCTACTTATGACCGCGTGTGCCGTACTCGCCTGGTATTTTCTTTGGGTAGGCTCATCGTCGATCCAATGGCCAAAACCGTG
>Ga0073928_10005800_pt1 | contig 17055 bp, 15 predicted proteins | sample PaiPotPPA55metaG_FD_76969 | JGI IMG/M metagenome (GOLD analysis project Ga0073928, IMG submission 76969) | Iron sulfur acid spring bacterial and archeal communities from Banff, Canada, to study Microbial Dark Matter (Phase II) - Paint Pots PPA... ... | reverse complement strand
TGTAAGTTGCACGGAACCAGACAGATGAGGTATAGGACGTATCAGAGCGCTGGCCGGTTTTGAGGCGCCTCGCGCTGGCCGGTTTTGGCGCGCCCCGTGACACACCCTCGGAGCCGCTTCGAGTCCGCTCGGCGGAATGAGTACATCCCGCACTCGCGGGCTCGAGGCAGACAAGAATGTCCGCCCCACCAAGCATTTGCACGCACCCTTGTCACTGGTCGCCGGAAGTTTGGACGCGCCCACCGCGCGGAGGCGACCCGGAAGAAAGAAAGCGCCCCGCGGCTTTGCGGCTCGCGGGGCGCTGCTCTGTTCAAGTTGCAAATCGGCGGTGGTTTAGCTCCCCGCCTGCGGCACGGCTTCGCGCGGGGTGGGAGGCGCGACCTCCTCGCGCGCCACGCGGGCAAGCGGCTCGGGCACCGGGACGACGGGCGGCTCGGCCAGGTGCTTGATCTTGAGGTTCAAGTGCGGGTTGAACGCGGTGCCCGCCGGGATCAGGTGGCCCAAGATCACGTTCTCCTTCAGGCCGACCAGGGTATCGACTGCGCCGGCAAGCGCCGCTTCGGTGAGGACCTTGGTCGTCTCCTGGAAGCTGGCGGCACTGATAAAGCTCTCGCTCTGGAGCGAAGCCTTGGTGATGCCAAGAAGGAGCGTCTTGCCGCGCGCGGGCCGGGGCTTCTTGGTTTTGGCGGGTTCTTTGCCGGCGGCCTCCGCGGTTTCGTTGGCCTCGCGCAGCTCGGCCCGAGTGGCGACGTCCCCTTCCTTGAAGGTGGTGCCGCCGCGGTCGACCACCCGCATGCTTTGAGCGATCAGCTCGTTGCCCTGGCGGAAGCGGAACTTGTCGACCACCTCGCCCGGCAGGAATTTGCTGTCGCCCGCGTCCTCGACCTTCACCTTGCGGAGCATCTGGTTGAGGATGATCTCGATGTGCTTGTCGTTGATCTTGACGCCCTGCGACCGGTAGACGTTCTGCACCTCGGTGAGGAGGTACTGATAGAGGGCTTCCTCGCCTTTGATGCGGAGGATGTCGTGGGGGATGATGGGCCCGCGGATAAGCGGGTCGCCGGCCTCGACGTAGTCGCCGGCGTGGACCTGAAGCTCCTTGTCCTGGGGGACGTGGTGCTCCTTCTCCATGCCGGATTCGTTGCGGATGATGATGGTCATCTTGCCGCGGCGCTTGTCGGAGCGGAGCTCGACGGTGCCGGAAATCTCGGCCAGGACCGCCGGGTCCTTGGGCTTGCGGGCCTCGAAGATTTCGGTGACGCGGGGCAGGCCGCCGGTGATGTCCATGGTGCCGGCGGCTTCGCGCGGCTGGCGGGCGAGCATGTGCCCGGCCTCGATCTTCTGCCCGTCGCGGACCTCGATTCGGGCCTTGGCGGGCAGGTAGTGGAAGTCGAGGATCTTGCCGTCGGGGCCTTCGATGGTGATGCGAGGATGGCGCTCGCCACGGTGCTCGATGACGACGAGCTTGGACTCCCCGCCGCCCCCGGATGCGCCTTTGCGCTCTTCTTCCATCCGGACGGTTTCGCCTTCCTCGATGTCTTCGTAGCGGACGATGCCGCCCTTTTCGGCGAGGATCGGAGTGATGTGCGGGTCCCAGACCACCAGTTGCTGGCGGGCCTTAACTTTCTCGCCGTCGGCGACCATGAGGGTTGCGCCGTAAGGCACCTTGTACTTTTCCTTCTCGCGGCCCTTGGCGTCGAGAATGGCGATTTCGCCGTTGCGCTTGAGGGCGACGAGCTTCTTGTGCCCCTCGGCGTCGGTAACCTGGACGGCGTTGATGTCGCGGTGCTGGACGACGCCTTCGCTGCCGGCCTTGATGTCGTTCTCGATGTAGGCGGAGGTGGCCACGCCGCCGGTGTGGAACGTCCGCATGGTGAGCTGAGTTCCCGGCTCGCCAATGCTCTGGGCGGCGATGATGCCGACGGCCAGGCCCTCCTCGACGCGCTGGTTGGTGGACATGTCCACGCCATAGCACTGCGCGCACACGCCGCGCGGGCTCTCGCAGGTCAGGGGCGAGCGCACGCGGATGCTTTCAAGCTTCAGCTCCTTGAGTTTGTCGGCGATCTCGTTGGTAATGAGCTGGTTTTCCTCGACGATGGTCTCATCAGTGATCGGGTTGCGGATCGTGTCGCGGGCGGTGCGCCCGACGATCATGTCCTTCAGCTCGACCTCGACGGTCTCGCCTTTATAGATGGTCGTCTTGGTCACGCCGTTCAGCGTGCCGCAGTCGATCTGGTTGACGATGACGTTCTGCGCGACATCGGCCAGTTTTCGGGTGAGGTAGCCGGAGTCAGCCGTCTTGAGGGCGGTGTCGGCCAGGCCCTTTCGCGCGCCGTGAGTCGAGGAGAAGTACTCGAGCACCGAAAGGCCCTCGCGGAAGTTGCTCTTGATGGGCGTTTCGATGATTTCGCCGGAGTGCTTGGCCATGAGGCCGCGCATTCCGCCGAGCTGTCGGATCTGGTCGACATTGCCGCGGGCGCCGGAGACCGCCATCATGGCGATCGGGTTGAGATAACGCAGCGTTCCGTGGGCCTTGGGCGGCACCGGGCGGCCTTCGGCGTTGCGGAAGTCGTTCTGAAGCCCGGCCATCAGGTCTTCGGTTACCTGTTTGCGGGCGTGGGTCCAGGTGTCGACCAGGGCGTTGTATCGCTCCTGATCGGTGATGGCGCCCATGCGGTACGACTTCTCGATGCTGTCGGCCTTTTTCTGGCTGGCGGCGAGGATTTCGTCTTTGCTGTCGGGCGAGCGGATGTCGGTGATGCCGAAACTCATTCCCGCCAGCGTGCTCCGCTTGAAGCCCAGCGACTTCATGTCATCCAGGAGCTGGATGGTGGCGGGCCGCCCGAGCTGGGCGTAGGTGTCGGCAATGACGCGGCTGGTGCCCTTGGCGGTCAGGCCGTAATTGTAGAACGGCATCTCCCGCGGCAGGATGTCGTTGAAGATGCACCGGCCGACCGTCGTCAGGATGACGTTGCTCCTGAACTTCTCCGGGCGCTTCTTCGGCTGGTAATTCGGGTTTAGGCGCTGGCGGTGCTCTTCCAGGTGCTTCCAGGCCAGATCGGAGATCGGGACCGCGGCAGACTTGTCGTCGGGCACGACCTGCTCCCGATCGTGAAGACGCACGAAAATCCGGGCGTGCATGGCGATATCGCCCAGGTCGTAGGCGAGCATCGCCTCGCGCGGGGCGTTGAACATCTTGAACTCCCCCTTGTCTCCCTCACGGTCGCTGGTGATGTAGAACGTCCCCAGCACGATGTCCTGCGACGGGGTAATGATCGGGCTGCCGTTGGCCGGCGAGAAGATGTTGTTCGGCGCCAGCATGAGCACGTGCGCCTCGGTCTGGGCCTCGATGGAGAGCGGCAGGTGGACGGCCATCTGGTCCCCGTCGAAGTCGGCGTTGAATCCCTTGCAGACGAGCGGGTGGATCTTGATGGCGTTGCCCTCGACCAGCACCGGCTCGAACGCCTGGATGCCCATGCGATGGAGCGTCGGGGCGCGGTTGAGCAGGACCGGGTGCTGGTAGATGACTTCCTCGAGGATGTCCCACACCTCCGGGTCGCGGCGCTCGAGCATTTTCTTGGCCGACTTGATGGTGTCGGCCAGCCCGTGCTCCTTGAGCTTGCGGATAATGAAGGGCTGATAGAGCTCCAGCGCGATCTTTTTGGGCAGCCCGCACTGATGGAGCTTGAGCTCGGGGCCGACGACGATGACCGAGCGGGCGGAGTAGTCGACGCGCTTGCCCAGCAAGTTCTCGCGGAAGCGGCCCTGCTTGCCCTTGATCATGTCGGTGAGGGACTTAAGCGGCCGGTTGCTGCTGCCCAGCACCGGGCGGCGGCAGCGGCCGTTGTCGAACAGCGCGTCAACCGCTTGCTGGAGCATTCTCTTTTCGTTGCGGATGATGACTTCGGGCGCGTTCAGGTCGACCAGCTTCTTGAGGCGGTTGTTCCGGTTGATGATGCGGCGGTACAGGTCGTTGAGGTCGCTGGTGGCGAAGTTGCCGCTTTCCAGCAACACGAGAGGCCGCAGGTCGGGCGGGATAACCGGGATCACGTCCATGACCATCCACTCGGCCTTGTTCTCCGAGTTGCGGATGGCCTCGATCATCTTCAGCCGCTTGGTCAGGTCTTTGATCTTCTGTTTGGAATTGGTCTTCTCGATGTCGGCGCGGACCTTCTCGGCCTCGACGTTGAGGTCGAGCGCGCCCAGCAGCTTCTTGATCGCCTCGGCGCCCATCTCGGCCTCGAATTCCGCGCCATACTTTTCATATGCGGCACGGTACTCGTCCTCGGTCAGGAGCTGCTTTTTCTTCAGCGGTGTCTTGCCGGGGTCCGTGACGACGTAGTCCTGGAAATATACGATCTTCTCGATGTCGCTGGTCTTCATGTCCAGGAGCGCGCCCAGCCGGCTGGGCAGCGCCTTGAAGAACCAGATGTGGACGATCGGGGCGGCCAGATTGATGTGCCCCATGCGCTTGCGACGGACGCGGCTGTGCGTCACCTTGACGCCGCACCGGTCGCAGATGATCCCTTTGTACTTCGTCCCCTTGTACTTCCCGCACGAGCACTCCCAGTCGCGCTCGGGGCCGAAGATCCGCTCGCAAAACAGGCCGTCTTTCTCGGCCCGGTAAGTGCGGTAGTTGATCGTCTCCGGCTTCTTCACTTCCCCGAACGACCAGGAACGAATGTCGTTGGGGCTGGCGAGTTGAATCCGGACTGATCCGTAATCGTTGATCCGATCGTAGACGCTTTCAGCCATGATTTCTGTCGCTTTCTCTGAAGGCCAAGCGGCCTCTTTGATACTCAATTCACGTTGCGATTCCGCAGACACTCCCTAAAGGCGGCTCGTCCTGCTCAACGGCCAAGGCGCTTCATCTTACGGGCATGAGCAGAAGCCAGTGCCGCTTCCCGCTGCAACCGACGATAGATGACCGGACCGTCTTTACGACCGTATCTCTTGACGTAGCTCTCAAGTCGTCTCATGGTAAACCTATTGCTAACTGCTATGCGCCGCGCTTCAGTTCCAATTCCTCCACCGCAGCAATCTGGCTGATCCGCAGGTGGACCGGTCTGTCGGACCTCGGCGGGTAGTAGTGCAACTGACTGCTGCCGATGGCAAGCCCCTCCGAGTTTTCGATCACATATCGCTCCCCGCTTGTCAGGACAATCCAGAAGGGCAAGAAAGGCTCCCTCTGTTTCAGGTCCCGGATCGTGTCCAAAGTTGACTCTTGTTCTTCCGCCATCCATCACCTCACATCAACTCTCCATCCTCATCCATCCCACCCAGTCCCTTCTTCTTCTCAAGCTGGATGTTGAGACCCAGGCCTCGGATTTCGTTGCACAGCACATCGAAGCTGACGGGGGTGCCGGCTTCGAGAGTGTTGGCGCCCTTGACCATGGACTCGTAGATCTTGGTGCGGCCCTCGACGTCGTCGCTCTTGACGGTGAGCAATTCCTGGAGGACGTAAGCGGAGCCGTACGCTTCCAGGCCCCAGACCTCCATTTCCCCGAAGCGTTGCCCGCCGGTGCGGGCCTTGCCGCCGAGCGGCTGCTGGGTGATCAGCGAGTAGGGACCGGTGGCGCGAGCGTGGATCTTGTCGTCGACCAGGTGGTGCAGCTTCATCATATAGATGTAGCCGACCGTGGTCTTCTGCTCGAAGGCCTCGCCGGTGCGGCCGTCGTAGAGCTGCACCTTTCCGCCGTATGGCATCTCCACATCCAGGTCGCGCCAGCCCAGCGGGGTCTTCTCCTGCTTGCGCTGCTTGCGTCGATCGCGAATCGTCTTGTTGGCCTCCTCCGTGGCCTTATGGATCTCGTCCTCGGTGGCGCCGTCGAAGACGGGAGTAACGGCCTGCTGGCCGAGCACCGCCATCGCCCATCCCAGGTGGGTCTCGAGGATTTGTCCGACGTTCATACGGCTGGGGACGCCCAGCGGGTTGAGCAGGATGTCGACCGGCGTGCCGTCCTCCAGAAACGGCATGTCCTCCTCCGGGACAATACGGGCGATGACGCCCTTATTCCCGTGGCGGCCAGCCATCTTGTCTCCGACCGACAGTTGCCGCTTGGTCGCGACGTAGACCTTGACCATCTCCAGGACGCCGCTGGGCAGTTCATCGCCGCGCTTCATATGCTCCATGCGGCGGTTCTTTTCCTTCAGCACCGCCTGCACGCGCGGCCAGAAGCGGGAGTAGGTGTTCATCGCCTGCTCCTTGGCTTCCTTGCTCCCTTTGATCCAGTCGGTGCTGAAGCCCTCGATCTGCTCGAGGATGACGTCGGCAATCTCGCTCTGGCCGACCTTCTGGCGGGTGCCGGGGTCAACCATCTGCTGCCCCGTCACTTCGTTGATCTCCGCCACCATCTGCTTGAAGATGGCGATGGCGCGGAGGTTCATCTCCTTTTCGTACTTGTCGATTTCCTTTTTGAGCTGCTTTTTCTGCTCCTCGGTCATGTGCATGCGGCGGCTAAACCGCTGGGCGCCGATGACGACGCCCTCTTCACCGGCGGGCATTTCCAGCGAGTCGTTCTTCACGTCCTCCCCGGCCCGACCGAAGATGGCATGCAGGAGCTTCTCTTCGGGCGTCAGCTCGCTCTTGCTCTTGGGGGCGATCTTGCCAACCAGGATCTCGCCGGGACCGACGCGGGTACCGACCCGGACGATGCCGTTCTCATCCAGATTGGCCAGCGCCCGCTCGCTGACGTTGGGGATGTCGCGGGTGAACTCCTCGCGGCCGAGCTTCGTCTCGCGGATTTCGACGTCATATTCCTCTATGTGGATCGAGGTAAAGGTGTCTTCCTTGACGAGCCGCTGGCTGATGACGATGGCGTCTTCGAAGTTGTAGCCATCGTAAGTCTGGAACGCGACCAAGACGTTTCGCCCGAGGGCCAGCTCCCCCTGATTGGTCGCGGCGCCGTCGGCGATGATCTGCGCCTTCTTCACCCGCTGCCCCTTCCTGACGACGGGCCGCTGGTTCAGGCAGGTGCGCTCGTTGAGGCCGACGAACTTGCGGAGAATGTACTCATCCGCGTTGTCGATCAGGATGCGGGTGGCGTCGGCGTAGGTGACGACCCCGGACCGCTCGGCGCGCACGACCATTCCACTGTTCTGCGCGACCGGCCTCTCCATGCCGGTGGCGATGACCGGCGGATCGATGCGCAACAGCGGCACTGCCTGCCTCTGCATGTTCGAGCCCATCAGCGCGCGGTTGGCGTCGTCGTGCTCGAGGAACGGGATCAGGGCAGCCGAGACGGAGACCGTCTGCCGCGGGCTGATGTCGACGTACTGGATCTCTTTGCTGTTGACCGTCGCCAGGTCCCCCTGGACGCGGGCGAGCACGAACCCCTTGCGGAGGTGGCCGTCCTTCTCGACCACGTCGGGAGGGGCGAGGATCGACTTCATCTCCTCGTCGGCGCGGAGGTACTTGTGATCGCCGTTCACCTTGGCGTCTTTGACTACGCGGTAAGGCGTGATCAGGAACCCGTACTCATCGATGTCGCTATATATGGACAGGGAGGCGATCAGGCCGATGTTGGTGCCTTCGGGGGTCTCGATCGGGCAGATGCGGCCGTAGTGCGAGATGTGCACGTCGCGCACCTCAAACCCCGCGCGCTTTCGGTTCAAGCCGCCGGGCCCCAGCGCGGACAATCGCCGCTCGTGCGTGAGCTGGGCCAGGGGGTTGGTCTGATCGACCACCTGCGACAGCTCGCCCCGACCGAAGAAGAAGTCGATCGAGCTGCTGATGCTCTTGGAGTTCACCAGTTCGGCGATGCGACCGAGCTCGTTGGGGTCTTTCAGGCTCATCCGTTCCTGAACGGTGCGCTTGAGCTTGAGGAAACCCTTTCGCAGCTCCTCGGAAGCCAACTCGTCGATGGTGCGGAGGCGGCGGTTGCCCAGATGGTCGATGTCGTCGATGTACCCTTCGCCGCTGCGGAGCTTGAACATGTATTTCAGCGAGTTGACCAGGTCCTCGCTGCGGAGCGTCATGACGCTCTCGGGGACGTTCTGGTCGAACTTGCGGTTGATGCGGAAGCGGCCCACGCGGCCGAGGCGATACCGGTTCTCGTCGAAGAACTTTTCCTGGAAGAGCGTCTGGGCCTTCTCGAGCTGAGGCGGGTTGCCGGGCCGCAGCCGGGCGTAGATCCGCATCAGCGCGTCCTCGTGGCTGGTCGCATTGTCGTCAGCCAGCGTGTTGAGAATCAGCGGATCAGCGACCTTGGTGACGACCTCGACGCTCTTGAGGCCAGAGGCCTGAATCTTGTTCAGCGCCTCGCCGATCTGCGCGCCGGCCTTCACCAGCTCTTCGCCGCTTTCGGCATCGATGATCGGCGCCGCCGCATAATACGTGGGCTGAAGTTCCCCAACCTTCACCTTCTCGGTCTGGTAGAACTCCTTGATGATCGATTCGGTCGAGCTGTACTTCTTGTCCAGCGCCCGGAGGAAAGTGGTCGCGGGGATCTTGCTGCTCTGGTCAATGCGGACGGCCAGGGCGTCTTTCTTGGTGACCGAGCACTCGATCCAGCTTCCGCGTTCGGGGATGACGCGGCAGCCGTGCAGCGGGCGGTCGCCCTCCTGCACCTCGACCAGGAAGTCGACGCCGGGCGAGCGGTGAAGCTGATTGACAATCACGCGCTCAGCGCCGTTGATGATGAACTCCCCCCCGCCGATCATGATCGGGATTTCGCCCAGGTAGATGGAGTCTTCCATCACCTCGTCCTTGTCCTTGCGGACCAGACGAACCTGGATCCGAAACGGCATGCCGTAGGTCAGCCTCAGCGCCCGGCATTCGTCGGGCGTGTAGCGGGCCTCGGACAAGTCGTAACTGATGTATTCCAGGCGGAGGTTCCCGTCATAGCTCTCAATCGGGAACACCTCGCGAAGAAGGGTCTCGAGCCCCTCGTTCTTTCGCTTGGCCGCGTCAACGTCCTTCTGGAGGAAGCGTTGATAGGCGTTGGTCTGGACTTCGATCAGGTTCGGGATCGGCAGCGCGTCGCCGCGCTTGCTAAAATCGCGCACCTCGTTCACTCGCATCAGCGTGTCCTTTTCGATCTACAAAAAAGAAAGGAAAGTCTCCGTCTCAACCGTGTCGATAAAATTAGCCGCCTACCAAAGTAAAGCGGCTTGTCCCGGGGCTGCTGTTGGGTCTTCCGGCGCCCCGGTGGCGTGCTTCTCGAACTGTTCGCGAATCAGACGTTCTGGCGAAGGGCCAGCTCCGGTCAAGCGCAAAGACGAAAAACAGAACACCCCCTTCCCCGCAGGGCGGAGGCAATCTGAATTCAAACGCTAGATATTGGCTCGCTCTTCGCTGATACCGATGTAGGTATCTTAGCAACGCGAGAGGCGAAGTCAAGACCTCACGGCCATCGTGGCCAGCAAAAAAAGAGCCGGGCAGCCGAATCGTCGGCGGCCCGCGCTCGACTCACCCAGATTGCAGCGATCAAGCTCATTTGAGCTCGACAGTCGCCCCCTGTTCCTCCAATTCCTTCTTCAGCTTCTCAGCCTCCTCCTTGGTCACGTTCTCCTTGACCGTCTTGGGAGCGCCCTCGACCAGGTCCTTGGCTTCCTTAAGGCCCAGTCCGGTGGCCGCGCGGACGACCTTGATGACCTGGATCTTCTTGTCGCCGGCCCCTTTGAGGACGACGTCGAAAGTGGTCTTCTCCTCGACGGGAGCGGCCGCTGGGCCGCCGCCGGCGGCTGGCCCGGCGGCCACCATGACACCGCCCGCCGCGGCCTCAATGCCGTACTTTTCCTTGAGATAGCTCGACAGATCCACAGCCTGCTTCAGCGTGAGGCCGGCGAGCTGATCGCCCAATGTCGAGATGTCAGCAGCAGTCTCTACCATAACTCGTTCTCCGGGACGTGTCGTGTCCCAAACGTGTCGAAACCTTCATCCCGCCCGAGAGCCTGCCTCACAATGAGGCAGTTTAATCCCGATCGACCGAGAACAGTCGGACTGTCGGATCAAATCTCAATGTCCAGCATCCAGCCCGCCGTCAGATCAGGCGGCAGCGGGGGCAACGTCCTGTTTCTCCTTGGCCTTGTCTTCAATAGTCTTCAGGATAGCGCCGACTTTCCCCCCCGGCCCTCTTAGAGCGGCGGCGAGCTTGCGGGCGGGACCGAGAAGGGCGGCAACCACGTTGGCAATCGCCTCCTCTCCGGTCGGCAGCTTGCTGACCTGTTCGACGCCCTTTTCGCCGGGGTACAACTCGCCATCGAAGAAGACGCCGCGAAGCTCGATCTTCTCGTCGTTCTTCTTTTCCTCCATGAGCGATCGGGCGATGACGGCGATGCTGGCCTTGCCGTAGACGACCGCGCTGGGTCCGTCGAGCAACCGGTCGAACCCCTTGAGCCTCCCGCCGGCGACCGCCCGCTTGACCAGCGAGTTGTTCACCACTGTCATCCGAATCCCCTTCTCGCGAAGTCGGCGGCGGATCTGGTGGTTCTTGTTGGCATTGATCCCGCGCGGATTGATCACCGCCACGCCGTCCACGTCCTTGAACCGGTCGGAAAGCTCTTTGGTGATCAGGTCTTTGACTTGTTTGCTCATTGCTTTGGTCCTTTGTCATTTGTCAGTGGTCATTTGTGATTCGCATTTGCAAATGACAAGAGACCAATGACCAGTGACTATTCAAGACACGGCCAGTTGCACCGCCGGGGTCATGCTGCCCTTCAAGACGACTTTCTTGAAGTACGCGCCCTTGCTGGTCTGGGGCTTCATCTTACGGACCTGGCCGATCATCGCGTTGATGTTGTCGGCCAGCTTGTCATTGGGAAAGCTCACCTTTCCGACGACGCTGTGGACGTTGCCTCCTGTGTCGTTGCGGAACTCGATCTTGCCGGCGGCATACTCGCGGACGGCGCTCGTCACGTCGGGGGTCACCGTCCCGGCTTTGGGCGAGGGCATCAAGCCCTTGGGCCCCAGTACCTTACCGAGCCTGCCGACGAACCGCATCATGTCGGGCGTCGCGACGGCGACATCGAAATCGGTGAAGTTCTCCTTCTCGATGGCCACGACCAATTCCTGTCCTCCGGCCCGCACCGCCCCCGCCGCCAGTGCCTGGGCGGAGAGGTGGTCGGGGCAGAAGGCGACGACGCGCTTGGTCTTGCCCACGCCGTGCGGCAGCGAGATCGACCCACGGATCATCTGGTCCGCCTGCTTGGGATCGATCCCCAGCGAAAAAATCAACTCGACCGACTGGTCGAACTTGGTCGGTTTGAAACTCTTGAGGACGTCGATCGCCTTGTCGATCGCCACCGGCTCGGCGACGGCCTTCTTGGCCGCCTCGCGGTAGCGTTTGGATCGTTGTACCTGTTCTCGGTTTGAAGTTGAAGCCATCAGACTTTCGCTCCCTGCCGGGCCAGTTAAGCCGCCCGGCGAAGCTCCCACTGTTGCGGGCCGTGGTACGCCCACCGGCATCTCTGTTTCACCTGCCGCTTTTGCCGCGATGCGGCCGACCTTGGGTCAACTTGGTCACGTGCAGGAGGTCGATCTCTTCGTCGGCATCCACATTCGGATCTGGACACACATACATTGTTCGTCCGGTTGGATTGATCCACGCGAAATCCGGCGCTCTGACGGTCACTCTCCGGCCATCCGATGTATGAATGTCAAAGGGCCGAAAGGGCCTTTCATCCAGCATCGTTTTGATCCGCACGGTTGTCATCTATCCCTCAACCGTAATTCCCATCGACCTGGCCGTTCCGGCGATGATCCGCGCCGCGTGGTCTTCGTCGAACGCGTTCAAGTCCTTGATCTTCTCCTTGGCAATGGCCTTGCACTGGGCCATGGTGACCTTGCCGATTTTGGTCTTGTTCGGCTCGCCGCTCCCCTTCTCAGCCTTGACCGCGTCCTTCAAGAGAACGCTGGCCGGCGGGCTCTTCAACTCGATGTCGAACGTGCGGTCCTTGTAAACCGTCACCAGCACGCCGATGACCTTGCCCTTGAGGTGGGCGGACATGGCGTTGAAGCGCTGGATGAACTGGCCCGGGTTGACCCCGTGCTGGCCCAGTGCCGGCCCGATCGGCGGCGCGGGTGTCGCGGTCCCACCCGGAGCCTGCAGCTTGAACTGTACCGTGATCTCTTTTTTGGCCATGGCCTTCTCAGATCTTCTCGATCTGCCAGTATTCCAGTTCCAGAGGGGTCGGCCGTCCGAAGATGGTCGTAATGATCCTGACCATCCCCTTGTCGGGTATCAACTCGTCGACCTCGCCCTCGAAGTTGACGAATGCGCCGTTGGTGACCTTGATCCGGTCTCCCTTCTTGAACTGAGCTTCGAGCCGAGCCTCGGTCTCGGGGCGCTCGGCCTCCTCGAGCATCTTGGCTTCATCCTTCGGGCTCATCGCGGTGGGCTTGTTGTTCGACCCGATGAAATCGCCGACGCCATCCGTCTCCTTGATGGTGAACCAGACCTTCTCCGGGATCATGCCATTTTTGTCGAGTTCCAGCTCGATGAAGACATAGCCGGGGTAGAGCTTGCGGTCGGTTTCCCGGCGTTTGCCTTCCTTCATTGACCGCACGCGCTCGGTCGGGACGAGAATGCGTCCGACCTGGCTCTCCAGCCCTTCGATCTTTACCTTCCGGGCCAGGGCCTCGCGGACCCGGTCTTCCTTGTTGCTCGCGACTCGCAGGACGAAGAATTGCATGGGTATGTCAGGCGTTAGAACCAGGTCTTGAGGACGTTGATCACGTGGAAGAATCCCCCGAACAGCAAGTCGCAGACGAACAGGTACAGGGCGATCAGGAACATGAAAAGGATGACGATCTTAGTCGATCCGATCAGCTCCTTGCGGGTGGTCCAGTTGACCTTCTTCATTTCGCTGTCGGTGGCGATGAGGAAGTCAACGGTAGACGGCTTGTTGGTGAACCAGTAGCCCCACGCGGAATACGCCGCGAGGAAAACGAGCGCCACGACCAACGCGATGTGCCGGTCGCGCTGCGGATGATTGGGATCGTCCGGCAGAAATGTCGGGAGCTTATCGTAAATCTCGTATGCGACCATCGCCCCGATGAGCCCCGCCCCGATGCCAGTTCCCATCCGCGTCCAGTAGCCTTGGCCTCTCTTATAGATGGTGAAGAAGCCCGGTCCGCTCGCTTTCGCCTTGGGCTGCGAAGGGCGGGCTTCCGGCCGAGCATGATCCGGCTCAGGCGGTTGCTTAGGCTCATCGGCGCCCTGGGCGTCGTCCGGCAGCTCGTCGTTGGCCACTGCCTTCTTCCCTTCGTTGCTCTGTGTAACTGCTGCCATACGACTACCGTACGTCGCCCCCTGGCTGCGAGTGCGACAACCTTTGCCTGGCCGCGTCTCAGCGGGAAACACGCCAGGAGGGAATCGAACCCCCAACCTGCCGCTTTGGAGACGGCTGCTCTGCCAATTGAGCTACTGGCGTATGAGATTGCCGATTTGCGATTGCCGATTTGCGATTTCTCTCAAGCCAATCGCAAATTGCAAATTGCAAATTGCAAATTGCAAATCTCTTCACTTCCGCTTCACCTTATGCAGCGTATGCCGCCGCAATCGCGGGGAGTACTTTTTCAGCTCGACCTTCTGCGGGCCGCCGGCGACCTTAATCTCCGTACGATAGTTGAGATCGCCGGTTTCCGTGCATTGCAGCCACACCATTTCTCGGCTTTCTTTGGCCATGACAAACACTCTTGAAGTCAAGTGCTGAGTGCTGAGCCGCCACCCACTCAGCACTCAGCACCCAAAACTCAGCACTGTCCTCGCAATTAGGCGAGGATCTTTGTAACCACGCCCGACCCGACGGTCTTGCCACCTTCGCGGACGGCGAATCGGAGCTTCTCTTCCATCGCGATTGGGGCCATCAGCTCGACTTCCATGCTCACGTTGTCGCCGGGCATGACCATTTCCGCGCCACCCAGCAGCTTGGCGGTGCCGGTCACGTCGGTGGTCCGGAAATAGAACTGCGGCCGGTATCCGGTGAAGAACGGCGTGTGACGCCCCCCCTCCTCCTTGGTCAGCACGTAGACCTCGGCCTCGAACTTGGTGTGCGGGGTGATGCTCTTGGGTTGCGCGAGCACCTGCCCGCGCTCCAGGGCCTCTTTTTCGATGCCGCGGAGCAGCACCCCGACGTTCTCGCCGGCCTGACCTTCGTCAAGGGTCTTGTTGAACGCCTCGACGCCGGTCACGACGCTGGTTGCCGTCGGCTTGAGCCCCACGATCTCGACCGGGGCGCCGACCTTGATCCGGCCGCGCTCGATACGTCCGGTGCCGACCGTGCCGCGGCCCTTGATGCTGAACACGTCTTCGATCGGCATCAGGAACGGCTTGTCGATCTCGCGCTGCGGGATAGGGATGTAGGCGTCCAGCGCCTTCACCAGGTCGTCGATGCACTTGCCGACGGCGTCGTCCGCCGGGTTCTCCATGGCGGCCTTGGCATTGCCGCGGATCAGCGGGGCGTTGTCCCCGTCGAAGCTGTACTTGCTGAGCAACTCGCGGACTTCCATCTCGACCAGTTCCAGCAACTCTGGATCATCGACCAGGTCGACCTTGTTGAGGAAGACGACGATCTTGGGCACGCCGACCTGGCGGGCCAGCAGGATGTGCTCGCGGGTCTGCGGCATCGGGCCGTCCGCGGCGCTGACCACCAGGATCGCCCCGTCCATCTGGGCGGCGCCGGTAATCATGTTCTTGATATAGTCGGCGTGGCCGGGACAGTCGACGTGGGCGTAGTGCCGCTTTTCCGACTCGTACTCGACGTGGGCCGCCGCGATCGTCACCGTCTTGGTCGCGTCGCGTTCGGTCCCGCCCTTGGCGATCGACTTGTAATCCTTGGCGGTGACCGACGGATACTTACGCGCCGAGCGCGCGCTCAGCGCGGCGGTGAGCGTGGTCTTGCCGTGGTCGATGTGACCGATGGTGCCGACGTTCACGTGCGGCTTGGTCCGCTCGAATACTCCCTTAGCCATGTCGAAACCTCCAGATCAAATTGCCGATATTAGACTTGCGATTTGCGATCTGGGGACTTGCGATCCGCCGGAGCGTCAGGCCGCGGAGTTTAATCGCAAATCGGCATTCGGCAATCGCAAATCGCCTCAAGCTGGCACTGGGGATTGAACCCAGGACCTCCACCTTACCAAGGTGGCGCTCTGCCGCTGAGCTATGCCAGCGCCCATTAGCTTGCGAAACAGGCTCTTATGTTCCGCCTGCTCCCGGAGCAAACGCGCACCGAAAGCGGGAAGGGGAAAGAGTATAGGTCGCGCGCAAGGCTTGTCAATTCCGGGCAAAAGCGAAATCACCTCATCCGTCAGTCGCTTCCGGTTATGACATTCCGCCTCTATGCTTTCGCCGGGCTGGACGGTACTTGTGGCGGGCTATGAGCGCGACCAACGCAACGGCGCTGACCGTCTGGTGCAATGCACAGTTTCCCGAGGCCCCCATGCGCGAGCTGCGCGAGGGCCTGGGGCAACATCGGCTGCTGCTGCCTGCCGTCCGCAATACGGTGAACCTGGCGCCCGGCGTGCCGGACCCGCTCCTGGCCGAGGCGGACATCGCCTTCGGACAGCCCGACCCGCAGCAGGTCATCCAGCTCGAGCGGCTCAAGTGGGTCCATCTCACCACCGCCGGGTATACGCGTTATGACATCGAGCCGGTACGTTCGGCGCTGAAGCGGCGCGGGGCCGTGCTGACCAATAGCTCGATGGTATATGAGGAGCCGTGTGCCGAGCACATCCTGGCAATGATGCTGGCCCTGGCCCGGCAACTGCCGGCATGCTGGGCCGATCAGGCGACGACCCGGCCCTGGCGGGCCGCCGAGCACCGCGGCCACTCTCGACTCCTGCAAAGACAGACGGCGCTGCTTCTTGGTTTGGGCGCGATCGCGCGACGGCTGGCCGAGATGCTTCAACCTTTTGGGATAAATCTTTTGGCGATCAAGCGGACGATCACCGGAACCGAGCCGGTCCGCGCCTTCCCCTTTTCGCGGCTGGGGGAACTGGTCCCGCAAGCCGATCACGTGATCGATATCCTGCCGGCCAACGCCTCGACCGAACGGCTCTTTAACGCCGAGCTGATCGCCCGGATGAAGCCGACGGCGATCTTCTACAACATCGGACGCGGGACGACGGTGGACCAGGCCGCGCTTCAATCGGCGCTCGAGTCGCATCGGATCGCGGGGGCGTACTTGGACGTGACCGACCTGGAACCCCTTCCGCCGGACCACCCGCTGTGGCGGCTGCCCAACTGCTGGATCACCCCCCACACCGCCGGCGGCCACCAATACGAATTCGAACGCCTGGTCCGCCACTTCCTGGCAAACCTCCGCCGCTTCGAGCAAAGGCGCGATCTGCTGGATCGGATCGTGTAGCCCGCCACCGCAGTACCCGCGACAGGATTCGAACCTGTGACCTTCGGTTTAGGAAACCAACGCTCTATCCAACTGAGCTACGCGGGCCTGTTTTTGCAACGGTATCGCTGCTGGCCGCTTCGATCAAGCCCGCCGATGACAACGGGTGTCCGTCGATGCAGGATCGTTTTCTCAGGCGTGCGCGTATTGACGTTCAGCGGCCCGCCGCTCGCGCGGCGTAAGCTCCCAGGGTTCAAATTCGACTCGCAACCTCTGGCCAAATGCCTCGGCAATCTTGCGAAGCGTGGTTAGAGAATGCGAATCGTAGTTGGCATCCTCGATCCGAGAAATGGCAGACTTGCTGCTGCCGACCTTTGCCGCCAATTGCTCCTGTGTAAGCCCGGCATGTTCCCGCAGGTCGCGGATTTTCTCTCCCAGTGACATCTCCTGAACGGTCTGCCGCAGGCTGGCGATGCGATCCGGCCGGACGCGGAAGAACCGGTTGAACATGATGTGACTCGCGCTCCGAGTGCGTTTGGCTGACATCGCTGCTCCCTTCATTTCACTCGTTGTCGGCATAAGTGTGGGTCTTCGGGTCCGACAAAAAACTGTTGCGGCGACGCACGTCTCGCTCGATATCGGAATTGTGGCTCTCCGCGAGAGCCGCTGATCCTTGTATACGGCTCATCCGAACAGGTGCAGTACCCGTAAGCGGAAGTGGCTGAAGTTGCTCATGCCGCACGCCCGCCACAGGATGGCCCGCAG
>Ga0073928_10005798_pt1 | contig 17060 bp, 17 predicted proteins | sample PaiPotPPA55metaG_FD_76969 | JGI IMG/M metagenome (GOLD analysis project Ga0073928, IMG submission 76969) | Iron sulfur acid spring bacterial and archeal communities from Banff, Canada, to study Microbial Dark Matter (Phase II) - Paint Pots PPA... ... | reverse complement strand
TGCCCTCCGAAGGCAGAGGTCGAAGGTTCGAATCCTTTCGGGTCCGCCAGCTCTGCAACAGCTTATAAGATGGTCGCCGCATCAGGGCGCGCGCCGCATAGTCTTGCCGCTATATGCGAGCGCCCGTTGTCGTGAATGCGACACTGACGGGTTGCTGAACGTAACTCAGGGCCAATGCGCCGATCAGGGCGACGACAATCGCGGCGATGCAGGCGATGAGGAAGCTACGCATCTCGAACCTCATGTGCCGACCACCGTTCAAGGTTAAGCAGCACGTTCTGCTCGATCAAGCCTGCGCCAGTCGCCAGCGGCCGTTGGGCGGCCCGCAATGCGCAGCGGTTTAGAGCCGGTTATGCTGGGGCAGTTGGCAATTCGGGGCGCAGGACCTGCCGGTCGCGATGAATAAGCAATGTAGGCTGATGGCCCGCGTCCTCTGGGCGGGCCTGGTGCTGCAATTGACGCCGGCGGCTGCGGAGATGCGCGGACATGGTGGTTCGGTCCGCGCCCTTGCCGTTTCGGACGACGGCGCTACGGTGCTCTCGGGCAGCTTCGATAGCAGCGCGATTCTGTGGGATCTCCGGCAAGGTACCGCCGCGCAGGTGCTGCGGTTCCATGACGGGGCGGTCAACGCCGTGGCGTTCCTGAAGGATGGCCGAGCCGTTACCGCGGGCGCAGATGCACGGATTGCCGTCTGGACGCCTGGAAGAATGGTGCCGGACAGCGTGCTCGCCGGGCACAGTGCGCCGGTCGCCGCGCTTGCCGTATCGCCTGGCGGCGAGACCCTCGCCTCCGCGTCCTGGGACCATACGATCCGCCTCTGGAACCTTGCCCGCGGCGAGCCAACCGTCCTTCGCGGACATGGCCAGAACGTCAACTGCGTCGCTTTCCTCCCGGACGGCACCGCGTTGGTCAGCGCCGGCTATGATGCGACCGTTCGGATCTGGCCCGTATCGCAGCGGACCTCGTCGATCGTCGCGGAACTACCGGCGCCGCTGAACGCGGTGGTGACAGCGCCGGACGGCGGGATTGCGGCGGCGGGCGCCGATGGCCGCATCTATTTCTTGTCGCCGGCAGGGGAGCGTCTGGGCACGGCCGAAGCCTCCACGGCGCCGATCGTCGCGCTTGGGATGTCGCGCGACGGCATGCGCGTCGCGACGGCGAGTATCAACGGCGCGGTTGCCATCGTCGATCCGAAGACGCGTCGCGTGTTGCGCACCCTGGTCGCGCCGGGCATGCCGGGCATGCCCGGCTGGTCGGTCGCGTTCCTGCCCGATGGCCGCACGCTGCTGACCGGCGGCGGCGACCGCGCGATCCGTCGCTGGAACACGGAAACCGGGGAGCCGCTCGACCATTCAGAGACGGGGCCGGACGATCCGCTGGCCGCCTATCCGGGCGACCCCGGCGCGCAGGTGTTTCGCGCCTGCGTCGCCTGCCACACACTCGCGGCCGACCAGGGCAATCGTGCCGGCCCCAGCCTGTACGGCATCTTCGGGCGCCGGATCGCCAGTATGCCCGGCTACAATTATTCCGAAGCTCTCCAGTATCTCGACATCGTCTGGACGCCGGAAACTCTGGCGAAATTGCTCGAGATCGGCCCCGCTCAGTATACGCCCGGGACCAAGATGCCGGAGCAGCGCATCGGCTCGCGCGAAGACCGCGAGGCACTCGTCGAGTTCCTGGAACGTGCGACCCAGTGATCAGGGCCCGCGCTTGTTCTCACGTTCACGCAGGTAGTCGTCGGTGGTGCGCGGCCTTGGTCGCGGCGCCGCGTGCGGATCGAAGCCCTCCTGCGTCACGGCGATGACGCGACAATCCTCGCACATCTTGATGAGCTCAAGGCGCTGCGGCGCGCTCTGATACATCCAATGGCTGCCTTCGAGCTTGGCGAGGATGCGGTCGATCGTGCTCTTGACGCCGAACGGCTTGCCGCAGCGAATGCACTGGAACGGTTCCTCCTGCCGGAGCACGCGCGCCGCGGCGGCAGCGCCGAAGGCAAGCCGCGGGACCAGCGTGATCACCTTCTCCGGACAGGTGGACTTGCACAGGCCGCACTGCACGCAGGCCTCCTCGGCGAACCGGAGCACCGGCCGCTCGGGATCATCCGACAGCGCGCCGGTTGGGCAGGCCGAGACGCAGGAGAGGCACAAGGTGCACCCGTCTGCAACCTCTACCGCGCCGAACGGCGCCCCTGCCGGCACGGCGATCGTTTCCGTGCTCGCCGCTGCCGCGCGATGGAGTTCGAGCAAGGCGAAACGCAGCACCTCGCGCCGGCCACCCGCCGGCTCGAAGCTCGCCGGCTGCAGCACGGGCGCACCGGGCGCGATAGCGCGTAGCGCGTCGCCGAGGGCAAAGGGATCGTCCGTCTCGATCGTCGCGATACGGTCGCCGTCGAGGCCGAGGCCGGCGAGGATCGCCTCGGCGAGCGCGATCGTCTGGTGAAGCCCGGCCGGATCGTGGCGCGGCCTGGCGCGCAGCAGCGCCCGCACCGCGACCGCGCCATAGGCAAAGGCCGCGGCAACGACTTCGAGCCCCACCTGGGTCACTTCGTTGACGGCAAGCGGCAGCACCTGCGCCGGCAGGCCGTCGCCGTGCCGGGCCAGGGCGTCGATCAGCGCGCCGCCATGCGCCTCGTCATGCAGCAGCAGGATCGGCGACGCGCCGCCCGCCTCGCGATACACCGCGAGCAAGGTGCGCAGCTTGCGCAGTAACGCATCGGCAGGCGGCAGGGCATAGTTGGCGGCGCCGGTCGGACAAACAGCGGCGCACTGGCCGCAGCCGGCGCAGACCTTCTCGTCGATCGCCACGTAATCGCCGGCCGGCGTTATCGCGCTCGTCGGGCATAGGTCGAGACAGCGATGGCAGCCGACGATCCGTGACCGCGAATGGGCGCAAAGCTCGGGGTGAAAATCGATATAGCGCGGCTTGTCGAATGTGCCGACCAGATCGCGGGCGCGCAGTACCGCCCGCAGCATTGCGGAGGGGTCGCCCGGGTCGGCCCGCAGATAGCCGTCGCGCAGGTCGGCCGCCGGGAAGAGCGGCGCTCCGCCCGACAGGTCGAGCACGATGTCGCCGCGAGAGGTCGCACCGTCGCGGGCGGAACCGAAGGCGAGTGACGCCGCCGAGGACGGCAGCGGCATCGCGTAATCGTCGACGACCAGGTCGAAGGCGCCGAGGTGCCCCTTCGCGCTACGGATCGTGCCGCGGACAATCGGGAACGCGGTCGTTCGCGGCGGCGCGACATCGCCCGGTTCGGTAAGAAGTACGGTGACGTCGAGATGGTCCTTGAGGAGCACCGCCGCCTCGATCGCACGCTCGTCGCGGCCGTAGACGAGCAGCACACCGGCGCTTTCCAGCGGCACATAGGCGACCGCGGGCATCGGCTCGGCCGCCGCCGCGGCGAGCGCCGCCATCTTCGGCCCGGCCTTGGCCGCCTCGCTCGACCAGCCGGCGGTCTCGCGCAGATTGACGAAGCGCAGATCGGCACCGCTATCCGCGGCGATCTCCCGAAACAGGGGCTCTTCCTGGGTACAGCCGACGGTCAGCGCTGCATCGGCACCGGCCAGCGCGCGAAACCGGTCGAGCTCGGCCCGGCAGAACTGGCGGCCGGTCAAGACCTCGAAATTGCGGCAGCCGCGCGCCAAGGCGCCGCCATCGACCGGCATCGTGTCTTCGCACGAGCAGATCAGGATTTTGTGCTTGTCAGACATGTGCCGCTATAATGTTGAAGAGTTGCGGACAAGACCATCGCGAAATGCCGGACCCGTCACATGCGCTCGATTTGCCGCCGCCGTTTCGGCTGACGCGGCTGCGTGAGGCCGGCGACGCATTCGCCCATGCCTCTGCTCATGCCAATGAGCTCGGCGCCGGTTCATTGGTCTTTGTCGGGCGGTTCGACATCGCCGAATTTGCCGTCGTGCTCGAGCCGGAGGAGCCGCTCGCCGAGGCGCGCCGCTGCTTCTATGCCGGGATGACCGCGCTCGCCGATGCGCTGGCGGCGCTGGCGCCGCCGGAGACGCCGATCGCGATCGACTGGCCGGACGCGATCGAGATCGATGCCGGGCTGGTCGGCGGCGGCCGGCTCGGGTGGCCGCGAGACGCCGGTGAAGACGCGATACCGGATTGGCTGGTTTTCGGCGCCATGATCCGGCTCGTTTGGCTGCGCAGCGACGCCGCCGCTCATCCACGCGCGACCGCCCTGGCCGAAGAAGGCTTCGGGATCATCGATGCCGGACATCTCGCCGAGGGTTTTGCCCGCCACCTGATGCGGGCGATCGAGCGCTGGCAGGATGGCGAATTGGCCGAGGTCGAGCGGGAGTACGCGGCGCGTCTGCGGCCGGAGCGCGGCGTCGTGCAGACGATCGGCCCCGGCGGCGATTCGCGGCTCGAAGGGCCGGGCAGGCCAGTGGAGCGGTTGGCACTGGGTCAAGCCTTGGCCGCGCCGTCCTGGCTGGATCCGGACACCGGAGAGCCGCGCCGGCGGCTCGATTTGGCGGCAGTCTCGTGAGCTCCCCTTTAAAGACCATCCCAGTCGGCATCGTCGTCGAGCGGCGCAGGGCAAAATCGGCCTGGACGGAAACACTGTGGCGGCCGGTTGCCGTTCTCGCCGGATCGCCCGAAGCCGGGCTCTGGACCGTGCTGTCGGATGATGGCGATGCCGTGACCTATTACGCCGGCGCCGCCGAGATCGGGCTCTACCGGTCGGAAAGCGAAAATTACCGGCAGAACCTGGCCTCCGGCGCGCCGGCGATTTGGGTGACGCTGCACGAGACCGGCGGCGACCCGCCGTATGCTGTCGCTGCGGCGACCGCTGATCCGGCAGAAGGCGAAGGCTGGACCGAACCGGGGCAGGCGATCGTCGAGGCCGTCGCAATGCCGGATTCGATCAGAGCAGAGATCGCCGCCTTTATTGCCCAATACCCGGCCGGACCGGGGTTCACCAAGCGGCGGCGCGATCGTGCCGATCCAGAGGTTCTGGCGCGGCGGACCCCGCCGGTCGGGACGCGCTGTGAACGACGCTGAAAGCGTCCTCGCGCGCTGGTCGCGCCGCAAACGCGAGGCCGCAGCGCCGGCCGAGCTGGCCAAACCCGCTCCCGCGAATGCCGATGAAGGCGCGGTTTCTCCGGCCGAACCCGAAGAGCCCGTCGCTCTGGAGTTGCCGCCGATCGAGTCGATCGAGTCCGCGTCCGACATCACCGCGTTTCTGGCGCCGGGGGTACCGCTGGAGCTGACCCGGGCAGCGTTGCGGCGGGCCTGGACCGCCGATCCCGCGATCCGCGACTTTATTGGCCTCTCGGAGAATGCCTGGGACTTCAACGCACCGGACGGAGTCCCCGGATTCGGCACGCTCGACCTCGACCAGGTCCAAAGCCTGCTCGAACAAATCCTCGGCGAGCCAAAGCCTACCAATGCGACAATCCCGGCAGTCGAGGCTCCAGGACAGCCTTCGCCGGCGGCGGAGAACCCGGCTGCGCCCGCCGTGGCAGCCGGCGCCGAGCCGCCGACGCCCGTTGCCGCCACGGTCCCCGAAGAGGCGGCACCAAAGCCCCGTGAACCGGCCCCTCTTCGCCGTCACGGCGGTGCGTTGCCGCAATGATCTCCTGCATAGCTTTAAGCTATTGACGCTTTCGGAATCGCGGCATTAGCCTCGGACGCAATGGCGAGAACGCCGCTGGGGCACGTTATGGGAGATCCGGGCCTGGAAGAGGCGATCCGCGCTGCGGGCGGCGTGACCGAATTGGCGCGCCAGGTCGGGATCTCGCAGCCCTCCGTTTCGAATTGGTCGCGCGTACCGGCCGACCGCGTCGTCGCGGTCGAGGCTGCGACCGGGGTCTCCCGCGCGCTGCTACGCCCTGACCTGTACGCGGAAGCCACCGCAGGGCTCGACGACACTGCCGCCGCGCGGGCTCAGGAATATACGCTGCTCGCGGCGCTGCTGGCGAAGGCGCCCGATGCCGCGTTGCTGGCCCGGCTGGCGCGCCTGCGCGGCGACGGCACGCCGCTTGGTTCCGCGCATGCCGCTTTGGCGGCGGGGGCTGCGGCAACCGATGCCGACGATGTCGAGCACGAATATTTCGACCTGTTCATCGGCATCGGCCGCGGCGAGTTGCTGCCCTATGCCTCGTACTACCTGACCGGCTTTCTGCATGAGCGGCCGCTGGCGCGGCTGCGAGGCGACCTCGATGCGCTCGGCATCGAGCGCGTCGAGGGCCGCTCGGAGCCGGAAGACAACGCGGCGCTGCTTTGCGAGATCATGGCTGGTTTGATCGCCGGCGAGTTTGCCGCCCCCATCGAGCGCCAGCAGCAATTCTTCGATCGGCATATGGCGCCCTGGATCGGGCGGTTTTTCGCCGATCTGGAAGAGGCGAAGGCTGCGAAATTCTTTCGTGCGGTCGGTGCCATCGGACGGGTCTTTATCGACATCGAGACGCGAGCATTCGCGCTGCCGGAGTAGGGAACGCGCAGAGGGAGGACGGCGCAATGAAGGCGCAGGACAAGACGGCCGTCGGGCGTCGCAATTTCTTCCGGCTGATCGGCACCGGAGCCGCCGCGGGCGCGTTGGTGCCGCTCGGCAATCAGGCGGCGGCCGACAGCGAGAAACAAGACGAGAAGGTGAAGTCGCGGTATCGCGAAAGTGACGAGGTCAAGACCTATTACCGCGTCAATCGCTATCCGAAATAGGGGCGCGCCATGCTGATCCGGAGAACCGAACGCGAAGCGCGCCGCAATTCGCTGGCCGCCTTTGCCTTTGCCGGGCGGGTGGAGCACGGTCTCGACCGCCGCGGCTTTTTGCGCCGATCGGGCGTCGCCGCGGGCGGGCTGGCCGCACTCGGCACATTGTCGCTCGGTGGCGTGCGCAAGGCGAAGGCCGGCCCGCCGCCGGCGCCGGGCGCCAAGCTGGAGACACGCAAGAGCATCTGCACCCATTGCGCCGTCGGCTGCACCGTGACCGCCGAGGTGTCGAACGGTGTCTGGATCGGTCAGGAGCCTAGTTGGGACAGTCCGATCAATCGCGGCTCGCATTGCGCCAAGGGCGCCGCGGTACGCGAACTCGTCTCCGGCGAGCGGCGGCTCAAATACCCGCTGAAATTGGCCGATGGCAAATGGACCCGCATCAACTGGGACCAAGCGATCGATGAGATCGGGGACAAGCTGATGGCGGTGCGCCAGCAGTCTGGGCCGGATTCGGTCTATTGGCTCGGCTCGGCGAAGTTCACCAACGAGGGCGCCTATCTGTTCCGCAAGATGGGCGCGTTCTGGGGCACCAATAACACCGATCACCAGGCGCGCATCTGTCACTCGACGACGGTCACCGGGGTCGCGAATACCTGGGGCTATGGGGCGATGACCAATAGCTTCAACGATATTCGCAATTCAAAGACCCAGATCATCATGGGCGGCAATCCGGCCGAGGCGCATCCGGTGTCGCTGCAACATCTTTTGGAGGGCGCCGAACTCAACAAGGCCAACGTCATCGTCATCGATCCGCGCCTGACGCGCACCGCCGCGCATGCGACCGAATACGTCCGGTTGCGGCCCGGCACCGACATCCCGGTGCTATACGGGATGATGTGGCACATTGTTAAGAACGGCTGGGAGGACAAGGAATTCATCAAGCAGCGCGTCTACGGCTTCGACGACGTGCGCAAGGAAATCGAGAAGTGGACGCCCGAAGAGGTCGAACGCGTCTCCGGCGTGCCGGGCGAGCAGTTGAAGCGCGTCGCGCAGATGTTCGCGACGCAGAAGCCGGCGACACTGATCTGGTGTATGGGCCAGACGCAGCACACAGTCGGCACCGCTAACGTGCGCGCCAGCTGCATTGCGTTACTGCTCACCGGCAACATCGGCAAATCCGGCACCGGCGCAAACATTTTCCGCGGCCACGACAATGTGCAGGGCGCGACCGATGTCGGACTCGATATCGTCACCCTGCCGTTTTATTACGGCCTCGTCGAAGGGGCGTGGCGGCATTGGTCGCGCGTCTGGGAAGTCGATTACGATTATCTGCAGTCGCGCTTCGACTCGAAGAAGATCATGGAGACGCCGGGCATCCCGCTGACCCGCTGGTTCGACGCAGTGATGTTGCCGAAGGATCAGGTCGATCAGAAGGATAATGTGCGGGCGATGTTCGTCCAGGGGCACGCCAGCAACAGCATCACCCGCATCCCGGAATCGCTGAAGGCGCTGGCGAAACTCGACCTGCTGGTCGTTGCCGATCCGCATCCGACGACCTGGACGTCGCTGGCGGTCCAGGCGGGGCGCAAGGAGGGCATGTATTTACTGCCTGCCTGCACCCAGTTCGAGGCCTCGGGATCGCGGGTCGCGTCGAACCGATCGATGCAATGGGGCGAGCAGATCGTCAAGCCGATCTTCGACTCGAAGAACGATCTCGAGATCATCTATCGCGTCGCCAAAAAGCTCGGCTTCGCCGACCAAATGTTCAAGAACATCAAGGTGGATGACAGCCTGCCGCTGGCCGAGGATGTGCTGCGCGAGATGAACCGCGGCTCCTGGTCGACCGGCTATTGCGGCCAGTCGCCCGAGCGCATCAAGGCGCATATGGCGAACCAGAAGGACTTCGATCTGGTTACGATGCGTGCCAAGGACGGCCCGTGTAAAGGTGACTACTACGGTTTGCCCTGGCCGTGCTGGGGTAAGCCGGAAGTGAAGCATCCCGGTACGCCGCTTCTCTACAACACGAACCTGCCGGTGATGGAAGGCGGCGGCACCTTCCGCGCCCGGTTCGGCGTCGAGCGCGACGGCGTCAACCTGCTGGCGGAAGGCTCCTATTCGGTCGGCTCGGAGATCAAGGACGGCTATCCGGAATTCACCGTCGCCGTGCTGCAGAAACTCGGCTGGGACAGGGATTTGACACCGGACGAATTGGCCGTCATCACCAAGGTGGCCGGCAGCCCCGAGAAGATCGGCACCGTGTCGTGGTCGACCGACCTCTCGGGCGGGGTCCAGCGCGTCGCGCTGATGCATGGCTGCACGCCCTACGGCAATGCCAAGGCGCGGATGAACGCCTTCGGCCTGCCCGACCCGGTCCCGGTGCATCGCGAGCCGATCTACACGCCCCGCGTCGAGCTGGTCGGCCAGTACCCGACGCTGGCCGACGCCAAGCAGTTCCGCCTGCCGAACATCGGCGGGTCGGTCCAGAAGATGGCGGTGGACAAGGGAATCGCGAAGGATTTCCCGCTGATCCTCAGCTCGGGCCGCCTCGTCGAATACGAAGGCGGCGGCGAGGAAACCCGCTCGAACAAATGGCTCGCCGAATTGCAGCAGGACATGTTCGTCGAGATCAGCCCGGCCGATGCGCAGGCCCGCGGCATCAAGGATGGCGGTTGGGTTTGGGTGACCGGCGCCGAGAACGGGTCGAAGGCCAAGGTCAAGGCATTGGTCACCGAGCGGGTCGGCAAGGGCGTCGCCTGGATGCCGTTTCATTTCGGTGGCTGGTTCGGCGGCGTCGATCTGCGGGCCAATTATCCCGATGGTACCGATCCGGTGGTGCTCGGCGAAAGCGCCAACACGATCACGACCTACGGCTACGATCCGGCGACCGGGATGCAGGAGCCGAAGGTCACTTTGTGTCAGATCGCTGCGGCGTAGAGGAGGGGACCGATGGCCCGAATGAAATTTCTCTGCGACGCGGATCGCTGCATCGAGTGCAACGCCTGCGTCACCGCCTGCAAGAACGAGAATGAGGTGCCGTGGGGCATCAACCGTCGCCGCGTCGTCACCCTCGACGACGGCAAGCCCGGCGAGCGCTCGGTGTCGATGGCCTGCATGCACTGCACCGATGCGCCGTGCCAGGCGGTGTGCCCGGTCAATGCCTTCTACACGACCGCCGATGGGGTGGTGCTGCACTCGAAGGACATCTGCATCGGCTGCGGCTATTGCTTCTACGCCTGCCCCTTCGGCGCGCCGCAATATCCGCAGGCGGGCAATTTCGGCTCCCGCGGCAAGATGGACAAATGCACCTTCTGCGCCGGCGGCCCGGAGCCGGACGGCAGCGCCGCCGAATACGAGAAATACGGCGCCAACCGACTCGCCGAAGGCAAGCTCCCGCTGTGTGCCGAGATGTGCTCGACCAAGTCGCTGCTCGCCGGCGACGGCGAAGTGATCGAAGGAATCTACAACGACCGGGTCAAGCAGCGCGGCTACGGCTCGGGCGCCTGGGGCTGGAAGACGGCCTATCGCGAGACGGTCGGCTCGTAACGCGCGGCGTGTAGCGGCGGTAGAAAAAATCGGGGCTCGGGAGGAAAGGCCATGCAGGCGCTCGCGGCGCAGCTTCGCGTGATTTTAGGCGCGCTCGGATTGCTGGCCCTGGTCGCCGCCGGCGGAGCGATACCGGCGCAGGCGCAATCCCCGGTCAATCCGACGAAGAGCGCGGTCAGCGAAGATCAGCTGTTGCAGCAGATGAAGACGATCCGGGGGCTCGGCACGATCCCGGATACGAAATCCTACACGCTCGAACAACCGGCCGGCCGCGACTGGCGTCACTTCCACGAGGTGACGCTGCGCTGGGTCGGCGCGATCGCGATCCTCGGCATGCTGGCGCTGCTGGTCGTGTTCTACCTTGCGCGCGGCATGGTCCGGATCGAAAGCGGACGCTCCGGCCGGACGATCGTCCGCTTCAACGCGGTCGAGCGGTCGGTGCATTGGATGACCGCGGTCTGCTTCGTCATTCTGGCCCTGTCCGGCCTCAACATCACCTTCGGGCGGCCGCTGCTGTTGCCGCTGATGAGCCCGCAGGCCTTCACGACTTTCTCGGAATGGGCGAAATACGCGCACAACTACCTGAGCTTCCCGTTCACGCTCGGGGTCGTGCTGATCTTCCTGATGTGGCTTGGCGGCAATATCCCGAACCGCATCGACATCGAATGGTTGAAGCGCGGCGGCGGCATGGTCGGACATGACCATCCACCGGCCCATCGGTTCAACGCCGGCCAGAAAATGATCTATTGGATCGTCGTGCTGGGCGGCGGAGCCGCCGCGGTCAGCGGGTATGTGCTGATCTTCCCGTTCTACGGGACCACGGTCACGACGATGCAGCAGGCCGAAATCATCCATAGCATCGTCGCAATGCTGTTTATCGCGGCGATGCTGGGGCATATCTATATTGGGACGGTCGGCATGGAGGGCGCCTTCGAGGCGATGGGCTCGGGCACGGTCGATCTCAACTGGGCCAAGGAACACCATGCCTTTTGGCTGGAAGAGATGGGCACCCGGGACAAGGCGGCCCCGTCGGGTGCGCAGCCTTCGGCACCAGCGGAATAAACCGGCGCTCCGCCGTCAGAATTGCTTCGTATTTGTCATGATGTGACGCTGTCGGCCGGGTTAAAAGGTGCCGGCTCAAAGACCCGCGGGACGCGAGGATAATTGGATGGATCGTGCGCGGATCGGCGGTATTGCGGATCGATGGATGATCCCGACTTCGAAGGCGTCGTATATGGCTGGCCTCGAAACGAAGCCGGTTATTGCCGCCGCCAACGGCGTTCGGGTGATCGACACCGAGGGCCGGGAGTATCTCGATTTCGGTTCAGGCCAGATGGCGGCCGCGCTCGGCCACAATCATCCGCGCTATGTCGCGGCCGTGCAGCGCAACCTTCGGACAATCAGTCACTCGACCAAGACGTTCCTCAATGTCGATCGGCTCGAGCTGCATGAGCGCCTTGGGAAAATACTGACGCCGCCGCTACAGAAATCGCTGTTCCTGGTCAGCGGCAGCGATGCGATCGAGGCGGCGATCGATCTCGCGCGCAAGGCGACGGGCGGGGTCGACGTGCTGGGTCTGCACATGGCGCTGCACGGCTCGACCTCGTTCATCACCCGCTCGCTGACCTTCGGCTGGAACCGCGGACGGCACGGGCTTGCGGCGCCATCGACCGCCTCAATCCTGTCGCCGTTCTGCTACCGCTGTCCGGTCGGCAAGTCGTTTCCGTCATGCGACGTGCAGTGCCTGGCATCGAGCATGGAACTGGCCGACGCAAACCTCACCGGCAAACCGGCGGCAATGATCATCGAGCCGGTGATGAGTGCGGGCGGGATCGTCGTGCCGCCGCCCGGTTATGTGAAGCTGTTGAACCAATACTGCCGCGAGCGCGGCATGCTGCTGATCATGGACGAGTCGCAAACGGGGCTCGGCAAGACCGGCAAGATGTGGGGGCACCTGCACGAGGATGTGGTACCCGACATCATGACGGTGTCGAAGCATTTCGGCGCCGGCCTGCCGATCAGCGCCGTATGCACGGCGACAGAGATCGCGGAGCGCGCCGTCGAGAACGGCTATTTCGCCACCCGCTCGCATGCATGCGACCCGATCACTTGCGCCGCCGGCGTTGCCAGCATCGATATCGTGCTGGAGGAGAGATTGCCCGAGCGCGCCGCGGCGATCGAAACGCGCGTCAAGGCAGCGGTAACGGCGATGGCCCAGCGCTATGACTTTATCGGCGACGTGCGCGGCCGCGGCGTGCTGCTCGGCATCGAATTGGTGGAAGATCGCAAGACGCGCAACCCGGCCAACGAGATGTGCCGCGAAGCGGTGCGGCAGTGCGAGGCCAAGGGATTGCTGGTCCAGGCGCGCGGCAGCCACGCCCGGACCAACGTGATCCGGCTGGTGCCGCCAATGGTCTGCACCAACGACGAGATCGACCAGGGGCTTGCGATCCTCGACGAGGTATTCGCCGGCGTCGCGCGCGGCCGCATCGGAACCCGAGAGATCGCGGCCGAGTAAGCCGCACGGCTTACAGCAGATAGGCCTCGTGATAGCGTCTCAGGAAAACGCGCAGGCGTTCGGATTGCGGATTGGCGAAGAGAGCCTTCGGCGGCCCGCGCTCGACAATCTGACCCTCCGCCATGAAGACGATGGTATCGGCGACGTCTCGCGCGAATTGCATCTCGTGCGTCACCAGCACCATCGTCATTCCGTCCTCGGCGAGCTGTTTGATCACGGCGAGAACCTCGCCGACAAGCTCGGGATCGAGGGCCGAGGTGACCTCGTCGAACAGCATCAATTTCGGCTGCATCGCCAGCGCCCGGGCGATCGCGACACGTTGCTGCTGCCCGCCTGAAAGTCGGATCGGGTATTCGTCTGCCTTGTCGGCAAGACCGATGCGGGCGAGCAGATCGCGCGCGGTCCGCTCGGCTACGGCGCGGTCGATCCCCCTGACCCGCACCGGGGCGGCGGTGATGTTGCGCAGCACGGTCATATGCGGGAACAGGTTGAAGCTCTGGAACACGATCCCGATGTTCGAGCGCGACGCGGCGATGTCGCGCTCGGGCAGCCGCCGGCGACGCCCGTCGGCGGCTACGCGGTACCCGATCGGCTCGCCGTCGAAGAAGATTTCCCCGTCCTCGAATTCCTCCAGCAGGTTGATACAGCGGAGCATCGTCGTTTTGCCGGAACCGGACGGCCCGATCACGGCGACCGTCTGTCCCCTGGGGATGGTCAGCGACACCTGGCGCAGCACTTCATTTGCGCCGAACCGCTTTGTCAGCCCGCGGATCTCGATCAGCGGCGCCACTGCTTCCGCCAACGCATCAATGGACATACTGCATCCGTTTTTCGAGATAGCGGCCATAGGAAGCGAGGCTGAAGCAGATACAGAAATAGATCAGTGCCACACCGGCAAAGATCTGGAAGGGCGCGAGCGTGCGCTCGACGGCTTCGCGTCCGGCCATCGTCAATTCCCACAGGCCGATGATCGAAACCAGAGACGTGCTCTTGACCAGTTGCATGCATGTGTTGACGAAAGGCGGCGCGGCGATGCGGAACGCCTGCGGGAAGACCACGATCTGCAGTATAAGCGGCAGACGCATCCCGAGCCCCCGCGCAGCGTCCCACTGGCTCTTCGGCAATGACAGGATCGCGGCCCGGAACACCTGGCTCATGAACGCGCCGTAATAGATGCCGATCACCAGGATCCCGCCCGCGATCGGGTTGAGATCGATGCCTGCATAGGGAAGCATGTAGTACATCGCGAACAGCAGGATCAGCAGCGGGATGCCGCGCACCAGGAACAGGTACAGTTCGACGAGAATGCGCAGCGGCGTCGGGCCGAACGCATGCGACAGCGCCACGATCGCACCGACGACCGTGCTGAGCACGATGCTTCCGGCGGAGAGCAGCACGGTGAACTCGGCCCCGCGCAGCAGATAGAGAGCATTCCGGAGCAATGCCTGCGGAATCATCAATGATAGATCGCAAATTGACGTTCGGCGAGGCGCGACAGCCCGGACACGATGCCGGTCATCATCAGGTACAAGACGGCGATCGTCAGAAACACCTCGTACGACGCGGCGGAGCGCTCGGTCAGCAATTTGCCGATCTGGGTCAGCTCGGCCACCGCGATCGCCGAGACGAGCGAAGTGTCCTTGATGATGACGATGAACTGGTTGGCCAAGGGCGAGATTACCCGTACGAGCGCCTGCGGCAAAACGACGATCGACATGACGTCCCAGCGAGACATGCCGAGCGCCTTGCCGCCCTCGACCTGTTTGACGCTGATCGACTCGATGCCGGCGCGGTAGATTTCGGCGATATAGCCGCCATTCTGCAACGATAGCGCCAACAGGCCCGAGAGGAAGCCCGACATTCCGAACCCGGCCATCGAGAAGCCGAAATAGATGAAATACATCTGGACGAGAACCGGCGTGTCGCGGACCAGTTCGATGTAGGCGCCGGCGACGGTTCGCAGCCACCTAACGCGCGCCATCCGCCCGAATGCGACGACCAGACCCCACGCCATCGCTAAACCGATCGCGAGCAGCGACAGCTCGACCGTAACGATCAGTCCCCTGCCGAACAGCGGCAGGTTGCGGACGATGAAATTCAGGTCGAGCGGCATATACCGTGGTCAGCCGGTCACGCTGTGGTCGCGCGCGGGTCAGCGCACCCCGGTATCAACCCGGCTTCATATAGAAGCGCTGCGGCGGCGGGTTCTTCTTGAACCATTTCTGCCATAAGGCGGTGTAGTCGTCATAGCGCGAGCCCCAGCGCCACTCCTGGACCACCGTGTCGAGATAACGCCACCAGATGAAATCGCCCGGCTTCATGAAGATCGCGTTGTTCTGCACGCTGCTGAGCAATTCCGGCAGTTCGTGGAACCCTGGATTGTTTGCGGCATACCAGTCGATGATCGGGGTATCGATCTGCATCGCCTGCGCCTGGCCGCTTTTCAGAGCAACGAACAATGAACTCGGCTGGTCGAAATCGAGCGTCTTCATCTTGGGCAGAAAGCGCTTGGCCCGATCCGCCATTTGCGGGTTGTTGAGCTCGGCAAGGGTGTATTTCTCGTCGTTGAGCTCGGCCAAGGTTTTCGCAGGCACGTCGTCGCGCACCAGCACACTGATGCCGGAATCCATGTAAGGCGAGGTGAACGCGACGCGAGCGGCCCGGTCGGGGTAGATCGTCGTGCTTGCAATGCCGAGATCGATCTTGCCGGACAAGACCGCCGGCCAGCGACCGTCCGAGGTGAAGGCGACAAATTCCACCTTGCTGGGATCGCCGAGCAGATATTTGGCCAGCAGATGCGCCAAGTCTATCTCGAACCCGACAAACTCGCCGTTGTCGTCCTTGTACGACAAGGGCGGCGCCGTGCTGTAGGTGCCGACAATCAACTTGTCGCGCTTGACCACCATGTCGAGCCGCGAGTCCTCGGCCCACGCCGGCGCGACCACGAAGAGGAGCGCTGCGATAAGCAGCATCGCGCGCCGGCAGAACATCGATCGCGTCAAATCATCCCCCTGTGCCCGTTATCGTGGATGCGATCAGTGCACCGCACCGCTGCCGAGCAACAGCTCCCGAATGGAGTCCGGCTCGCGCAGCATGTTGCCGAGTTTGCTGAGGCAGTCGTTGACCGCATCGGCGTACTTCTTGGGACCGCCGAACCGCTTCAGCGTCTCGGGCGGGACGAACTTGATCAGCAGATCGGCGCCTCCCGGCGGCACGCCGACGAAATGCACCATCAGCATGTCGTAGTCCTTGAGCATCAACATCGACAGCGCCGCCGTCGCTTCGTAGGGCACGATCGTTGGACGATCGACATTGCCCCGTTCCATGGCGATCTCGAGGATATCGTCGGCAGCGAGCTGCGCCGTTGTCGGCGTCTCGCGGAGCCGGTTGCCGAACAACGGCCGCATTTCCTTGGCGATCGACTTCGTGCTGTCGATCAGCGCCACAATGCGCCGCGGATCGTATTGTTCGAGCGTGTGGATAACGGCCGGATAGAGCGCCTGGCGCGCTTCCATACCGAACTCGAACCCCTTGGCGCGGATGCGATCGACAAGGTCCTGCCGGCCCGCCAGCAATCCGAACCGCGGGCCGATCGTGCCGTATTTGTCGAGACCGGTTGCGCCGACATCGACGCCGAGTTCGAGCATGCGCGGCTGATCGAATGCGGCCGGCCCCACGCGCGCACCGCCGGCATCATCGATATAGACGAGCGCGCCTTTGTCGTGCGCGATGCGCACGATCTGGCGGATTGCGTCGAGCGGCAACAGCTCGTAGGTGACGGCGAGGCGCGTCAGGACGACGAGCGTCACCTCCGATTCACCCGCTATCGCGTCCTTGAACGCGGCCAGGCCGCTCGCGTCGGTAAACCGAGCGCCGGTATGGTCGGCGGCCCGCAAAACCGACGGATGGCTGTGGCTGGCCGACACGCCGATAACCACGTCGCCCGGCTTCACCAGCGTCAGATGCGTCGCCATTGTCGCACCGGTCAGCCGATTGAACACGGCCACGTCGTGCGTGTCGGCGGAGCCGCCGAGATGTTCGAGCGCCAGCTCCTTCAACCGATCGAAATGCAGCGCGGGGCCGATCTCGTCATCGGCGAACCGCAAATCGTCAGGCTCGATCGGCATCGCATGTTCGAGGCCGGTGAAGATGAATACCTTCTCGGGACCGCGCTCGCGGATAAGAGCCCAAGCATGCTGGAGCTTCTTAAAATCGTGCGCGGTAGTCGGCAGGATGTCGCCGCGAGCGTAGGACAGGTTCGGCGCCAACCGATTGCCAAAACGATCGACATCCATCCCTGCCCCCTCGTAAAGCACCTACCGGCGAC
>Ga0073928_10005797_pt1 | contig 17061 bp, 16 predicted proteins | sample PaiPotPPA55metaG_FD_76969 | JGI IMG/M metagenome (GOLD analysis project Ga0073928, IMG submission 76969) | Iron sulfur acid spring bacterial and archeal communities from Banff, Canada, to study Microbial Dark Matter (Phase II) - Paint Pots PPA... ... | reverse complement strand
GAGTATACTTCGGTTTAGGTCAACTTGCGTTAGCGGCAGCTTCTCGGCTGCAGGGCACGAGGGTCAGTCTATGGGACGAGACGCCCTTACCGTGGCAAGCCATTGCGATAGCGGTTCGTCTATCAAATGGTGAATGTGCTCGGGCTCCGCGCCTTGGCGTGCCCAGTCGGAGGCGGTCCGCACCCAGGCGGTGGTCATGCCCAGCGCCGCCGCGGGCGGCAGGTTGCGCGCCATGTCCTCGACCATGAGCGCCGCGGTCGGGTCGATGCCGTGGCGCTCGACCATCGCGCGGTAGCCGCTCGGATCGGGCTTCGGCCGATAGTCGCAGGCGATGATGTCGTGGATATCAGCGAACTGCTCGGCGATGCCGATGCGCGCGAGGATGCGTCGGGCGTAGTCCTCGGTGCCGTTGGTGAAGACGAATTTGCGGCCGGGCAGCGCGGCGATGGCCGCCGCCAGAGCCGGGTCCGGCGGTACCGGCGACAGGTCGATGTCGTGCACGTAGTCGAGGAAGCGGCGCGGCTCGATGCCGTGCTCCAGCATCAGCCCGCGCAGCGTGGTGCCGTGATCGAGGAAGAAGCGCCGGCGCAACGCATGCGCCGCCTCGATGTCGAGCTCGATCTTGAGCTCCTCGACGATGAAGGCGGCCATGCGCGCCTCGGCCTCGGCGAAGAGATTGCACGAGGCGGGATAGAGCGTGTTGTCGAGATCGAAGATCCAGGTCTCGATCTCGTGCAGCGGGCGGCCGCGACGGGACGGAGGCATCAAGCGTGCTTTATGGCGCCGACCGATACCGATCTCAACCGGCCGGCGGGCCTTTCAGCTCGACCGTGTTGCCGTCGGGGTCGGTGATGTAGATGGAGGGCCCGGTGCCCTCGGCGCCGTAGCGCTGCACCGCCTCGCCCGCGTCGACGCCATGCGCGGACAGCCGGGCGCGGATCGCCGCCTCGTCGAAAGGGGCGATGCGCAGGCAGAAATGATCGACATTGCGCGCCTCGCGGCCGGGCGGCGCGCCGCCCATGCGGCCGAGCTTGCCGTCGAGGCTGATCAGGTCGATGAGCGACGCGCCGGCGCGCAGCTGCAACAGGCCGAACTCCTCCTGCCATTTCTCGAAGGCACAGCCGAGCAAATCGCAATAGAAGGCGCGGGCGCGTGCGAGATCGGCGACGCGCAGCACCACGTGGTCGAGGGCGAGCAGGCGGAACGGGGCCATCGCCATCCTCCGGCCGATCCGCAGACAGGATAGCGCGGCGCCGTGCGGCTGTCAGGCCGGGCTTGTGCATCCTCCGACGGGTCCAAGACGAAGCGACACGGCCCGGCTTCACCTGTGGCGATCGAAGCGAGTGTCGGTCGCGCCCTTACCGCTCGTCGAAGGGACGTCCACTTCGGTTTGCGATCGCGATCAGTCGCCTGCGGCGGCATCACGTGCGGCGAGCATAGGCCTCGCAACAGGCGGCCGCGACGCTGCCCAGTAGCCGACGCCCATGATCAGGGCGCCGCTGACGATGTTTCCCAGCGTCACCAAAAGCAGGTTGTAGGTCATGCCCGTGAGCGAGACCGTGTCGGGGTGCTCACCGAGGAGGGCGATGGAAAGCAGGGTCATATTGGCGACCGAATGCTCGAAGCCGCTGCCGATGAACGCAAACAGGCACCAGAAAATCGCGATGCACTTCGCCGCTTCGCTGGTCATGCGCGCTGACATCCACAGCGCCAGACAGACGAGCCAATTGCACAAGACGGCGCGCGCAAAGAGCGCGAGCGGCGGCGCACTCACCTTGGCGGCGGCAACCGTCAACAGGAAGCCGCTTTTCGAATGCAGCACCGCGCCGCCGCCGCCGGCCACGAACAATCCGGCCAACAGGCCTGCCCCGACCAGATTGCCAAGCCATGACACAGCCCAGACGGAGGCGAGATCGCTCCAGCCGATCCGACCGCGCAGCAGGCCCAGCGGCATGAACATCGTGTGGCCGGTGAAAAGGTCGGAGCCCGCGAATACCACCAGCGTCAGGGCGATGCCGAAGGAGCAGCCCATGACCAACGCGCGATAGCCGGGGTCGACATCGGAGCCGACGCTGAAGATGAGGATTATGCCGAGGCCGACATAAGCGCCGGCCATCATCGCGCTGATCCAGAATCCGAGGGGTGAGGCCCTCAGAAACTCGCTGCGCTTGGCCGCCACGGCCGCGAAGTGATCGACGGTTTCGAGATACATCGCAAAACCCCTTCCTTCGATAGGCGCAGCGCCGCAAGAAGCATGCCAGCGCGCAGCGCCAGGATTTCCGCGGCGCGAGCGCCGTCCGTGGTCCCGCTCTGCCCATGATGCTCGCGCCGGCTGATGCGGGAGTGTGCAGCCTCCGTGGCTGCTCAAATTGGCGGCAGCGCCGCTTGTCCGGCGGGCAGGCGCAGCCATGACGGTTCGCCGCAACAGCGCCGCGCCCCGCGCCGGCCCGGCATTTCGCGGTCTCGCCGCGCTCGCCTTCTCTGGCACCGCCCTTGCTTCAGTGGAAGGCAAGGCCATGGCATGAACGACACGTCCGGTTTCACCGAGGAGCAGAAGCATTATCTCGAAGCGTTTCTCGGCGGCGTGCTGGCAAAGCGGGGCGCGCAGCCCGCCGGCGCGCAACCGCCGGCCGACATCCATCGCGCCGCGCAGGACCGCATCATCGCCGAGGGCGGCAAGCTCGTGCCCGAAGAGCAGGCGAAGCGCGAGAGCAACCCGCTCGATCTCTGGGACGCGATGCGCGAGAACGCCGCCGCGGGGCGATTCCCCAAGGGGCTCGACGTCTTCCGCCACAAATTCCACGGCCTCTTCTATGTGGCGCCGGCGCAGAATTCCTTCATGTGCCGGTTGCGCATGCCCGGCGGCATTCTCAGCACGCACCAGTTTCGCGGCATCGGCGATATCGCCGAGCGCTTCGGCGGCGGCTATGCCGATGTGACGACGCGCGCCAATCTGCAGATTCGCGAGATCGGCGCGGCACACGCGCTCGACGTGCTCATGGCGGTGCAGGAAATCGGCCTCACCTCGCGCGGCGCCGGCGCCGACAACATCCGCAACATCACCGGTAGCCCGACCGCCGGCATCGACGTCCAGGAATTGATCGACACCCGGCCGCTCGCCCGCGCTCTCCATCACCACATCATCAACCACCGCGAGCTTTATGGCCTGCCGCGGAAGTTCAATATCGCCTTCGACGGCGGCGGACAGGTCTCGGTGCTCGAAGACACCAACGACATCGGCTTCGCCGCCGTCGCCGTCGGCGACGGCGCGGCGGTGCCGGCCGGAGTCTATTTCCGCCTCGAGCTCGGCGGGATCACCGGGCATGGCGATTTCGCCCGCGATGCCGGGGTCCTGCTCGCGCCGGAAGAGTGCGTGCCGGTCGCGTCGGCGGTGGTTCGCGCCTTCATCGAGCACGGCGATCGCACCGACCGCAAGCGCGCGCGGCTCAAATACGTGCTCGATCGCCTCGGCCTCGATCGCTTCCTCGCCGAGACGGAAAAGCATCTGGGCGCGAAACTTCGCCGCGTGCCGTCGAGCGCTCTCGGCCGGCGCGGTCCGGTGCTGAAACACGCGCATATCGGCGTCCACGCGCAGCGCCAGGCGGGGCTCAACTACATCGGATTGGTGCTGCCGGTCGGCCGCCTGACCGCGGCGCAGATGCGCGGCGTCGCGGCATTGGCGGACACTTACGGCAGCGGCACGTTGCGCCTCACCGTGTGGCAGAACCTGTTGATCTCCGATATCTCCGACCATGCCGTCCCGGCGGTGACCGCGGAAATCGAGCGCCTGGGGCTCGCCTGCTCCGCCAGCAACATCCGCGGCGCGCTCGTCGCCTGCACCGGGAATACGGGCTGCAAATTCTCGGCGACCGACACCAAGAGCCAGGCGCTGGTGCTCGCGGCGCATCTGGAGAGCCGCGTCGCGCTGGACCAGCCGGTGAACATCCACCTGACAGGCTGTCCGCATTCCTGCGCGCAGCATTACGTCGGCGACATCGGCCTCCTCGGCGTGAAGGTCGATACGTCCGGCGACCCCGTCGAAGGCTATGCCATATATGTCGGCGGCGGCGCAGGAAGCGAGCGCGCGCTCGCCCGCGAGATCTACCCGGGGCTGCCGATGAATGACGTGCCGCGCAGCGTCGAGGGGTTGCTGCGCGCCTATCTCGCCTTCCGCGACGGAACGGAGAGCTTCCACGACTTCGTCAAGCAGCGCGACGCTGCGGAGCTGAGGAAACTGGCCGACGCGGCGCTGGCGGGGATGACGTGACGCCATGAGCTATGTCGCGCCGGTCATCCCGGAGAACGCGCCTTTCACGCCGGCCCAGCGCGCCTGGATCAATGGCTGGCTCGCCGGTTATCTCGCTCCGGGCGAGGCCGCTCCCGGCGCCGCGGCCGCGCCGCCGGCACTGGCCGAGGATTTCCCGTGGCATGATCCGACGCTGGCGCTCGAGGAGCGCTTGCGCCTCGCCGACGGGCGGCCGAAGCAGCGCCGTCTCATGGCGGCCATGGCGCAACTCGACTGCGCGCAATGCGGCTATCTCTGCCAGACTTATGCCGAGGCCATCGCCAGCGGCGCCGAAACCCGCCTGACGCGCTGCGTGCCCGGCAGCAAGGAGACGGCTCGCGCGCTGAAGGAGCTGGTCGACTCCGCGCCCGGCGCGACGGTGGCCCCCGCCGTCGCCGTCGCGCCGTCGCCGGCCGCGCCGTCGCGGCGCCCCGTGCCGGCGCGGTTCGATGGCGCCCGGTGCCTCAACCGCGAAGGCTCGGAAAAGGATACGCGCCACGTCGTTTTTCGCATCGACGAGGCGCTCGACTATGAGGTCGGCGACAGCCTCGGCGTCCACGCCGCGAATTGTCCCGAGCTTGTCGCTGCGGTCATCGAGCGACTTGGCGCGCGCGCCGGCGACGAGGTCGATTGCCCGGACGGCAGCCGGCGCAGCTTGCACGAGGCGCTCGGCTTGGTCTGCGACATCGGCCGTCCGTCGGATGCCGCCGTCGAAGTGCTGGCGTCGCGCGCGCCCGATTACGACGAATCGCAGCGCCTGCAAGCGCTCGCCGAGGGCTATCCCGGGGCGCAGCCGGAGGACGCCGATCTGCTCGATCTCCTTCTCGCTTTCCCGTCCGCGCGCCCGCCGGTGCAGGAGCTGATCTCGGCGCTGGACCCGCTGCAGCCGCGGCTCTATTCGATCGCGTCCTCGCCCCGGATGAGGCGTGGCGAGGTGCATCTCACGGTGGCCGCGGTGCGCTACCGGCGACGCAGCCGGTTGCGCAAGGGCATCGCCTCGACCTTCCTCGCCGAGCGCGCGCCGCCGGGCTCCGATGTCCCGATCTTCGTTCAGCGGGCGCACGGTTTCCGGCTGCCCGCCGCCGACGATGCGCCGATCGTCATGATCGGGCCGGGCACCGGCGTCGCGCCGTTCCGCGCTTTTCTGGAGGAGCGGCGCGTTCGCGGCGCGACCGGCCGCAACTGGCTGTTCTTCGGCGATCAGCGCCGCGGCTGCGACTTCCTCTACGCGGAGGAGCTCGAGGGCTATCGCCGCGACGGCTTGCTGACGCGGCTGGACGTCGCCTTTTCGCGCGACCAGGCCGAGCGGATCTATGTGCAGCATCGCATGCGCGAGCAATCGGCGGCGCTGTGGGCCTGGCTGCAGGAGGGCGCGCATCTCTATGTCTGCGGCGCCGCCACCATGGCGCGCGATGTCGATGCCGCGCTCACTGCGATCATCGCGCGCCAGGGCGCCATCGGTTCCGGCGAAGCGAAGGCGTATCTGGCGACCCTGGCGCGGTCCGGGCGCTATCTCCGCGACGTCTATTGAAAGCCATGGATCATTTCCCGATTTTTCTCGATCTCAAGGGCCGGCGCTGCCTCGTGGTGGGCGGCGGCGACGCGGCAGCGGCCAAGGCGGCCCAGCTGCGGCGCGCCGGCGCGCGCATCGCCATCGTCGCGGCCACGCTGAGTCCGGCGCTGCGCGAGGCGGTGCGCTGCCGGGCGGCGATCCATGTCGCCCCGCATTTCTCCGCGCCGCTGCTCGAGGGCGCGGTTCTCGTGATGGTCGCGGGGGAGACGCTTGCGGTGAGCGAAGCCGTCGCACTGGCAGCACAGGCGCGTGGGATTCCAGTCAATGTCATGGACGACGCCCGGCTGAGCAGCTTCATCATGCCGGCGATAGTCGACCGCTCGCCGGTGACGGTCGCCATAAGCACAGGTGGTGCGGCGCCGCTGTTGGCGGGGCTGCTGCGTCGTTGGCTCGAATGTGTCCTGCCGCAACGGCTGGGGCGGTTGGCGGCGCTCGCCGGGCGCTTCCGCGGGCTGGTCAAGCGTCGACTGCGCGATGGGATCGAGCGCCGCAGTTTTTGGGAAGAGGCGCTCACCGGCGAGCCGGCAAGGCTCGCGCTGGACGGGAACGAGGCAGCGGCCGTCGCCGCTCTGTTGCGCGCGCTCGATGAAAGGCAACGCGTATCGGGCCGCGGTGACGAGGCGGCTTGAGTACGCTTGTGGTGCGCGGCGCCTGCTCGTTACTCCTTGCTGCGCCGGATCAGCGTGCCCGCCCCTTCGGCGAAGAGCTCGAGCAGGATGGCGTGCGGCACGCGCCCGTCGATGATGACGGCGGCCTCGACACCGCCCTCGACGGCATCGAGGCAGGTCTCGATCTTCGGAATCATGCCGCCCTGGATCGTGCCGTCGGCGATGAGGCCGAGGGCTTCCTCGGTGGAGAGCTCGGTGAGCAGCCTCTTGCTCCTGTCGAGGACGCCGATGACGTCGGTGAGCAGCAGGAGCCGCGCCGCCTTGACGGCGGCGGCGACCGCGCCCGCCACCGTATCGGCGTTGATGTTGTAGGTGGCGCCGTCCTCGCCGACGCCGATCGGCGCGATCACCGGAATGATGTCGGACCGCTCGAAGATCTCGAGCACCTTGGCGTTGATGCGTCGCGGCTCGCCGACGAAACCGAGGTCGAGGACCTTCTCGATGTTGCTGTCGCTCTCGTGCCGCCGCTCGAGCTTCACCGCCTTGATCAGCCCCGCATCCTTGCCGGAGAGCCCGATCGCGAGTCCGCCCACGGCGTTGATCGACGAGACGATCTGCTTGTTGATCGAGCCCGATAGCACCATCTCGACGATCTCGACCGTCTCGCGGTCGGTCACGCGCAAGCCGTTGACGAAGGAGCTCTTGATCTTGAGGCGGTCGAGCATCTGGCCGATCTGCGGGCCGCCGCCATGCACGACGATCGGGTTGATGCCGACCTGCTTCAGCAGCACGACATCCTGGGCGAAGAACTCGCCGAGCGCGTCGTCGCCCATGGCATGCCCGCCATATTTCACGACCACGGTCTTGCCGGCGTAGCGGCGCATATAGGGCAGCGCCGCCGCCAGCGTGGCGGCCGTGCTGGCGGGATCGGTGCGGGCGGCGGGCGGCTTTTCGAGCATGGCGCGAAATCTACCGTGATTGAGCGGGCGCCGCCAGCGCGCTCAAGCTGGCGCGCAGCGCGGCGATGCCGACGCCCTCATGCGCGCTCGTCAGGTGAATCACCGGATGCGCCGCCACATGCCCGGCGAGCTCCGCCGCGACCGCGGCGACGCGGTCGGCGAGCTCGGCCGGTTTGACCTTGTCGATCTTGGTGAGTACCGCCTGGTACGAGACGGCGGCCTCGTCGAGCAGCTTCATCAGCGGCCGGTCGGGCTCCTTGAGGCCGTGGCGCGCATCGACGAGCAACAGGGTGCGCCGCAAGCTCGCCCGGCCGCGCAGATAGAGGTGGATCAGGGCGGTCCAGCGCTCGACGTCGCGCTTCGAGACTTCGGCGAAGCCATAGCCCGGCAGGTCGACCAGCATCAGCCGTCCGGCCAGGTTGAAGAAATTGAGCTGCTGCGTGCGCCCGGGCCGGTGCGAGACGCGCGCCAGCGTGTTGTGGCCGGTGAGCGCGTTGACGAGGGTCGACTTGCCGACATTGGAGCGGCCGGCAAAGGCGATCTCGGGCAGCCCGTCGAGCGGCAGCCCCGTCTCCACGGCGGCGCCGGCGACGAAATCGCAGGCGCCGGCGAAGAGCCGGCGGCCGGCTTCCTCGGCGGCGGCATCGGGCGCTTGCGACGATGGATGGACCACGCCGGGCGGGGCGTCGGCCGCGCGGGGCATCGCGATTACGCCTTGGTCGGTACCTTGGCGGGCACCGTCGCGCCGGCGCGCCGCATGATGAGCCATTGCTGCGCGATCGACAGCAGGTTGTTCCAGGCCCAGTAGATGACGAGCCCGGCCGGGAACTGCGCGAGCATGTAGGTGAAGACCACTGGCAGGATCATGAACATCTTGGCCTGCACGGGATCGGCGGGCTGCGGGTTGAGCCTCTGCTGCAGGAACATGGTCACGCCCATGATGAGCGGCCAGGCGCCGATATGCAGGAAGGCGAGCGTCGGCGGCGTGGCGAAGGGCAGCAGGCCGAAGAGATTGACGAAGGTGGTGGGGTCGGGCGCCGACAGATCGTGGATCCAGCCGAAAAACGGCGCATGCCGCATCTCGATGGTGACGTAGAGCACTTTGTAGAGCGAGAAGAACACGGGGATCTGGATGACGATCGGCAGGCACCCGGCCATGGGGTTGGCGCCGACGCGCTTGTAGAGCGCCATCATCTCCTGCTGGAGACGCGCCTTGTCCTCACCGAAGCGTTCGCGCAGCTTCTCCATCTCCGGCTGCAGCAGCTTCATCTTGCTCATCGCGCGATACGATTTGTTGGCGAGCGGGAAGAAGATGAGCTTGATGATGACGGTGAGCAGCAGGATGGCCAGCCCGAAATTGCCGATCCGCTGATAGAAGAAGTCGAGGGTCAGGAAGATCGGCTTGGTGATCCAGTAGAACCAGCCGAAGTCGATGGCGTGATCGAACAGCGGGACGTTGTAGTCGCTGGCATAGCTGTCGAGGAGATGCACCTCCTTGGCGCCCGCGAAAAGCCGGTCGGTGGAGCTTATGCTGCCGCCGGGCGGCACGACATGCTCGGCGCCGGTGTAGTCGACCTGATAGATCTCGGCTTTCTCGCGCGCCACCGCCGTGAAGCGCGCCTTGAGCGTCTCCTGCTGATCCGGGATCAACGAGGTGAGCCAGTACTTGTCGGTGATGCCGAGCCAGCCGCCGGTCGACTTGAACTCCTCAGGCTTGCCCGGCTTGAGGTCCGAGTATTTGATCTCTTTGAGCGTGCCACCGAGCACGCCGATCGGTCCCTCATGCAGGATATACGTGCTGCTCGTGACGGGATTGCCGGTGCGTGAGACGAGGGCGTAGGGGTAGAGCGTCACTGCCTCGCCGCTGCCGTTCTCGACCGTCTGGGTGATGGTGAACATGTAGTTGCCGTCGACGGCATAGTGCCGGACGAAGCGCACGCCCGCGCCATTGTCCCAGCGCAGATCGACGGGATGCTGCGGCGTCAGCGCGCCTTGGGAAGCGGTCCAGCGCGTTGTCGCGTCCGGCACCTTGGCGCCGGAATCGGGCGCCGCGACCCAGCCATACTCGATGAAATAGGGGTGCTCGGTTCCGTCCGGCGACAGGAGCACGATGGGCGGGCTCTCGGGGTCGATGGTCTCCCGGTATTTGATCAGGATGAGGTCGTCCAGCCGGGCGCCGACCAGGTCGATCGAGCCCTTGACGCTTGGCGTGTCGATCGCGACGCGGGGCGCCGCCGCCAACACCGCGGCGCGCGGTTTCGCCTCGGCGGGTGCTGCCGCTCCCGGCGCGTTCGGCGTGGCCGCGGAGGGCACGCTCGGCGCCGTGGTCTGGGTGGCCGGTACTGGCGGATGCAGCTGCCGCTGCCCGAAAAAATACTCGAAGCCGAGCAGGATCGCGATCGAGAGGGCGATGGCGACGATGAGGTTACGCTGCTGATCCATGCTGTGGGTCGCTCAATGGCAATGCCGGTGCAGACCGGGGTCGGCCCGGCGCGGCACCGGATCGTAGCCGCTGCCGCCCCAGGGATGGCAGCGCGCCAGCCGCCGCAGCGCCAGCCACGTGCCGTAAGGCGCGCCGTGTGTGGCGATCGCCTCCGCCGCATAATCCGAGCAGCTCGGCAGGTAGCGGCAGCTCGGCAGCAGCAGCGGCGACACCAGGAGCTGATAGGCCCGGATGAGGCCGCGCAGCACGGCGCTTATCACGGTCGCCTCGCTTTCTTGCGCATCGCTTACCGTTCGCCAGCTTCTGCCGGCGCCTCACGATAGGCGCCCGCTTGCCGCAGTGCCGCCTTGAGATCGCCCAGCAGCGCCGCAAAAGGGCGCCCAGCCGTGGCGGCGCGGGCGATCAATACATAGTCACGACCCGGCGCCGCGTGCAGTGCCATCACCTGATCCACCGCCGCCCGCAACCGCCGCCGCGCGCGATTGCGCTCGACCGCGATGCCGACCTTGCGGCTGGCGGTGAATCCCACGCGCAGGGCGCAGCCCTCGGGCACAGCGGCGGCTTCGACATGCGGCGCGACTTGCAGGATGAGCCCTGGGGTGACCGATTTTCGCCCGGCGCCGGCAACCCTCAGGAACTCTGCCCGGCGTTTGAGGCGACCGACGCCGCTCATGCACTCCGTCAGGCGGACAGGCGCTTGCGTCCCTTGGCCCGGCGGCTCGCCAGCACGCGGCGGCCTCCGACGGTGGCCATGCGGGCGCGGAAGCCATGGCGGCGCTTGCGGATGAGTTTGCTCGGCTGGTAGGTGCGCTTCACGGCACGGGACTCCGCGACACTTCTCGTTGGATCGAGGGCGCTGTATACGGGAGCGGTCCGGCGGAGTCAACGCCGCCGGCCGGCCGGCCGTGTCACGGCAAGGTGAGTGTTCCGGCGCGGAGCGGCGGCTAGGATGCCTCGAACGCGATGCGGCGAGGCGCGGATATGGACCCCGAGATGGACAAGATGGCGGAGCGAGGCCAGGCGGGCGAATGGCGCCGCTGGCTGCCTTTGCTCGTCCTGGCGGCGGCCATCGCCGCGTTTTTCGCCCTGGGCCTCGGGCGCTACCTGACCTGGGACTCCTTCCGCGAGCACCGCCAATCTCTGCTCGATGCGATCGCCCGGGCGGGTGCGCTGGCCCCGCTCGGGTTCATCCTGGTCTACACGGCGGTGGCTGCCCTGTCGGTGCCGGGCGGCGCCTTGCTCACGCTCGCCGGCGGCTTCCTGTTCGGCACCTGGATGGGCGGGCTCTATTCGCTGATCGGCGCCACCATCGGCGGCAGCCTCGTCTTCCTCATCGCGCGGACGAGCGTGGGCGGGCTGCTGCGCGCGCGCGCCGGCCCGGCGCTGCGCGGCCTCGAGGCCGGATTCAAGGAGGACGGCGCCAGCTATCTGCTGTTCCTGCGCCTGGTGCCGCTGTTTCCCTTCTGGCTGGTCAATCTCGTCCCGGCGTTCTTCGGGATCTCGCTCCGCACCTTCGTGCTGTGCAGCTTCTTCGGCATGGCGCCCGGGACATTCGTCTACTCGAGCGTCGGCTCCGGCGCGGGCGCGCTGATCGAGGCCGGGCAGACGCCCGACCTTCACATCATCTTACAGCCGCGCGTGCTGCTGCCGCTGGTCGCCCTCGCGGTGCTGGCGCTCGTGCCGGTGGTCTACAAGAAGCTGCGCCGCGGGCGGGCGCCGTGAGCGAGCGCATCGCGGCCGACATCTGCGTGATCGGCGCGGGCTCCGGCGGGCTCAGCGTTGCCGCGGGCGCGTCGCAGCTCGGCATGAAGACCGTGCTGATCGAGCGCGCCAAGATGGGTGGCGACTGCCTCAATTACGGCTGCGTGCCGTCGAAATCGCTGCTCGCCGCGGCAAAGCGCGTCAAGGCGGCGCGCCTCAACGGCGCCTTCGGCTTGTCCGATGCGCCGCCGGCCGTCGATTTCCCGGCGGTGATGCGGCACGTGCATGAAGTCATCGCCGCGATCGCGCCGAATGACTCGGTCGAGCGCTTCGAGGGCATGGGCGTGCGCGTGATCCAGGCCAGCGCGCGTTTCGCCGGGCCGCAGGAAGTGGCGGCGGGCGATCTTGTCGTCGCCGCGCGCCGCATCGTCATCGCCACCGGCTCCGCGCCCGCCGTGCCGCCGATCCCCGGACTCAAGGAGGTGCCGTTCCTCACCAACGAGACCGTGTTCGAGAACGATGTGTTGCCCGAGCATCTGATCGTCATCGGCGGCGGCCCGATCGGCCTCGAGATGGCGCAGGCGCACCGCCTGCTGGGCGCGCGCGTCACCGTGCTCGAGGCGGCGCGAATCCTCGCCAAGGACGATCCGGAGTTGGCAGAGCTGCTGATCCAGCGCCTCGTCGCCGACGGCATCGCCATCGAGGCCGGCGTCAAGATCCGCCGCGTCGAGCGCGCGGGGAGCGGCATCGCCGCCGTGCTCGAGGACGGCGCCGGCGAGCGGCGGATCGAGGGCTCGCATCTCCTGGTGGCGACCGGACGCCGCGCCAGTCTGGCCGGCCTCGACCTCGACAAGGCCGGGATCGGGACGGACGAACGCGGCGGGCTCATCGTCGACCGGCGGCTGCGCACCACCAACCACCGCGTCTATGCCGTCGGCGACGCTGCAGGCGGGCCGCAATTCACGCATATCGCCGGCTACCACGCCGGCATCGTCATCCGCAACGCGCTGTTCCGCCTGCCGGCCAAGGTCGATTATCGCGCCTTGCCGTGGGTCACCTATACCGACCCGGAGCTCGCCCAAATCGGCATGACCGAGGCCGAGGCGCTCGAGGCGCATGGCGGCGACTTGCGCGTGCTGCGCTGGCCGTTCCACGAGAACGACCGGGCGCAGGCGGAGCGCCAGACGCACGGCCTCGTCAAGGTGCTGGCGCGGCGCAACGGGCGCGTCGTGGGGGTGTCGATGATCGGTCCCCATGCCGGCGAGGTCATCCAGCCCTGGGGCCTGATGATCAGCGGCGGCGTGAAGCTCTCGGCGATGGCCGGCTTCATCGCGCCCTATCCGACCTTGGGCGAGGTCAACAAGCGCGCCGCCGGCAGCTTCTATATGCCCAAGCTGTTCAGCGACCGCACCCGGCGGGTCGTGCGCCTGCTGGCGCGCTTCGGCTGAGCGTGTCGTAGGATGACGCCATGATCGGCAGGAAAGTCTCGCTGCCTCCCTTCTTGCGCAGTCTCTCCGCCCGCCTGCTCGTCCTCACCGTGATCTTCGTCATGGTGAGCGAGGTGCTGATCTTCGTGCCCTCGGTGGCGCGCTTCCGGCTCAATTACCTGCAGCAGCACATCGCCGACGCGCATCTCGCCATCCTCGCGCTCGAGGCCACGCCCGACAAGATGGTGAGCCAAGAGCTCGCCAACGAGCTGTTGGCGCATGTCGGCGCCTACGGCATCGTCCTGCACAAGCCGAATGTGACGCTGATGCTCGACAATGGCGGCGCGCCACATCTCGACGCGACCTACGATTTGCGGCAGGCGGGGATGTTCACGCTCATCGGCGATGCGATGATGACGCTGGGCGAGGGGGGCAACCGCATCCTGCGCGTGCTCGACATTTCGCCCAAGGATCCGCGCATCACCGTCGAGGTGATCCTCGACGAGCCGCCGATGCGTGCGGAGATGTGGGCCTTCGGCATCCGCGTTCTCGAACTCTCGATCGTCATCTCGCTCATCACGGCCGCGCTCGTCTATCTCTCGCTGCAATGGCTGTTGGTTATGCCGCTGCGGCGGCTTACCGCCAGCATGATGACGTTTCGTACCGACCCCGAGGATGCCTCGCGCGTCATCGTCCCATCGAGCCGCGGGGACGAGATCGGTCTGGCGCAGCGTGAGCTTGCCTCGATGCAGGAGACCGTGCGCCAGGCGTTGCGCCACAACGCGCGGCTCGCCGCGCTCGGCACTGCTGTCACCAAGGTCAACCACGATCTTCGAAACATCCTGTCGACGGCGCGGCTGATGTCCGACGCGCTCGCCGGCAGCGAGGCGCCCGAGGTGAAGCGGGTGACGCCGGCGCTGCTCTCGGCGATCGACCGCGCCGTCGCGCTGTGCACCCGCACCCTTCACTACACGCGCGAAGGGGCGCCGCCGCTGCGGCGCAGCCGTTTCGCACTTGCCGGATTGATCGAGGAGATCGCCGAAGTGGTCGAGAAGGGCGACGGCGCGATGCGCCTCGTCAACAATGTGCCGGCGACGATGATGGTCGAAGCCGATCGCGATCAGGTGTTTCGCGTCATCCTCAATCTCTCGCGCAATGCGCTCGAGGCGGGCGCGCATCGCGTCGCCGTCGCGGCCGAGCCGGGCGGCGGCACGACCTTGGTGATGATCGCCGATGACGGGCCGGGCCTGCCGCCCAAGGCGCGCGACAACCTGTTTCGCCCCTTCGCCGGCTCGGCGCGCCCCGGCGGCACCGGCCTCGGGCTCGCCATCGCCCGCGAGATCATGCGCGCCCATGGCGGCGACATCGCGCTTTCCGCCAGCACCGCCGCCGGCACCACTTTCTGCCTCACGCTCCCGCATGACGGCGAGACGCCGCAACGGCGCGAGGACCACTCGGCGGGCGCGCACACCGCCGGGTCTTCCGCCGCGTCGTGAAGGCCGGACGCCGCCGTTCGGCCTACTCGGCCGGCACGGGAGCGGGCGCCTGTCGACCGGCGCGCTGCTCGGCCGGCTTGGCCGCATGGGCCAGGTTGGAGGCCGAGGTCGCGAGCGTGATGTGCGAGAACGCCTGCGGGAAATTGCCGACCAGCCGGTTGACCCGCGGGTCGTATTCCTCGGACAGAAGCCCGACATCGTTGGCGAGCGCGAGCAGGCGCTCGAACAATCGCTTCGCGTCGTCATACCGCCCCTGCAGCACGAGATTGTCGACCAGCCAGAAGCTGCAGGCGAGAAACGCGCCTTCGCCATTGGGCAGCCCGTCATCGGTCTTGCCAGGGTCGTAGCGCAACACGAATCCGTCAACCATCAAGTGGCGCTCGATCGCCTCGACGGTGCCGCGGATCCGCGCATCGCTCGCCGGCAGGAAGCCGACCAGTGGCAGGAGCAGCAGGCTCGCATCGAGCTGGCGCGAGCCGTAGGACTGCACGAAGGCGCCGATCTCCGGATCGAAGCCCTTCTCGCACACTTCGTTATGGACCCTGGCGCGGAGCGCGCGCCAGCGCTCGAGCGGCGCCGGCAAGCCGAACTGCTCGGCGCTCTTGATGCCGCGGTCGAAGGCGACCCACACCATCGCCTTGGAATGCGTGAAATGCCGCGGCTCGCCGCGCACTTCCCAAATCCCGCGGTCGGGCTGCTCCCAGACGGTCTCGAGATGGGCAAGCAGCGCCCGCTGCAAATCCCAACCCACGTCGCTTGCCGCGAGCTTGCCCGCCCGCGCCTGGTGCAGCGCGTCCATCACCTCGCCGGTGACGTCGAGCTGAAGCTGGCCGTCGGCCGCATTGCCAATGCGCACGGGACGCGAGCCTTCGTATCCCGGCAGCCACGGCACTTCCCACTCGGTCAGGCGGCGCTCGCCGGCAAGGCCATAGACCGGCTGGAGCTGCGACGGGCTGCCGGCGATGGTGCGCAGCAGCCAGTCGCGCCACGCCTCGGCTTCGAGGTAGTAGCCGCCGTTCATCAGCGACAGCAGCGTGAACGTCGCGTCGCGCAGCCAGCAGAAGCGATAATCCCAGTTGCGGCTGCCGCCGATCTGCTCGGGCAAGGAGGTCGTCGGCGCCGCGACGATGCCGCCGGTCGGACGGTAGGTGAGCGCCTTGAGCGTGATCAGCGAGCGGCGGACGACATCGCTCCATGGCCCGAAATCGCCGCAGATGCCCGCCCATTCCCGCCAGAAGGCCTCGGTATCCACGAGCGCCGTCTCGGGATCGACCGGGTTCGGTGTCGGCTCGTGCGAGGGCGAATAGGTGAGGACGAAGGGCACGCTGGTCCCGGCGGCGACGGTGAACTCGCCCACCGTCTTGAAGTCCTCGCCGCGCAGGGCGACGGGCGTGCGCAGCAGCGCCATGTCCGGGCCGGCGATCGCTCGCAGCGCTCCGTCCTCCATCCGCGTGACCCACGGCACGTTGGCGCCGTAGTCGAAGCGGAAAATGACCTCGGTGCGCATCGCCACTTCACCGCGCCGGCCGAGGACGATGCGCACGACATCGGAGGCCTGGCCGCGCGGCGGCATGAAGTCGATCAGCGTGACCGCGCCGGACGCCGTCTCGAAATCGGTCTCGAGAACGAGCGTGTCGGGGCGATAGCGCCGGCTGATGCGCACGGGTGACTCGACCGGCGCCACCAGCCAGCGGCCGTGCTCCGGGGTTCCCAGCAGCGCGGCAAAGCAGGCGCCGCCGTCGAAGCGCGGCCAGCACAGCCAGTCGATCGAGCCGTCGCGCGCCACCAGGGCTGCGGTCGCGCAGTCGCCGATCAGGGCGTAGTCTTCGATGCGGGCGGGCATCGCCTTGTTAGACAGGCCGCGCGCGCAATAGTTCCCGGCAACCTATCGGTTCAGGCACGGCGCACATTCCTAATCGAGCGCCAGCACCTGCGCCTTGAGGTAGGCGCTCTCCGGCAGCCACGGGTGGACGGGGTGGTCCGGCGCGGCGCCGGCGCTTCGGAGGATGCGGCCGCTGCGTCCGGCATCCTCCAGGCCGCGCCGCACCGCCTCGGCGAAATCGGGCGGCTCGACATTGTGCGAGCACGAGGCGATGAAGAGCACGCCGCCGGGCTCGACCAGCGCCGCCGCCAGCCGCGCCAGCTTGCGGTAGCCGCGCAAGCCCGGCCCCAGATCCTTCTTCGATTTCACGAAGGCGGGCGGATCGGCGATCACGACATCGAAGCGCTCGCCGGCGGCGACCATGCGCGACAGCTCGCCGAACGCGTCGGCGCGCTGGAAGCGGCAGCGCTCGCCGACGCCGTTCAGCTCCGCCGCGGCCGCCGCGAGCGCCAACGCCGGCTCGGAGCGGTCGAGCGCCAGCACCGCATCGGCGCCGGCTTGCGCCGCCGCGACGGCGAAGCCGCCGGCGTAGCAGTAAAGATCGAGCACGCGCGCGCCGGCGCTCAAGCCGGCGACGAAGCGGCGGTTGTCGCGCTGATCGAAGAACCAGCCGGTCTTCTGTCCCTCGCGCGGATCGGCGAGAAAGCGCGCGCCGTTCTCGACCAGCTCGATCGGGCCGTCGATCTC
>Ga0073928_10005796_pt1 | contig 17063 bp, 22 predicted proteins | sample PaiPotPPA55metaG_FD_76969 | JGI IMG/M metagenome (GOLD analysis project Ga0073928, IMG submission 76969) | Iron sulfur acid spring bacterial and archeal communities from Banff, Canada, to study Microbial Dark Matter (Phase II) - Paint Pots PPA... ... | reverse complement strand
CTGATTTCCCGCTTGCGGCAGGTTGAACTGGCAGGCCCCCGACGAGCAATTGCAATCGACCATCTGGTCGCTGCTGAGTGGACTATAGGGAGAACCGGCATCGACGAACGTGGATATGCCAACCGCGGGCGCGGTATACGGAACAGAGCCGCCGCCGGTGTCCGCCATCCACTGCGACTGCGAGGCATTCCATTTGAATTTGCAGGAGAGCGTATTGCCGCTGGCGGGCCCTAACGCAGGGCAGACAGGCCCGGCGAGAGTAGCTCCAGCGGCCACCGCGAATGAAACGGTATCGGCCGTCGCTCCCACTCCGTGCTGTGTCGCCGTGACCGCGATGGTGGCGTTATCGACGCAGCCCGAAGCTGGCAGCGTGTAGACCAGCGCTGTGGTCGTGCCGGGGGTCAGGCCGCTGTAATAGTGAGTATCGGGATAAACGCCCGTGGCATTGAGGCAGGCTAGAGTCGCAGAGCTGGTGGGCAGCGCTGTGGTGACAGGTATCAAGGGTGCAAAGTTGCCGGGAACGCCTGCGGTGGGCAGTGGCTCGATCGCGGTTGCGGTTAGCCCGAGCGTTGCGCGGCCGCCCGCGGCGGTCGATGCAGCTAAACCGCCCTGAACGAGAGGCAGAGGCGCGGGCAAGTGCGTGTTGATGACTGTCGGCGCCGCCGCTGTACCGCCGATGTCGTTGGCAACTTGAACGCCGCCAGAGCTTGCTGAAGTCGCGTTGCCAGCAGGCATCCAATTCGGGCTGATCCATGTTCCCCAACAGCCGGGGCCGCCTCCAGCGATCTGGGTTCCTGCGGTGCAGGTTCCGTCTGTGAACCAGCATTGCTCACCGGCTACGGGCGAAGTATCCCGACTGGCGAATGGTCCGGGTGGAACTTGACATGCCGTTCCGCCTGCTGCGAGCGAGAGCGCTACGGCAGGGACGGGTACGCCGCAACTTCGCACCCATGAAGTTCGAGCCGCGTTGTACTGGAATATCCACGTCTGTTGATTGCCCGCGGTCGTTCCTAGAGCCGAGCATGCCGCGCCTTCGAAGCCGCCCGCCGCAGTCGTCGAGAAGGCCACGGTATGCGCCGCGTCCTGGACCGCAGTGACGATGATCGATGCACGGTCTACGCAATTGGTAGCGGAGAGCGGATAGGTGACATTCCCTGACAGCGTCCCAGAGTAATAATGAGTGTCCGGATATGGCCCTGTCGGATTGCGGCAGGTGAGAGTCGTCGCCGTGGCGGGCAAAAGATCAAGTTCGGTTTGCTCCAACGGGGCATAATTCCCCGGTACGCCGGCAGTCGGCAACGGCTCCGTCGCCGAGCTGCTTAATCCGAGACTGGCGCGCGCAGCAGCGGCGGTTGTGGCGGCGGTGCAGCCCTGCGCAATCGTGCAGGGCGTGGTTTGCGTGGCAAGCGGGCTGATTGTCGCGCCGCCGATCTTGGATACGAGCGGTGCGGAATTAGAGCCGGCGATATCCCCGCCGATCTGAACTCCGCCTGTGCTGCCGCCGCCGCTGATCCCGCCGCCTCCGCCGATCGATTGGGCGCGCACTTGCTGTGCTGCGAGCAGAACCAAGAGGAGAGCTAAGAAGCGAGACCCTTCACGCGGCAGCCACGCGCGAGGGTGACAGAAGCAAAGCGCTTTGTCATTCTCGCGCGTCTGCTGTGCCTGTCGCGCGAGGATGACAGAAAGGGAGGCGCGTCCCTTGTCTGTCATTCCCGCGTGGCTGGCGCGAGGAATCCCGCGTCCTCGCTCTGCGTCTGCGCTCTTCATTCGTCTCAGAAATCGCAGAATCCGTAAGTCGTGCCGCTCGCGCTGATCGCGGCCACGTCGCCCCCCGGCAGCATTTTCGGTCCCGCCGCGGTCAGCACCCAGCTAGCCCCCGGCGCCAGATAGATATCGCTCGAAGTAGCTGTATTGCTCGATCCGATCGCTACGTTCATCGGATTGGTGGTCCCGGTGTTCTGGATCAACATGTAATGGCGGCCCGTGAGGCCGGCGATATCGTTCGCACCCACAATCGCGGTCGAGGCCGCCGTGACGGCGCCATGCTGCGTGCAGACCGCGCGCGCTGATACGGCGGTCATCATCGCGTACAGGAAGAGAGCAAGAGCTAGTAAGCGGGATTCTTCGCGCGCCAGACAAAGCAGACGCGCGAGAATGACAGAGGTGGCGCGCCCCCTGTCTGTCACCCTCGCGTGTCTGCGTCCCTTGTCTGTCATTCCCGCGTGGCTGCCGCGAGGAATCCCGCTTCTTAGCTCCGCGTCTTCGTTTTTCATAACTTTCGCACCTCCACCTCGGTCGTGTATCCACTGCTGCGCTCCAGCCGATGCCTGCTCGATTCGATGTGATACTTGCCGTCGAATGCGGCGAAGCCGCTGATATCAACGTTCACGCCGGCGCACAGCAGAATCGTTCCCTCCGTCTCGATTCGGCCGGTCACCTGGTCCTTGTTCGCATCGTGCAGCGCGCTGTCCGCTTTGAGCTGCGCATGCTGCGGAACTTCGCACCGCGTGACGATATGCAGATCGTCGCCGGTAGGGACCGAATTTATTCCGTCCGCTTGCGCCTGCGACTGCGCCGCGATCAATTTCTTTTGCTGCGGATTCAGATAGGCCACCGTCGCGCTGCGGTAAATCTGCTGGGTTCGGGTGTTGAACTCGAAGCTCTTGACGGGGAGATAGGATGACGGAATAAATTCCGTCCTACTCAGCGTCATCAGGCTCTGTTGCTGTTCCAATGGCGTCCGCGCATAGAAGACGAGCTGCTGCCCGCGAATCGAAAAATCATAGTTGTGCCGAAGCGCCAGGCTGCGCAGAAAATTCAGGTCGGTCTCGGTGCGCTCGCTGAGGCGCGCCCAGGCCACATTAATACTTTGCGGCGCGCCCACTACCGTCATCCCATGGCGCGCCGCGACCGTGTTCGCGACCTGGAGCAGCGTCTGATTTTCGTAGGCGGCGCTGCGGGGTGTGCGAATCGACGGGGTAATGCCGGCGGCGATGCACTTCATATGAAACGAATCGGGCGGCCCCTTCAGCTCCAGCTCGTCGACCTGGAAGTCGCCGCAGTCGAGCAGCTTCTCACCGTCGTAGCCAATAAATAATTCGACGAAATCGCCGCGCACCGGAAACCATGGCCCCTGCCATCGATGGTCGCGGTCCTCGAGCGTCACCTCGACCTCATCGCTGTGATGCGCGACTTTGTCCTTGTAGCTGATCTCGGTCACCATCGTGGTCACGTCGGCCGTGATATTCCGCCCCGCGTAATTGAGCACCCATCGTGGATGCCTGACTGGAAGTGATTGCGGGGCTGCCATTTCTTAGTGGCACAGGCTTCGGCCTGTGATTCTTCTTTCTGACTAAGGCCACAGGCTAAAGCCTGTGCCACTCAAGATCTCTTCCACGGGGGCTGATCCGCCGCGTTGCTTACCGCAGGATTCACCATCAGCAGCGGCACTCCAATCACCAGCCCCGCCTCGAATACTGCCTCAATCGGAATCTGCGGATTAGTCTGGATGATCGCGCTGAACAGCGTTGCGTCGCCGTAGTATTGCCAGGCGAGAAGATCCCAGCGCTCGCCGGCGGAGGTGATGTGCGTGATGAATGCCCCACTCACAGCAACGTGCCTTGTTTGTCACCCTCGCGTGGCTGGAGCCTGCCCCCGTGGCTGCCGAGGGGCGAAGAAGGGTCCCGCGTCTTCGCTTCTGCGTCTCGGGATTCTTCGCGCGCCAGGCACGAACAACAGACGCGCGAGAATGACAGCATCATCATTCCGACAACCTCTGCATGAATTTCATCAGCGCGATCGATTCTTTCGACTCGGGCGGATATTTGAGTGTTTCCTGGCCCAGCATCAGCAGAATCGCGTTCACAGTGGCAATATCGATCACTGGTTTGCCCAACGATTGATCGTGGGGAAGCGTGTCGCCAGGACGAAGCCTGACTCGCCCGCACCATTTAAAAGTGCATACCTCTACACACGTACAAAGACGCACATCCTGCGTTTGTTGTTCGCAGTAGCGACACGTCATGGGTTGTTCTCTGCCTTCGGCTGCTTCGCCGCCACCAACGGAGCCACCGCCGCCGCCAGCGCCAGCAGATTCATCCCGCCCACCTCGATGTCATAGCCGCCATTGAGCGCGGGCATGCAGGAGACCGAAGTTGTGCCGGTCAGAGCAATTCCCTTATAAGAGACCGTGCTCACCTTGTCCGGGCAGGTCATCGCGATATTGACGCACCCGGAAAGCAGCATCGCGGCCGCAAGAAAAACCCCCGCCCTACCCTCCCCCTGGTCAGGGGGAGGTTTTATGGAGTCCCGGCTCGATTCGGTTCTCTTCGCGTCCCTATCCAGAGACGGCGTGGATCGAGAACCGAAGAGTTTCCACGCTGCCCTTAGGCTTCGTAGTTGTAGCACGCGCCTCTTAAAACCTCCCCCTGACCAGGGGGAGGGTAGGGCGGGGGTCGCTTGCATCTTCATCCCGCCCTCACGATTGTGCTCGTTGACACATTGTTAATGTTGCCGGGCTGTATTGCGCCCGGGCCGCTGCCTACGATTCCGCTTATCCCCGGCTGCGAATAGCTCGCGGCGCTGTAGGTCGCGCCGCCGAAGACCCCGGCACCGCTCAACTGCACGATCTCGGATACCGGGGCGAGATTGCTTGAGCTGATCGCCGCCAGCGGGTCGAACACCAGCGGGTCGAACACCTGTGGGACCGGGGTTCCTGCAGGACCTCCGCTAATCTGCTGTACGATCCCTGGAGGCGGATTCGCCCGTCGAGGCGGAGCCAGCGGATCGAAGTCCACCCCCGGGATCCACTCATTCAGCTCGACCTTGGCCGAGATCGCGACGAAGCTGCCGTCGTCGGCGAGTTGCCGATGAGTCTCTTCAATCTTCTCGATCACGAAGTATCCCCGATGCACCCCGTTGCCGAAAATCAATGCTCGCGCCTGATGATCCTCGGCCGCCGCCCCCAGTCGGTTCAGCTGAGTGGCAGGATTGGTGAACGCGACGTGGAAGCCGAGCTCCAGCGAAATCTTCTGCAGTTCGGTCGCGAGCCATTGGAGGCGCGGCCGCGCCTCTACCACCTTGTGCTCGGCATAGTGGTATTCAGTCGTCGAGCGAAAAGCCTCCGGCGAGGTCAGCACTTCAAAGATGATTTCACCGAGTATCGCGAACATTGCCTCATCCTTTCGGTTGTCGGAGGTCAATTGAAGTGAAAACACTCGTGCAACGCTGGCCTGTAGTTTCTGACGGCCCTATCAGTCTTGTGTCTAAAGTGTCCGGCTGGTCTCGTCCGCTTCGCCCAATAGCATCTCCTACGGGCGCCAGCTGTCAGCGTCCTGCGGACAGGCGCCGCCGTTTCAGCAACCGCCGACGGATAAAGTCAGGATTCAGTCCAAGGCAGTCGCAAGTTTCCGCAAAGGAAAAGAACGGACCGTTCTCGTATTCGCCGAAAATCCAGAAGTCCGCTTCCCGATATAACCGTTCGCGCAAGCCGGGAACGCAGTTTCCGTTAATGGCACTGATCGTGGACACGGATTGCCAGCATTCGATAGCGTCCAGTAGAATCTGTTGCAGCATCCGCCTCTCCCCCTCGAAGTCCGCGAATTTGTGAAGCCGGTCAAAAAATTGCTCGGGCGTGAACAGATCAGGTGTGAAAGGCTTGTCGAAGTCGCTTATCGAATTGTCACCGTTCCAGATCTCACCTAGGCGCATGTTTACCTCCGCAACGCCTATCGGCCTTAATAGGCATATTTCACAGGTCGTCCGGGTTCATATTCCGAGCAAGTTCACTGGCGCTCTTTTAAATCAAGCCGAGCTAAATCGTGCAGGCATTCGGCTCTTCGCCATTGGCTATTCGTGCTTAACGTATTCGGCCGAATGACCGCAGGTGTTCATCACTTCTTCTCATTCTTAACTCATTCAAATCGCGCCGATGTTGGCGCGGAATTGGGCTAGCTGATCGACCCCGTTGACCACGTACATATTCGCCATCAGGTCGTACAGCAGGAACTGAACTCCCCCGATGTAGTATTCGCAATGATAGACTACCAGCGTGGTGGGGAAATCGACCTGCTCATGCTGCTTGAAGTTGAGCGGGCCGCCGTCCTTGAATTGCGCCGTCATCAGTCCGATGAATGGCACTTCAGCGGTTCGCCCCTGCGAGGTGTACATCTCCTTCGATGCGCGAATCTGGAACTGATGCGAGGCGAAGATTGACATATTCGCCATCACTTCCTCGTACACGCTAATCCACTTGAGCTTGGCTTCGAGCTTGTCGATGCCCGCGGGAAACTCGCCGGTGCCGAACATCCCGAGGCCCTTGTGGTCGACCATCTTGGCCTTGGGGAAGGCCAGCTCCACCTCTTCGGCGCGCCCGAGCAGGGACGCGCCGTCCATATAGATGTTTGCGTTGGTGATGCGCGAGACGTTGATAAGTGCCATGTCTGTCTTTTCCTGTTTTGCCTTCCCTGTTTGTCACCCTCGCGTGTCTGGCGCGAAGGGTCCCGCGTCTTCGCTCTTCGGGATTCCTCGCGCGCCAGACACGCGCGGGAATGACAGAGGGGGCTCAGCCAGTCGGCGCTGCGGTTGAGCTCGCGGTGCTGGCGGCCCCGGTCAGGGCCGACAGCAGCGTCGTGTCGATGAAGACGTTGAAGGTCAGCCTCTCGGCCGGCGGCGGGGGCATGCAATCGATATCGAACACAAGCTGCCCCGCTGCAATCTGCGAAGGCGGATTTTCTGCCGGATTATAACTCGCGGTGCCGGCGACCAGCGCGCCACGTCCGATCAGCACGCGGATAAAGCTGTTGACGCTGGCGAGGATAGTCGAAATCAGCGCGTTTGAGATCGGCTGGTCGAGGAACTGCATCATCGAGAGCATCACGCTCTGCTCAATCACGTCCATCGTGCGGCGAATCGGGATAAACACGTCGGGCGTGGTGTAGGACGGAAAGCCCGCGCTGCGATTGCCCCACACCCGGATGCCGGTGCCGAAGGCCTGAAACGCAGTGAGTATTCCCTGGCTATTGAGCACATTGGTGTCGCTGGCCGAATCGAGAAAGCTTGAATACACCGACACATCCGGACCGAGCACGCCGTTAATCTGGGTATTCGACGGCGACCACCAATATCCCTGCGCCAAATCCTTGGCCGAGGTTGCGCCTGCGACCCACGGCGACAAAGGGCCCGCATGAGTAAGGTTGGCAATCGTCTGGATCGCCTTGCCGGCGATTGGATCGACTCCGTTGCCGGTCGGCACGATTCCGCTGTCGAGAAACAATTGCTGCGGGCCGCACAGGACCGCGCGCTTGTCGCTGGTATTGAACGAATTGCCCGAAGCGCCCCGATTCGAAAGCAACGTCGCCGGCGAGCTGCCCGCCGGACAATCGACGAAGTACATCGCGCGCATCACGGCCGCCATCGCCGCCATCCCGGCCGCCACCGTCGCATCCTGCGATCCGACGGTCTGGCCGGCGGCAACGTAAGAGCCGAAGCTCGGCGCGATCAGCAGCTTGGGAAAGAAACCCATCAGGCCGTAGCTGAGTTTCCAGCATTGCATCCCAGTGTAGACGTTGCCGGTGACATTGCCGACCAGGTCGCTGTCCGCCAGCTTGCTCGGGTCCGCATAATTGCAGCTAAGCTTGACGCTCTGTCCTGCGGTCAGCAGTCCGCCGCCGGCCGCAGTAATGACGCCGTTGACGCGGTCGACAGTGAAGTCCGCACCTTCGACGTAAGTGGTAGTTCCCGCAGTGTTCGTGAGCTTGATCGTGGACAGCCCCATGTGGCCGACGTTGATCGTCTGCGCCCCCGAGGCCGGAAAAGCATAGATGACTGCGGTGAGCGTCGAGTAATGTTTGGTCTGGTCGAAGACGTTGACCGTTATTGCCTGCCCCGCGCCCTGCGCGAATACTTGGTTGAGCGCATAGGGAATCGTGTAGCCCTGCATCAGCGGGCCGAAGGTGCCGGACTGTCCCGGCGCCAGCGAGTTCGGATTCGATCCAGCCACCAGCACCGGCGTCTGGAGATTTGCAATCGGCCCCTTCTGCGTGAGCGTCCAGGTTATGCTGCCGGTTGAGGCGCCAATCGTATCGGTCGCGGTATTGCCAACCACAGCCGCCCAGGTCGGAGCCGCCGTGGCGCTGGTTATCGCCGCCTTGCCGATAGCGACTAAGGTCCAAGTGACCGTGCCATCGACGACCGTTGCGCCGAGCGCCGTCGGCCATACCGGCCCTGCGCCGGTAGTTCCTGCGGTAGCGCAGCGCTGCGTATTGCCGTTGGTATCGAGCACCAGGTTGCCAGCCACATACGCGGTTGTCGCGGCCCAGTTCGGCAGCGTGATCGCAGTCGCGGTCTGGATATTGCCGTTGCTGTCGATACATTGCTGGCCAGCCGCCGCGCCGATCGCGACCAGCGTCCAGACCGTGGCGCCGTCATTCGTAGTAGCGCCGAGTGTGCGCGCCCAGGCCGGCGTCGTAGTGCCGGTCGTCCCTGCGGTCGTACATTTCTGAGTATTACCGTTCGCATCGACGATCAGATTGCCGACGAGTTCTGCGGTTGAAGCGCTCCAGGCCGGAGCCGCCTGCACCAGCCAGGACAAATCCCATAGCGGCAAGGCGCCGGGGACGGCAAACAGGGGAGCCGATCCGACCAGCCCGATGACCGCGGAGTTGACGACATTGATCGGAACCGGTCCGAGATTGAACTCGAAGACCTCGACCCCGTGCAGAAACGATGCAGGCATTAGTTGTATGACGGAATTAATTCCGTCCTCCCTCTGTCATTCTCGCGCGTCTGTTCCTGCCTGGCGCGCGAAGAATCCGAGAGCGAAGACGCGGGACCCTTCGCCCCTCGGCAGCCACGGGGGCAGGCTCCAGCCACGCGAGGGTGACAGAGGAGCGTTGCCTCAATAGCGAAAATTGTAGTTATGCCCCCCGACGCCTGGAAAAATCCCGATGCATCCCAGAAACCACAGCAGCACCAGCAGCCCGACCAGTAACTTGATCAATACCCACACCGGCGGCGGCAGAATCAGCAGAGAGCTGAAGGCCACCTGGACGATGTAGAAGACGATAGTCAGCACAATCGCGATGATGATCAGCCCGATGAGACATTCAATCATTTGGTTTCTTCTCTCCTGTGGCACAGGCTTTAGCCGTGTTCTTATCTTAAAAGACCACCGGCTAAAGCCGGTGCCACTTAGCTGATGAACCACAGTGTGATGCTCACCGCCAAGGCGACCAGCCATGCGACCGCTGTCACTGCCCAGATCCGGCCTTGCAGATTAGCCAGGCTGTTTTCGATTGCGGTGATGCGCTCACCCAGGACACTGCGCTCGCGGTCGCTGGCATCACGCGCCGCGTTGATTTTCTCCTCCATCGAGCGAAGCATGGTGTTTGTCTCTGACCTTGGCATCAGCATCTTGGCCTGATCGTCGAGCTGGCCGCGGAACTCATTGCTGCGTTCGTTGTATGCGCGCTGCGCTTCCTCGGACCTCACGATCGGCTTTTCATTCACCGCGAACGCCAACGACACTCCTTCCTTTTGCGCCAGGAGCGCCGCCTGCACTGCAATCTCGGCGGCCGGGAAGCGCGCGTCATATTGCCGGTCCCGCTCATCGAGCAGCCGCTCGAGGAACTCGCGCAGGCCGACTGACGGCGCATCAGCCATAGGCGCATCAGTCATAGATTTTCGACGGAATAAATTCCGTCCTGCCCTCCTTTAAGTGGCACAGGCTTCAGCCTGTGTCTTCTCATACGCGGCCAGCCAGCGCGCCAGATATTCCGGGTTGCGCTTGCCTTCGACGAATACTGCCTGCTCGCCGAGGTTCCACGCCTGCACGATCAAATCGCGCTCGTCCTGGTCCGCATTCAGCCATAGATGCGTCCGCAGAAACGTCGCGCACGCTTTGATAAATGCGGTGGTCCAGGTGTCGTCAGTGGCGGGCGGGAAGCGCAGAACGGCGATGTAAAATCGCTTGAAGGTCGCCGGATGCATCTGCAGTAAGCCGAACGCTTGGCCTCCATCTCCAATCCTGTATTCGTCCTCGTTTGATTCGATGATCGCGAACGCGCGGACTTCGTCTGCGTACTCACCTGCGATGCTGTAGTTAATCGCAATAGGTATGACGGAATTAATTCCGTCCTCCTCATCGTCCACAGATCCACTTGCCTCCGCTACTTCGTCGCGTCGCGCCACAGCCCCATGGACAGGTCAATTGCGCGAGTACCTGGTGCCAACCATTCGCTTACGCATTGGCACTACCTTCGCACGCTTTTTCTGCCGCTGCCGCCGCTTCCAACTCTCAACGGCAAAGCACAGCGAGTAGCCGGCGCCGATCGCGGCGAGCATAATGCCCGAGGAGAACGGAATTAATTCCGTCATACGGCCCATCAGAAAATCAGTGCTCACGATTTTAATTCGCTCCGCTTACGCTCCGCTGTGCGCACGTCCAATAGGCCCTTACGGGCCGTTCGGCAGACTCCTTTGCTCGGCTCCGCTTCGCTCCGCCTAGTGCCCGGTATGGACGGAATTAATTCCGTCCTCCTGAGAATGCTGCATAGTCGAGCACCAGCGGATCATCAGCCGGCACCGTGGCATGGTCGCCCGGCAGGATTGCGCGCCAGGCAGTCGCATACGCCTTGCGCCAGCCCAGCCCGTCAGCGGTCATCGATGGGCCGAAGTAAATCGCGTCGGGCGGGAGCTGCGTCAACGGCATCGGATAGGTCGCGACGCTCAGCCAGCAGGGCTTGTCGATGCTCGGGACGCGATAGAGGTCGCGGCTCCTCGAGTAGAGAATCGTAACCAGCCTTGTCCCCTCCGGTTGCCTCTCCCCCTCGGGAGAGGTCGCCGTGCTTTGCGGGGCGGGTGAGGGACCACCAGAAAGACTTTCGACTGTGCTTTTAGCCACGTTATGTTCTCTCTTTTCTCTCAGTGGGTTCCCTGCTGGTTCGGGTTTCAGCCCGACGATTCCCTGGCGGTCCCTCACCCGCGCCGGCTTGGCCTGCGCGAACTCTCCCGACTGGGAGAGGCATTTCGGACGTCGCCTCGAATGCTTGCCTCAAGCCCTGCAATTCGACCCATGCTTCTTCTAATCCCGGCGTCCACCAGGCGGCGTCGCGGTAGTCCTTGACCAGCTCGTCGTCGATGCTCACAGACTTGCTGCCGCCGCTATGCTGCGGTCCGAACGCTGCTATCCGGTAGTAGCTGCGGCCGCGCATCACGCAGGCGCAGACCAGGCCCGGCCGATGCCATTCCAGGGGCACCGGCAGCGGATGCTTATCGACGCCGAGCCACAGGCTGCGTTCGCGTCCAGCTCCGGTGACCGCATAGAATTGCCCGCCCGCACTGAGAATGACTTCCACTTCGGCTTGCTCACTCATAAGTCAGATGCCTCTCTGTCATTCCTCTCTGTCATTCTCGGGCGGTATGACGGAATTAATTCCGTCCTCCTACCTGCAGGATCTCAGGCGGCTGCTTGTTGAGCATCTCGGTCAGCCCCGCCAGCAGGATCTTCGCCACCTCCAGATTCGGCACGTCGAGAGTCGCCTCGCCGATTACGGTGGGACCGCCGGCGAGACGCGGATGAGATACGCCGATTTGCATATCCGCTGCCTGCGTATTCACCAGCGGCACGTGCATCGCGTAGAGCTTGTAGCGCCTGCGGCCGTTGGCAAAATCGTCGCGCACCCAGGAACTGGTGACCATCGCGGCCTGCGGCTGCGGTATCGTTCCGTTCTTGCTGATTTCCATTTTGATCAATTATTCGGTGCGAATGGCACCGCTCCCCCGCTCTCTAATGCGGTCACTACATCGCTGTACGCATAGCTGACCGCCACCGTCGCTCCGCCGGCGATTGCGCCGCTCGCATTCCGCGTGATAATTCCGTTCACCCCGTCCACTGAGTAGTCCGTCCCCGCGATGTAGGTAGTGGCAAGGTTTGCGCTCTTGACGATCACCGTAGAAATATTCTGCTGCGGGAGGGTGATTGTGCCCGGCGTTCCAGCGAACGTCAGCAGCTCCACTCCGACCTTAGTCGCGGTCACCCCCTCCTCCTCCAGCGCCGTGCCCTTGATGAACAGCGGATAGGTGGGTGGCTGATAATTCTCGATTACGACCGTGCGGGTGGCGAAGATAATCTCGTAGACCCAGACCCCGCCCTGCCTATCGCGGTCGACGAAGCGTTCGCGGATTGCCTTCATCGGGGTGCATCCGGTATTCACCTGAAAGCCCAGCAGGGCGAGTCTGATCGCTTCCAGAATCTGGTAGGCCCCCGGACTCGTGCCGCTCGGCTGTCCGCCGAACGCCCACCCCAAATCACGAATCCGGAGGCCTACCGCAAACTCAAGCGTGCGCTCCTGCGCGAGGTGGCCGATATCGAGAATTTCGCCGTAGTCGCCGCCCATATAGATGACCATCGCGACCCCGACGCGATGGCGTATTTCGTAGGCTTCGGGCTTGTCGGGGTAGTGGGTGACTTCGATCATCTGCGATCCGAGCGCAGCGCCGAGATAAGTCTGCAACTGGGCGACAATCGCAGCCTCGATCGCCGCGATATCGAGCGGAGTGGCCGGACTGAAGGTCTGCCCGGTCCAGGGACTATCAAGAAATGCTACCATCTCAGATTCTTCGGTGGTTTCGCTTACGCTATGTCGCAGAACCCCCTCTTATCATTCCATCCTGTGCGCACGTCCAATAAGCCCTTGCGGGCCGTTGGGCAGACTTCTCTTGCTCGGCTCCGCTTCGCTGCGCCTAGTCAAAATCCTTTCAGGGTGCTTCTTCGAAAAATTCGTTGGGGCAGCGAGGGATCGCTGCCGAAGTTCTCGTCCATCACCACTGCTGGATTCGCAGGGTCGGCCGGCTCCTGGCTATCGGTGCTGAGGCCCAGCGTCCGCTTGCCGTCGCTCACCTCTTGAAGGAATGCGATTGCCTTTTCGTACTTGTCCTTGGTATCGGCGAGGTCGTGAATCGGCCGCAGCGAATTAAGATGATACATCGCGATCGCGCAGCAGAGCCGGGTCAGGATCGCCGGCGGGTCGGTCAGCGGCAGCGCGAAGCGCGATTCGAGGTACGCATCGATTTCGTCGGACGCGTCATTGAGAAACGTCGTGAGGAATCCGGTGTTGACCGTGGTGACGGTCGGGTCTTCGTTGGTGAGCTGCACCAAATCCCGGTTGGGATAGCGCGCCTGCATATCGGTGACGATTGCGTAGCTCACTTTCTGATTTTCCCCAGTGGCACAGGCTTTAGCCTGTGTTCTTTTTTCAGATTTCTAGTCGCTCCGCTTGCGCTCCGCCTAGTGTTCACACCACCGAGTTCAGTTCTTCCACCAAAGCTTTGAGGTCGAAGCCGCTCGGCGACGTACCGACCGCATTTATCCAATCGAAGGCCAATTCTGCGTGGGCCTCTTCGACGTAGGGCGTGCCGTCGTCGAACTTGGCCGCCATGAACGCAGGCGTGACCGGCTGGAGCTTGCCCCAGGTTACGATCCAGATTGTGCCGTCGCCGTCGTACTTGACAATCGGGACATCGTGGCCGCCGGCGAGCTGGGCGCCCGCTACATAGTCCCACGCGTCTCCCGCGTTGAACTGATTCATCGCGCTGTCGGGGAAATTGAGCCCGAGCCGCGACGCGCCGAACAGGCACACCGCCCACTTGAGTTGATCGAGCTGCGTCGGATCGAGATTGGCTGAACCGTCGAGCTTTCTGTTCCCCAGCCATCCCGTCGCCGTCAGATACTGAATCACCGTGAGCTCGTCCGCGCCCTGGTCGGTGTTGGGGTCGCTGGGATTGTAGCCGGTGATCGCGCTGTAGAGTGCCAGCACCTGCGATGTGGTCGGAACCGTGATTGCGCCGACGTTGGCCGTCCGCAGCATCTCCTGATGTCCGCAGTCAGCGATAGTGCAATCTCCGACCACATCATTACCGAGCATCATCCATCCGCCGGGCGATTGCCGCATGACCTCGGTCACCCAGTCGGGGGAGGCTGCCGGCGCCGGGCCGAGGTCGGCGAGATGACGCGCGAGGATATGAGCACGCGCGAAGCTCGCGCGGGTAAAGCGTGCAGGCTTGCGGCCAAATTTCATTTTTCTCCAGTAGGGACGGAATTAATTCCGTCCTCCAGGTCTTGGATTCGCCCGGACAGCATCGCCGAGATTTCGATTAGCGGCTCGTTGATCGAGATCTTCGAAATCAACAAGTCAACCTTGTCTCGAATCAGCCGCAGGAATGTCAGTTCATCGGTCATGGCAGATTTTTAACTCGCTCCGCTCACGCTCCGCTGTGGCACAGGCTTTAGCCTGTGTTCTTCTCTTGAACTTTTAAAGACCACCGGCTAAGGCCGGTGCCACTTCAGAGTTCCACTAGTGCTTCCCTAACGAACGACGGCCGGGCCCAGGGTCATTACGATGCCCGGTACGCCTGCCACTGCTGCGCAGGTCGCAACCACCGTCTCGCTGTAGGGACCCTCGCTGCCATTGTGATAGGTCACCACAGCGGTAATGTTGGCGGTGCCCACCGCAAGTCCGTGAAGCATCGCGGTCATGCCCGAGGGTGCATCAACGGCCGCGACTGCTGGATTGTCAGATGTGACCGCCAGCGAGGCGAGGGTTGGGTCGATTGCGGTAAGGATCGGCGGCGTGGCGCCGTCGGTCCTTTCGACCGTGATCAAATAATCGTCGAGGTCAAGGATAGAAAAGGAAGGGACTACTGCTGCCATTCAAGTCTCCTGCGCTCGCCCGACTTTCGCGATCTTCATCACGATACCGGGTTGCGGTGTTTGTTCTGCCGCGACCAATTCCGCGACAGCGCTATTCAATGTAGTTAGCGCGCTGAGGATCTCATTCAGCGCGGCGGTCTGGGTCTTCTGCTCCGCGAGAATCTGGTTGAAAATCCAGGTGTCCGCCATCTCTTACTCTGTCATTCTCGCGCGTCTGTTCTTCGTGGCGCGCGAAGAATCCCGAGACGCAGAAGCCAGCAGCGGAGCGGTAAGAGCGAGGACGCGGGACCCTTCGCGGCAGCCACGCGAGGGTGACAGACAAAACAATGCTCTATGCGAGCCATTCGCTGACTATCAGGGTTGCGTCGTTCAGATAGATGTTCGCGATCGGAATCGTGCTTATCGCGCCCGCGCCGCCGGTGGTGCCTGCGCCGAAGGTCGCATGCAGGAGCTGCCTGGCAACCTCCTCGAGGGCGGGCGGGACTACCAGGAAACGTGTGGTCGGCGGCCCGTTCCAGGCGCCGAACGGCACGCTAGCGTCGCTCTTGATCCCGCGCAACGCTGCCACTGCGGCCCCGTAATTCGCCGGGTTCGAGAGGTCGGTATTGCTTGCATAGGTCAACTGCCACAGGCCGACGCCGGCGTTGCATCGCACGTCCACGCCGTAGCGGAACAGCCGCTGCGAGAAGACCGCCTCGTCAGTCACGGTGTTCATCCGGCTCACTGCGTATTCGCGCCGCTTCTGGAAGATGAAGGGCTTGATCGGCCGGGCGCCGTCGACCAGGTACCAGTAGGGGCCGCTGCCGCCCGAGTTGATATTCGAATAAGTGGCACCGGTTGAGGATTCGCCCGCCAGTCCAGCCGGATGCGTTGCGTAGTAGAGATTGTTGCCGTCGTAGCAAATCGGCACCGGGATCGTTATTTTGCCGATCGTCACAGCAGCCCCAGAGGTCGCTGCCTTCATCATGCCGAAGACCAGTTGGTCGGGATGGGTCTTCGCGTCCCAGCCGAGCAGCTCGACCGCCGGCGCATAGACGCCGTACTGGTCGTCTTCGATCCGTTCGCGCTCAAGGCTGATAGTGTCTTCGAAGGTCTTATTGACGATCGTGTAGGTATGGGCTTCGAGCGTTTGCATTATCCGGTCGCCGACCCATTCGCGGAACCCGGTGGTGCGGCCGAGCCAGGGATAAATCGTCTGGCTGGTGGACGACGGCACGATCGAACAGATCTTGTCGTAGTAGGAGGGCGCCGCCTCGAAGCCCTTCTGAAAGATCATGTCGAACCCGGTGAAGAGGGTCGTGAGATTTTGCGCAGATACTTCCATGATTGTTTATTCGCTCCGCTTGCGCTCCGCTGTGCGCACGTCCAATAGGCCCTTACGGGCCGGCCGGCAGACTCCTTTGCTCGGCTCCGCTGCGCTCCGCCTAGTGTTCATTTCTTGGGTACCTTTTCTGTCATTCTCGCGTGGATGGAGCCTGCCCCCGTGGCTGCCGAGGGGCGAAGAATCCCGGAAGCGCAGACGCGGGACCCTTCGCGCGCCAGACACGCGCGAGGGTGACAGATCAATCAACTCGGAGTGCCGTGCCAATTGCTTGAATCCTTGTCTCCGCCACATACCTGCCGTAAATCGCGAACAGAGCGCCGCCCAGGGCGGTTACGTTCGCCGGGCTTGGGCCGCCCTGCGTGAACATGTCCGCCACAGCGCCGACCGCAGCGACGATCCCGCCCCACAGAGCTTTTGATGCGTACCAGGGCTTTGAATCCATGTGTTTAAGACCCACCGGCTAAAGCCGGTGCCACTTCAGAGCTTTTGATGCGTACCCGGGGCTTTCTCATTTTCTTGGTGGCACAGGCTTTAGCCTGTGTCTTTACCCTGCTGCCAATGCGAACTGCTGGAAGAAATCGACGTACACCAGGCCCGCGTCGATTGCGATCACAGTTCCTGCCACCGGCGCCGCGGCGGCGTTGGTCGAGGTGCTCACCGTATGATCGTCAGCGCAATAAACCAGCGACCCGATGGTGGCTATCGTCACTGTGCCGTCCTGGTCCATGCCGAAGACGCCGCGCACAACCTTCACCGAGATCGCGCCGGCCACGCCGAGTACTCCGGTTGCACCTGGATACAAGAACCCGTTCCCAGTCTGGTTGAGCGCATTGATGCCAGGCGGCAGATCGCCACCGGCGTAAACGGTATCGCAGATACCGAGGCATTTGAGCGTGGCGCCGCTCGCGGTGCCAGGCACCGCAAAGCCGCTGGTATTGATGCAGACCATGCCGCCTACGTAGATGCTGGTCGAAGCTGCGACGGGAATGAGGCCGTAGTGCTGGCGCCGGCTGCCGGACCATTCGGGGGTGT
>Ga0073928_10005793_pt1 | contig 17070 bp, 17 predicted proteins | sample PaiPotPPA55metaG_FD_76969 | JGI IMG/M metagenome (GOLD analysis project Ga0073928, IMG submission 76969) | Iron sulfur acid spring bacterial and archeal communities from Banff, Canada, to study Microbial Dark Matter (Phase II) - Paint Pots PPA... ... | reverse complement strand
CTCAACTCCGCGTTCGGAAACGCCGGCGAGCGCTGCCTGTCGGGCTCCGTCGCCGTCCTTGTCGGCCGCGCCGCGGGCCACATGCTGGCGCCGCTGACAGAGTCGGCTGCCAGTCTGGTCGTGGGGCCGGGTGACGAGGCGGGCGTGCAGGTCGGACCGCTGATCCGCGCGGAGCACCGCGACCGCGTCGCGGGTTTCGTCGACAAGGGGTTGGCGGAGGGAGCGCGGCTGCTGGTGGATGGGCGCAAGGAGATGTCGCGGCCGGGCTTCTTCCTCGGGCCGACGATCCTGGACCACGTGACCGCGGACATGGCCGTCGGCCGCGAGGAGATCTTCGGGCCGGTGCTGTCGGTGGCGCGCGCGGCGACGCTGGACCAGGCGATCGAGCAGGCGAACCGGATGGCGCTGGGCAACATGGCGACGATCTTCACGCAGTCGGGCCGGTGGGCCCGGGAGTTTCGGGAGGGCGTCGAGGCAGGGATGACCGGGATCAACGTGCCGATCGCGCAGCCGTTCGCGTTCTTCCCGTTCAGCGGCTGGAAGGGCTCGTTCTACGGAGACCTCCACGTGCACGGCACAGACGGCATCGACTTCTTCACCCGCAAGAAGGTGGTCGTAACGCGCTGGTAAATACAGTGGTTGCGGCCCCCCACCCGGACTCGCTGCGCGAGTCCGACCTCCCCCCGACGGTGGGGAGGTGAAGGGGACAAACAAACGCTCATTTGCACGCGCCGGAGCGAGGCCATACAATCCCGAAAGGCTGGTCACACGAACCGGCGCCGAGCTGTAGACGAGGGAGGGGGACGTGAGCAAACTACGCCCGCAACTGGGTGTCATCGAGGCCATGGCCCTGTCGGTGGGCATCATGGCCCCCACGGCGGCGATGGCCCTGAACGGCTCGCTGGCCGCGTCGATCACCGGCACCGCCGTGGCGCTGGCCTTCCTCGGCGCTGTCATCACCATCATCCTCACGTCGTTCTCGTTCATCGAGTTCAGCCGCCAGTTCGCCCACGCCGGCTCGGTGTACGTGTTCAACGGGATCTCGTTCGGCGCCCGCATGGGCTTCCTGTCGGCCTGGGGGCTGCTGCTCACGTACGCCGCCTTCACCATCGCCTCCACCGCCGAAGTTGGGCTGTTCTTCCAGACCTTCCTCGGCCTGCTCGGCGTCAACATCCACTGGATCTTTCCGGCCCTGGTGGCCGCCGCCCTGATCTGGTTCCTCGCCCATCGGGAGGTGAGGATCTCGACCCGCACGACGCTTGTGATCGAGGGGTTGTCAGTGCTTCTCATCCTCGCGCTGGCCGTCGTCATCCTGGGCCGAGGCGGCGCGCACGGCCTCTCGACCGTCCCGTTCCAGATCCCCAAAGCCGGCTTCTCGGCCGTCGCCCTGGCGAGCGTGTTCGGGTTCCTCTCCTTCGCCGGCTTCGAGGGTGCGGCCACCCTGGGCGAGGAGACCGGCAACCCCAAGCGATCGATTCCGCGAGCCATCCTCGCTGCCGTCCTGTTCACGGGCACGTTCTACCTGGTGATCAGCTACACGCAGGCGATTGGTTTCGGGACCGACGACAAGGGCGTGGCGGCGTTTGCCGGCTCGACCTCCCCGCTCGTCGACCTGGCCAAGACCTACCTCGGAACGACAATGGCCGTCGCCATCAGCCTGGGCGCGACGGTGTCGGCCTTCGCGTCGGCGTTGGGTACCGGCCTGGCCGCCTCCCGACTGCTGTTCGCCCTGGGCCGCGACGGGTTCGGCCCGGCCGCGCTGGGCAAGGTGCACCCGAAGCACGCGTCGCCTTACATGGCGGTGGCCACCGTGATGTCGTTCGCGATCGTCTTCGACCTGATCCTGGTCGAGCAGACCGGGGCAAACGTGTTCGCCTACGCGGGCACCATCGGCGTGCTTTCGCTTCTGCTCGTTTACCTCGCCACGCAGGTGGGCGCGATCAAGCTGTTCTGGAGCATCGGCCGCTGGCGCGGGGCGCAGCCGTTGATCCCGATCATCGCCATCGTGCTGCTCGCCTATGCGCTCTATTCGAACGTCTACCCCATCCCAGCGGCTCCGTACAACTACTTCCCGTACGGGGTGCTGGCCTGGGTGGTGGCGGGGGTTGTGATCGTCATGGCGAGTCCGGGCCTCGTCACGCGCATCGGCAAGGCCCTGCTGGAGGTGGATCGGACGCCGGCCGACCGCGCGGCTGCGGTCGAGATCAGCAGCGGCGACTGATGGGGGTGCAGTAAGAAAGGAGTCCGCGGTGGGCAGCGAAGCGCGATGCTACCCGCCATGCGGCCGCTCACGAGGCTGGCGATCATCGGGGCGACGACGCTTGCTTTAGGCATCCTGGCGTTCGGCGGCTGGTACTGGGTGCTGGGCGGGCCGGAGCGACACCTCGACGGGCAGGGCCCGCTTGCCTCACGGGGCACCTCGAACACGCAGGTCACCCATGGCTTTTACCCCTCCGGCGGGCCGGTCTGGACGGTCGGCATCCCCCTTTGTCTATTGCAGGGCGCCGATCCGGCGGTCCTGGACGGCCCGGTCAAGGGCACGACGGTAGCGGGCGACGGTCTGCGCTACCTGGGCACTCGGGTACGTGTGTTTCTGCCCGGCTCTCAAATTGAGCTCGGCAGCACCGGAGGATTTCCGCCGACCGGTTTAGGTCCTCTGCAGGAAGCCGCGGGATTCCACGTGACGCATCCTTGCCAGTTCAGCAACCCAGATCCGAGCGTGTCGATCACGGAGCTCGACGTCGGCGTTGCCGAGTTCCCCGGCTCAGCCGGCGGTGGATGGATGGGCCTCGACATCGGCTACACGGACCGCGGTCACCACCACGTGCTGTCGACCGGCTGGAACATCCTGGCTTGCGGTCCGGCCATGCCGGCGGTGTACTGTCCGACGACCTGAGACTTAAATCGAGACACGTTCGAGACTGGCTCTGATACCGGAGCCGCCTGACACTCCGCCTCGAAATGCCCCGGCAGCAAATTTCGAGGAGGCGGACCTGATGGGATTGTGGACACGTTTGCGGATGCTGTTCGCCACCAAGGCGAGCAGCGCCCTGGACCGAGCTGAGGATCCGCGGGAGGTCCTCGACTACGCGTACAGCCAGCAGCAGCAGCTGCTCGTGAACCTGCGGCGGGGGCTGGTCGACGTGGCCACGTCCAAGCAGCAGCTCGAGCACCAGGCGGCGAGGCTCCTGGCGAGCATCCCGCGCTACGACGACCAGGCCCGGAGGGCGATCGGGGCGGGTCGCGAGGACCTGGCCCGAGTCGCCCTGGAGCGAAAGCGGACCGCGGCCACCGAGGCCGAGTCGCTGACGCGCCAGATCGCGGAGGTCGAAGCCGACAAGGAGCGGCTGGGCGCGCAGGAGCGCGCGCTGCAGCTGCGGATCGAGCAGTTCCGAACCCACCGCGACGTCGTGTCGGCGCGCTACAGCGCGGCCGAGGCGGAGGTTCGGGTGAAGGAATCACTCGCCGGCGTGTCGGGCGAGCTGGCCGAGCTCGGCATGGCCGTTGGCCGCGCCGAGGAGAAGGCCGACCGGCTGCAGGCGCGGGCGCGGGCGATCGACTCGCTGGTCGACATCGGCTCGCTGCCGTCCGCGGGCGGCGGCGACTTCGTCGAAGGCGAGCTCCTGCGCATCACACAGGGATCGGAGATAGACAGCGAGCTGGCCCGCATCAAGGCCGAGCTCGCGACACCAACTTTGCCGGCATCGCCGGAGGAGGAGAAATGACCACTGAAAGCAAGCAGCACGGCGGGCATCTCGTGTCGCCCGACGGCAACTGGTACTGGGACGGCATCGAGCAGGAGTGGAAGCCGGCCTCGGCGCCGCCGGTGGCGCGGCCGACGGCGGCCAGCCGGCGCGAGACGAACTGGGAGCCCGCGAAGCCAAAGCCCGCGGCCTCTACGTCGCTGAGCTCGTTCGTCGGCTCGGTTCGCTCGGACGACCTGGTGTTCGGCCAGACCGTCCTCGTGTGGGCGCGCTGGATCCTGATCGGCACCGGCCTGGTGCTCTCGTTCTGGACGCCCAGCGACCTGCTCACGCTGCAGGTCCAGCTGGCCGCGATCATCGCGCTCGCGTTCGGCAACTTCTACCTGCACGTGCAGCTGCTGCGCGGCCATCCCGCGCTCGACAACGTCGTCTACGCCGCCAGCATCGGCGACCTGTGCGTGGTCACCGCGCTGGTGATCGTGCAGGGCGGCTACCCGTCGCCCGTATTCGTCTTCTACTTCGCGGCCGTGGTCGGCATCTCGGTCGCGTTCCCGACACTCCTGACCGCGGCCTACGCGCTGGTCGTGATCGGGGGGTACGGAATCATCTGCCTCAGCACCGGCGGCGACGGGCCGGCGGTGTTCACCCGCCTGCTGATGATCGCGGCGATCGCCGTGTGCGGCAACCTCTTCGCCCGCAACGAGTCGCACCGACGGCAGGACGCCATCCGCATCCACGAAGAGCTGCAGGACGAGGCCGCCGAGAGCGAGCCGAGCGCGCAGCTGAGCCAGCCGGCGAGCCCGGCTTAGTCATAAGGGGAGATTGAAATGCAGAACATGCGCGAAGTCCGAACGGCCGCACAGGCCAACCTCGAGGACGTGTTCTTCGGCCAGACCGTCATCCTGTGGGCGCGCTGGAGCGTGATCGTGGCCGGCATCGTGCTGGTGCTGTGGACGTCGACGACCATTTCGCACCTGACGCAGACGGTGCCGTTCTTCCTGGCTCTCATGGCGATGAACTTCTTCCTGCACGGCCGCTACGTGATGGGAAGCCCGCCCAACCGCACCGCGGTGATGGCGGCGAGCTTCGTCGACTTGGTCTTGATCACGGCGATAGTGGCGCTGTGGCCTGGCTCGCACCAGCAGGGCCTGAACAACCAGTTCTTCGTCCTCTACTTCCCGGTGGTGTTCGCGTTCGCTCTGGTCTTCACGCGGCGCATCGAGGCCGCGTACACCGTGATCGCCATGGCCGCATATGTCGCCGCCTGCGCGTTCACGGGCACCCTGCCCTTCGACCTCGGCGGCGATGACAAGACGCTCGTCATGCGCCTGGTGGTCATCGCGGCGATGGGCTTTCTCGGCAACTACTACTTCCGGATCCAACGCGACCGGCTGGCCCGCGCCTCGCGCGGCGCGAGCTCGGGAGTGGAGGACCTGGTGGCGAACCTGCGGCCGGCGCCGGCGCGGCGCCCGGTGCGCTCATAGATAAAGGAAGAGTGCGAAAGGAGATGGAGATGGGCATTCTCGACCGGATCACGAAGCGGCTCAAGGAGAGCACGGCGTCGGCGCTCGCACCGGCGGTCGACCCAAGAGAAGTCCATCTCACCTCGCACCAGAAGCAGCGAGCGCTGCTGCAGCAGGTGGCGGCCGCGATCCGCGAGGTGATCGCGGCCCGGGGGCGGCTGGAGGCGAGCGCGGAGAGCGTGCGCGCTCGGCTGCCCGAGCTGGAGGAGCAGGCGCGCTCGGAGCTTCAGGCCGGGCGCAAAAACCTGGCGCGGCTGGCGCTGCAGCGGCGGCAGGTCGCGCTGATCGAGCTGAGCACGCTGGAGCACCAGCTGGCGGAGGTCGAGCGCGAGGAAGTGGCGCTGTCGATGGTCGAGCAGCGGCTGTCGACGCAGATCGAGGCGTTCGCCGCCCGCCAGGACGTGATCCGGGCGCGGTATTCGGCCGCCGAGGCGCAGGTGCGCATCAACGAGGCGGTGACGGGCGTGTCGGAAGACTTCGCCGAGCTGGCCGCGTCACTGAAGCGCGCCGAGGAGAAGACGCAGAGCATGCAGGCGCGGGCCATCGCGATCGACAAGCTGGTGAAGGACGGCGACCTGGAAGCGATGGCGCCTACATCCGACCCGGATTTACCCGAGCTGCCGGGCGGCGATGAGGAGCTCGAGCACCAGCTGGCGGCGCTGGAAGCCGACCTTGGGAAGGACTCCTAGCCGCCCCCGAACAGGTCCGCGACGAAGTCGATAACCGCCACCTGGCCGACGAGGCCCAGGAAGAAGTGGGCGACCATGGCGCCTACGACTACACCAAGCAGAAGCGCAAACCACGGATAGGCGGCGACGAACCCGTTGACATAGTGGCCGACCGTGAGATCGCGGCCTTGAATGAGCCTCAGATCGGCGACCACGGTGACGATCGGAAACGCCAGGATGACCAGGCTGACAAGGAAGAATCCCACGTGCGAGTAGCCCCTGGATTCGGGCGTCACCGCCACGAGCGAGGTGTTGGTGCTGATGACAAGAGCGATCGCCAGGGCGCCCCAGGCCAGAGCCGCGACAGCCGTAATCCAGATCGCCGAAGGCGCATCCGTCGGATGCCACAACCACCCGCCGAGCAGCAGAAAGACGATCGCCGTGACAATCGCTGTCAGGCCCACCTGGCCGGCGGCAGCGCAGCGAATGTAAGACGTGATTGGTGGGGCGGAGAGGTCGTGACCGACGCCGAACCCTTCATAGAGCAGGGCCCCGCCCGCCACTATGAGCACTACGGCCAGCAGTCCTTGCAGCCATGGCTCGGTCCGCACGCCCTGCAGCAACGGTGTCGGTTCCTTGTGAATCCAACGCCTGCCGTGGCCGAGAACGCGACCGCCAACGAATCCGCCGATCGCGATCAAAGTCAGCACGTACGGATCGCTTGCGTGCTGGAGCGTGTAGGAGCTGCAATAGCCGAGGTCGGCCGCCCAGCTGACGAATAAGGCCACACCCCAGATCACGGCCAGCCCAAGGAATCCGAAAAACAGGAGGTTGCCTTCCGCCCTCCGGAGAAACTTCAAATCCATTTCCAGATTCCAAATCCGAGCCCGACCACGAACCCGATGGCCACGCAGATGTCTGGGCTCAGCGGCCGAGGCCAGTTAGGCAGGACCCAGATGTATGCCCATCCATTCTTCGCGGCGAGCCAGTTCAGCGCTGCGACGCCGCCAAGGAGAATCACTGCGAGACCGAAAACGTCGGAGACCCTCTCGAGGGCGCTGACTTTCAGTAGAAGCTGCGACACGATGGTCGCGACCGCCAGGATGGCCAGGAACCAGCGCCCCATGTGGTACGGCTTCGGTCTCCGGGTCTGTCCAGTCGAAGTGATCACAGATTGCACGTCGAACCTCCATGACTCGAAAGGGAGATCGGCTGTGGCCGGTTCGTCTAAGTCGTCTCGCCGTTCTTCTTGGCGGCCGCTGCCGCCGCGGGGGCATCTGCGGTCGCTGCAGCGGGCACGGCTTCAGCTACTTCGGTGAGTGGTGGCGCCGCAACATCGGGAGCTGGCTTGGCCACGTCCGCGGCCGTGTACTTGAAATCGTTGCCACCGAACGTTGAATCTTTGGTTCGAACCACAACGGGTACGGTCCCGGGCTTGTGGGCCGGAGCTACTGCGATGAGCGAGGCGTCCGATGCCGACTTTATGGTCGCTTCGGTGGCATCGAAGGTCAGGCTGGTCACCTGGCTCAGCCCGGTGCCGTAGATCGTGACCTCGGTCTTTTCGGTGCCTTCCTTCGGCGCTATTCCAGTGACCGACGGTGCCTGCCCGGTCCCGGACGGCTTGAGGATCAGGTCGGTGACTGACTTCAGCAGATCGCGGAAGCTTGCCTCGCGGTATCCGATGATGAAGGCGATGACGTAGTAGACAAACTTGGTGGTATCGGCGCCGGTGCTGGTCTGCGGATTCTGTTGTACGGCAAGGATCCCCCCGATGAAGATGAGCACGGTGATGCTTCCGGCGATAGCGCCGACCAGCGGCCGCGAAGCATGCCAGTACCACCACTCGGGGTCCCAATCATGGCGGTGGTCGCTCAGGGCCGACATCGAGACGGCGACGGCCCCGACCGCCCCGAACCAGGGGACGCCGACGGGTACTCCCGCCACCACTTTCGGGAACGGCAGGCTCTTCGGGTCGGTGGCGTAGATGGCCAGCAACAGCAACAGCAACGCCGCATACAGCATCTGCAGGCCGAAGACTCCGCCGAGGCCCCGGACCCACTTTCCCAGGCTGGCATCCGGCCAGCCGACCGCGATGATAAAAAGGAGTGCGACGGCTGTGAGGATGGCGTAGACCCCGGCCCAGGGGCTCATTTGGCCGGGATATTAAGTCCTAACTTATCGGAGTGGACGAGAATCTTTCGGCCGGTTTCGGGCCTCTAAGACTTGGTCGGTTCGGCCGGCCCGATGAAGATCGAGAAGTGGTCGAAGCACGCCTCTTTGACGGGGTTGTTGTAGCAGTCCACGTTGTCGCGGATGAACGCGTCTCCGGCCATGACGGTCTTGAATCCAGCTGCGATCTCGCGCACCAGCGCGGACGGCTCGTCGTAACGGAGGTAGTGGCAGACGAAAACGCGGCGATAGCCGTCCGCCATTTCTGCGAGCCGCTGTGTTGAGCTGGCGAACTTCTCGAGGTCGGACTCCTCGTACTGGGCATAGATCGGGCCGGTGTTGATGGTGTCGCCGCCGAAGAGCAGCCCGTTCGCCTCGTCGAACAGGCAGATGCAGTCGGGCGAATGGCCGGGCGTGTGCAGCACCTGGAGCTTGCGGCCGCCAAGGTCGAGGACGTCGCCGTCCTCTAACAGCCGGGTGGGCACGGTCGGCACGATCTTGTAAGCGGCGGAGTCGAAGCCGTCCGGCAGCGGCCGGATCATCCGCTCCGCGGTGAGCAGGTGGAAGTAGAGGTCGTCGGCCTCCCTGTACGGACCCCAGGCCTCGAGGAGGCGCTGCGTGTAGGTCATGTAGAGCTCTGCCACCTCTGGCGGGGTGGGCTTGGAGACCAGTTCGGCGCCGAGGCGATGGATGGCGAACTCGTCGAACCAGTGGTTCCCGCCCGTGTGGTCGAAGTGGTAATGAGAGTTGACGACCATGAGGCGCCGGGGCGTGATCTCCTCGGCGACCTTGCGGATGTTGTCGACGCCAAGTCCGGTGTCGAAGAGGAGGGCATCGTTCGTGCCCTCGATAAGCCACGAGTTGACGTGGCCGGGCTCTGAGATGAGGTAGACGCCGGCCTCCATTTTCGCCACCTCGAACCAGGAGGTCCGAAAAGAGCTGCCGCCGTGCGTGTGGTCAGTCTGCATGGGCGTCATCCTCGCACGCCGACAGGTGGCCTCCGGGCGATGCGCCGGTGGGGGGGGCAGCTGGATCCGCGCCGTCGCGGCCACTCAACGTTACGTTAAATTCGGCCTGCTCTCCGAAAGCTGTAGTAGCTCCTGCGAGTCACGATCAGGTGGTCGATAACGTCGATGCTCAGGACGCGGCCAACCTCAACCATCGCGCGGGTAAATTCAGCATCCTGAGGACTCGGTTCCGCGTCGCCGGATGGATGGTTGTGCACAAGCACCATAGCGCTGGCGTGGACGGCCATAGCCGGGGCGAACACCTCACGGGCGTCGATCGAAACATGGGCGACTGCGCCTACGGCAACGATCTCAAGGGATACAAGGCTGAGCCGGATATCGAGTAGCAGAACCCCCACTTGATTGGGCGCGCTGCTGCTCGCTCCCAGCGGCTCCCACTATCAGCGCTACTGGCGCGCGAGAAGCAGACTACAAGGCGCAAGGTTTGATTCCGCCCTCGTAGCCCTGGGTGTCCTCGCCACCGCATCGTCCTTCTGTTCTTTAGTCCGCCGGTAGTGGTCTTGAGACGTTAGATCAGGTACGGAATAAGGCGCTTTGTGCGACGCATGTAGGCGCGATAGGGCGCGCCAAGATCCTCGGCTAGCGCACGCTCCTCAACCCAGATCCGGTAGGCATAAACGGCGACGACTAGCGCATAACAGAAGAGCGAAAGCCAGTTGGTCGAACAAAGAAGAATCCCGGCCGCGGTCAGCATCGCTCCCGCATATGAGGGGTGCCTCACCCATCGATAGGGTCCGACTTCAACCACCGGTTGGCCGGAGCGAGTCGTCACATCGAGGGTGTGGAGCTTGCCGAGCGTCGCGATGGCGTACTGGCGCAGCAGGAGACCACCCAGCAGCATCACGGCTCCGACGTAGAACGCGGCGTTGCTGTGCCACGTAATGGTGGCGGACGGCACCGCGAACGCGAAGGCGAACGCGACCATGATCGCGAGCCAATAGCCCGCGACAAGCACGAATCGCGATCCGCGATCCCTGTTCCTGGCCAGCGAGCGACCCCGCAACCGAACGTATGTGACCAACTCTGCCAGCGCCCAGACGGCAAACAGCGACCAGAACACCAGCTCCGCTGTCAGGTCCGAGACATACAGCGGCCGCACTGGACCTCAGGCCTCTGCGAGTATCCGAACGATCGCCTGCAGATAACTTGGGTCGCCTGATCGGTGTCGGAGGACCCAATAGTCCGCTCCCCAAAACAGATAGGCGTACAGCGGTGTATCAGGCCCCGACCACCTCATTGCCGTGTTGTAGTTCCGTATTGCGTCATCTGGGCGGCAGCTGAACATCGCCCCCTGTTCTGGATTGGGCGGCAGGGTCACCGCCTCCCACGGCTCCGCCTGACCTTCAGCCACCATCAATGTCTTGCCCCTTCTGCGAACGTCGTCGAGAAGGCTTCGTGTCAGTGTCTTCTGCCAGGGTAGGCTGCCCCCGTCGAGATAGAGCGTCCTGGCGCCCAGAGCCAGCAGACCATGACGGGGGTAGTAGTCGATGCCGACGATGTCGGCCAGGCGCGAGGCGACGGCGAGTGAATCACCCTGATCGCGCGTTCGCCACCACTGCGAGAGCCTCACGACCGACGACGTCGGCAAAAAGCCGTTCATCATCACCGGGCGAGACGGGTCAGCGCCTCGGAGCGCATCGAGCTCATGCTGGACGAAGTCGACTCCCAGGCGCCAGGAGTGCTCCACCCCCAGCGGGTCGACCGCCTCGTGCTCGAGCTGCCACGCGGCGATAGCGGTCCGATCCCGATAACGCTCGACGATCCTCTGAACAAACTGCGTCGCGCCCGCCAGCAGCGCCGCGTTCGTGGAGGGCCGGACGAGGGTTCCCTCCGGCAGTGACCGCTCGAGCTGATGCTCCGGAACGAAGAATTCGGGGTACCCGAAATTCTTGATCGCGCCGACGGCCATGATCACGCGCTTACCAGCCCTTTCGATGGCTTCGAGCTGTCTATCGAGCTGGCTGGTGTCGAACGTGCCCGTCGAACGTTCGATTTGGTTCCAGTAGGCGGGCAGGCGAACCAGGTCAAAGGGGTGGGTCAGGAGAGTATCCAGGGTCGCCTGCACCTCCAGGCCGAATGCCTCGATCTGGCGCGGACGAAAGCTGAACCCAAGTAAGGTCCGGCCTCGCGGGTGGATCGGCGATTGTTTCCAGGAGTCGTCGACGCGCCTCTCAGGCCTGGCCAATCGCGCCTCGAGCATCAGCGGCATGGCCACCACGCCGGCTGCGGCCGCGGCCACGAAACCGAGTCGAGCCAGTCGGGATCTGCGCATCTGGTCTTGAATTCCTCTCATGGGCGATAGCAACGGTTTCGGGCAACCGTTAGACGTGGGCCGCACGAGTTCGCCGTACCAGATCAGACCCGGCTCGATGGAGGGCTTGCGACTAACCGGAGGGCCCCGTCAACGCCTCTAGCAATTGCCTCAGGATGAGCATGAGGATCCGCGCCACCCACGCGCTGCCGGCGACAGCCGTAGTGGGCCCACCTCCGCCGACCGCTGGCGCGGCCTGCGCCGACACAGTCACGGATCGGAGCTGAGCGGCGGGCAGCCGCAGCGGCGTCGAACCGACTGATGATTGATGGACCGCCTGCCTGGCCGGCGGTGCAGCCGGAGTCGTACTCTGCGAAACACCCGCGCGCGGCAGCCCCGTCACGGTGAACGTGACGGTAGTGGCGTGGTACGCCGAAGTCGCCGTTCCGCTGACCGTGATCGTGTAGACCCCGATTGGTGTCGACGGGCCTGCTGAAAGCTGCAGCATCGAGCTGTTGCCGGCGGTTGCTGAGGTTGGCGTGAAAGAGAAGGTGGCCCCTACCGGCAAGCCCGTCGCATTGAAGACGACGTTCTGCGCGACGCCACGAGTCAGAGTCGTGGTGATGGTGGTGGAGGTGCTGGTGCCTTGCGCGGTTGAAACGCTCGACGGGCTCGCGTTGATCGAAAAGTCATTGGTGCCGCAGTTGGCAAACTTGACCGAGGCTATTCGGGTGTCCCACGTCGATTGGCCTGTTGTGTCATAGAGCTCGGTCGAAAACCAGAACGTGCAGTCATCCGACGGGTCGACGGTCATGCTGCTGCTGTAGCCCCAGCGGCTGGAGCCGGTCTCGTTGCCGCTGCCCACGTCGATGATCGCCTCGGTCTCGGTTTGCCCCATGGCTCCGGCGCTGTCGGTCGGCAGCCGGCCCGCCCAGGCGATTGACGGATGCAGGGTGGCCGAGTTGGATTCGTTAAAGCCCAGCGCCATGTCGCCTGCTTGGTCCTGGGCGATAGCACCCAGCCAGCGGTAGTTGCCGTCAGGAGCGTACGTTCCCTGCTGGAAGATGCTGAGCGTCTGGTTCGAGACGCGGAGCTCGTACCAGCGGATGGCTGTTCCCAGGGTGCCGGTGACGGTGTGTGTGACGACGAGCGCTTCGTGGTCGCCGAAGTTCCGGTATGCAAGCCGATACATAAGCAATCCGGCCATGGATGCAAGTTGCTGCGTGGTGCCGGGCTGGGGGATGCACGTGGTGCACGCGTCCGTGAACGGTTGCGTTGTGAGGGTTGCCGGACCGGTGAAAGTCGAGTTTGCCGGAGTGCTCCAGTCGATATGGAGCTTCCACGTATCCAGCGTGTTCGCGGTAGCGGCTTCGGAGACGAGGTATTCGGGAGAACCCGCTGGTGGCGGGAGAGATCCATCCAGGTCGGCCGGCAACAACCCGAAGTACGAAGTTGAACCGGTGAAGCACTGCTCAAATGCGGAGGTCTCGGTTTGGCCAGCGAGCATCGCGGCCCGGTTCCAGGCGCAAGCCTCGACGCCTAAAAAGCTTGACGTGCCGTACAGATCGAAGGTCACGTAGTAGGCGTCAGGCCACACCCCAAGCTTCGCGTCCAACGCCACGGCGGTGAACTTGAAGTCATAAAGCCAAAAGCCTCCCGTCGGGTCGGGCGTCTTGGAGACCGCCACGCACTCATAGGACGGGCCGCTCGGAAAGCTCGGTACCGACGCCTGCACCATGACCCAGCGATCGGCCATGCGGTCATAACGCACCTTCGCTTCACCGTCGTTGCGAGTCGAGCAGCTGTTCCCCGGGTTGAACCCGACGTACCCGGACCACAAGGTGTCGGTCAGCTTCGCCGCTTGAAGTACGGCGCCCGCCTTGCTGAACACCTCGTAGCCGGTGTTCACCATCTGAACGTAGTCGTTTGGGCCGACCGCACCGCTTGTGTCCGGCGGGTCGCCGCCGATTATTGTCGGGGTGGTGGCGTTGCCCATGCCGGTGAAGTTCACGCTCGCCAAAGGCATCGCCAGGGCGGCTCGAGGAATAATGACAACCAGCGACGCGACCAGGACCGAAACACAGAACCGGCTCACCCAACGTCGCATTAGGACTTCATTCTCCAGGTCACTTTTGCGGCCTTCGATTTCGGCCGGAGGCACGACCAACTGGTGCCGATCGCCGCTCCCCTCTGCAGCCCCTATTCGTACACCAAATCAGGGCGGTGAGGTGCGCAGAAATTGTTGGTTTTACAGGGAGCGGTCCGATTGTCCGTGACCGTCCACCATCCTCTCAAGATCAAAACGGGCGCTTGGTGAGTCAATTCTGTCCGCACGGGGTCCACCCAACCAGTTGATCTAGGGAGTTTCACCGTCGGAGCTCGCCGCTTGACAGCTCATCGCCGTATCGACCCTATGTGAGGTAGTCGCGAAGGTGCATGGAGAGCCAGGGCTGACGGAGCTTACACAATGCCCTGGCCTCGATCTGGCGAACGCGCTCGCGACCCAGTCCGAAGCGCTTGCCCACCTCCCGAAGGGTTAGGCAGCGCCCGTCAACCAAGCCAAACCGCAGCTGGAGAACACGCCGCTCGCGTGGCGCGAGGGCATCGAGGATGTCCTCGACTTCCGATTGGAGCATCGTGAGCGTGACGACCTCGGCAGGTGAGACTGCTCCGTCATCCTGGACCAGATCGCCCAAGCGGGACTTCTGATTGTCGCCAACTTGAGTATCCAGCGAAACCGGGACTCGAGCATATCTGACAATCTCTCGTAGCCTGATGGGACTGATCCCCATCTCCTCAGCGATCTCTTCGTCGCTCGGCTCGCGACCCAACTCCTGGAACAGCCGATGCGAAACGCGCTGCACCCTGTTGATGACTTCGACCATGTGCAGGGGAATCCGTACGGAGTGGGCTTGGTCTGCGACCGAACGTCTAATTGTCTGTCGAATCGACCAAGTCGCGTAGGTCGAGAACCTACAGCCCTTGTGGTAGTCGAAGTTGTCTACGGCCTGGATCAGGCCGAGGTTGCCCTCCTGTATCAAGTCGAAGAATGAAAGGCCGCGGCCGACATATTTTTTGGCGATCGACACCACCAGACGCAGGTTGGCCTGGGTCATGCGCTGTTTCGCCTCCCAAGCGTCCGCATATCTCGCGGCCAGACGGAGGCCGGCTGTCCGGTACGCCTCCATCGCCTCGGATCGCGCCCGAGGGCTGGCCACACCATGTGCATGCAGCCGGCGGTCCCCAACCGAAGCCCGCACCAGAGCTTCGAGTTCGGAGAGATCGTCGAGTCCTAGCAGTTCATGCGCAAGGCGAGCTTGGTGCCCCCTGTCTTTCAGCCGCGCCAGCCGCTGGATGACAGAGGGCAGTATTTCTTCGAGCGAGCGCCGCCGGCCCTCGGTCTCCTCCAGGACATCTAACGCTCTCAATGCATCGTGAAGCGGCTTGGCCTCGATAGCCTTCGCGAGGTCAATTTCTTCGCCGGCCGTCAGCAAGGGGAAGCGCCCGATCTCTTTGAGGTACGTGAGGACGGGGTTGTCCAGCGTGATCGAACCCAAGATCTCCACGTCTGGGGATGTCTCGGCGGTGAGCTGGTCCTCGTCGTCTATGTCCGCCTCGTCACTCGTGACCTCGATCCCGATCTGATTGGAAGCTGGCATTACGCGGACGATCTCATGCTGCTCGACAACCAATTCCGGGAAGCCCCGGCCGAGCCTTTTCTGACTGTCTTGCGGCCGCAGCGTGCGAGCAATCATTGAGCTAAGTTTCGCCGATAGTACTCTCGGCCAATCGTCATGACAAGCCCTTTTTCGGCCACACTTGCTACTGTTCTCACGATGCCGGCCAAACGAGCTATTGCCGAAAGGCGAGGCCGGGCTCAGTTGTCCGCGAAGACCCAGCCTGTCACGCGTCGGGAAGCCAAGCAGCGGACCCGTAAGCGCCTGCTGGGCGCAGCCCGGCGACTAATACTGGCGGGTGGCGAAGGCCGGCTCGCCGCGAGCATCGTCGCCCAGCGCGCGGGCGTCGGAGGTGCGACGTTTTACGAGCACTTCCAAAACCGTGACGATCTTCTGCGGGCACTCTCGGAGGAACTATTCGACGAACTCAGAGACTCGCTCGCGACTGCCCGCCGTGAGGCGTTGGCGGCGCCCAGTGACGAGGAGAAGCTACGTCAAGAGTTCCGAATTCCACTCGACGTGCTGGCCGCCAACCCGGACCTCTTCCGGCTTGCGCTCCGGGTGCGCCATCACTCGGGTTCACCGCTGGGCGACTCCAGCCGGCGCCTCACGGGCAACACCCGCAGTGATCTGGTGGCCGAGTTGGTCGCCCGCGGGTACCCAGCGGCCACGCACGCCGAGCGACGCAGGCTGGAGATGGTCGCCGACATCCACATCGCGGCTACTGAAGTGCTCGCGTTGGGCTACATGTCAGGGCGCTACCCAGACGTCGACGAGGTCGTGAACATGCTGGTGCTCGTCACTCGCGGCACTCGTCTTACCAGGGCGTGGGGGTCGAACTCGCCGGCGGGCACGGAGTAACTCCACCGGCCTGTAGTCGTTGTATCTACAAGCGACGTCTGGAGCGCGCAGCGTGGCCCATCTAGTAGCTCTGGCCAGCCTGGCCGCGGGCCTGGCTGGTTGCGGAGACGTGGGCTACCCCGGCGCCGGTCCGCCGGCTCATACGCAGTCCTTTCGGAATGCACCCGCCTCACCGCTGCCTGCAGGCGTCGACGCTTTAACTGGACTGCAGCAGAGGCCGATGAGGCCGCCCACCCTGGCACCACTCGAGTCCTGTTCGGCTTCCTCTTCAACTGGTTTCGGAGCGGTGGCGCCGAACTATGGAGCGGGTGTCGGGCCGGCCTATATGTCGGGCCAGGACAGTTGGTACTCCCGCGGGCAGGTAACCGACCTCATGGTGGACTCCCAGTATTCGGGACCACTGCTGGTGCGGGCGTTCCAGCTGGGGGGTGACGGAAAATCGACGGTCACTCTCGCGGATTTGCCGCCGGCTGACAACGCCGACGCCGCGGACAAGGAACGACAGCATGGGGTGACCGTGGTTCCGGCACTCCATACGACGGGAGGCGGCTTGTATTTGGGCGCGGTGGCCCCGACTTCCTTCTGGAGGGCTTGGATCGGGTGGCTCGCCACCGACAGCCCTGGATGCTTTGGGCTTCAGGTGGACGGAGACGTGTTCACCGAGTTCATCGTGTTCGTGGTCAACCCAGGAACACCACCTCCCGGCTGAGCCGCAACGCTTCCCTTCAGCCTCGCGGCCGGCTGTTGTCGCTGAGCTCGCCTTATCGACAGCAAGGTGGCGATGGCTGGCTCCTCAAAGCCCACCTCATCTAGTTGCGGCTCCGCCCGGCTGTGTGACCTCAGCGTCCTCCGCGGCTCGGCGGTCGAATGAACCTCCTCTCAGTCTCAATCCGCCCAGTCGTTGCCGTGGAAAAGCGCCGCCGGTAGGCCGCCGGCGAAATCCCCAAGGCGCGCGCGAAGTGAACCCGCAGCGTGGCCGCCGATTCCAGACCCACTGCCGCCGCGACCTGGTCGATACTCTCCGCGGTCTTCTCCAGGCGGCGCTGCGCCGCCAGCACGCGCTGATGCATCAGCCACTGGTGCGGCGTCGTGCCATTCTGCCGCACGAACTGGCGCGCGAAGGTCCGCGGCGACATCGCGGCCCGCCGCGCCAGATCGTCCACCCGCAGCGCTCGCGCCAGATTCGCCT